>Ga0209089_10000350_pt1 | contig 43313 bp, 38 predicted proteins | sample ArcticOcean_MG_C_FD_187431 | JGI IMG/M metagenome (GOLD analysis project Ga0209089, IMG submission 187431) | Marine microbial communities from western Arctic Ocean - ArcticOcean_MG_CB2_150 (SPAdes) (version 2) | ecosystem: Environmental > Aquatic > Marine > Oceanic | place: Arctic Ocean: Canada...
CAAACGCTACAACCGCCTGCTCCGGGAGTCCCAGAACACCGCCATTTCCCCCTGATCTCTCCTTTACCAAAGTGTCCCACTTTTGCTGGTTGCCAACAGAGCCGCACGGCACCGTCCCCAGCGACACCCGGCCTTTTAGCATCTCCCCGATCCAAATCTGAAACTTGCCTCCGTCCCGGACCGTCAATACAATTCACGTCTACGAGTTGGACCGCTGGACGTTATACACGACGTCAGCGCACCGGGAGGGGCAATATGGCAGAAGAGTTGGGCCGGATACAACGGCCCGCGGCGAGTCAATACGACGGACGGCGAAAGCTGCTGCTGGTGCCCTTGATCTACGGGCCCCAGGCAGACGACCCAGCGGGCGCCGAAGTGCTCAAGAATTACTGGGACCAGATGCAGACGCAGGTGGACGCGCTGGAAGGGGCTTTGGGCGGCTTACAGCACGTCTACCACGAGAGCCTGACAGTTGGCGGGTCGGAAGGCCTGGAACAACTGGGCGCCGCCGACCAACGCAGCCACGCCTTCATCACCAGCAAGACCGAGAAAGGCGCCGTGCTGGAAGCCACCGAAGACATGGACGCCCTATTGGAGACCCTGGACCTACAGCGGTGCATGATGATTCCCCTGGCCAGCGCCAGCGTGGGTTCCCGGTTACAGGAATGGCATGCCGACAGCAACCGTAAGCGTTACGAGTACATCGCCGACCAGATAGACAACACCCTGGGGGAGAACGAGACCGGACTGCTGCTGATCAGCGAGCGGCACCAGGTGCAGTTTCCCACCGACGTCGAAGTCTTCTACGTGTCGCCGCCGGCCCTGGACGAATACCGCCGCTGGTTCCAGAACTGGATGGACCAACAACAAGCCTCAGGCACAGCCGCAGGCGCGGACGGCGGACTGGATGAAGGGCTGGAGGGAGATTCGGAAGAGGATGCCGCGGATGACAGACGGGTCGAAGATGGCGACGCCTAGGTCCTTCAGGACGGCTTGCCGATGCGGGAGTCAATCCAAACATCTAACACCCGGGCGGTTCGTTTGCATAGCATAAATAGTTATGTAAGCTTTCGCTCAACTAAAAGCACTGGCATATATCGAATTATCGGTTTCTATACATATTTATAAATGTCCATAGGCTCAGCGGGATATGAAATCGATTAATGTCAATAAATATGGCGTCCGAATTACGATTATTTAGAGAATTGTGCTGGACTGAGCGCCACTTTCGACCCGGTCGTTATTGTCAACCTGGCTCAACGGCAATCGTCCCGAGGAACCTTTCGTTTGTGGAAGGGGGGACCGGCAATCGTCCCGAGGAACCTTTCGTTCGTGAAGGGTGGGACATGCGAAAAAGATTTCAAAAGTAGAAGGGAGAAGATCATGAGACTAGCAGCACCTATCAAAATCGGCGTACCGGCCTTGATCATCTTGGCCATCGCGGCCGTGATTGCATTCATGGCCCTGGGTTCCAATGGAGTAACCAGCGGCGTAACCGCCGGATAGGGCGAAAGCTCCTCGCTCCGCGGCACCGTCAGCTGGATCAAGAAAGACGCCAGCGGCGTTGTATTGGCGGCTGGCGCCAAGTCCAACACCATCAACGCTTCAGATGGTTTGGATGAGGTCCTTGCCCGTGTCATCGGCACCGCGGCCACTACCACTGACGGTCCGTTCGACACCATCGCCGCTATCTGCAACACGGAAGACCCCTCGGACGGTACACTTGCAGCCGACCTTTGTGACAACCTGGACATCGAAGCTGGCTCACCGGGTGGCACAAAATTCGCCAACGGCGTTGGCGCTGTTGCGGAGATTTCAGAAACAGGAAATGGCACCATCATCCTGACTTTTGAGGCCGACGGTGCTTCGGTCACGATCACCCAGATCGTCCTGAACAAAGCTGCCGCCTTCGACAACACCGGCACCGGCGGAGTCGCGATCGTTGATGCCGACATCCTGGCCTACCAGGACGTCGCTGACGTTGCGTTGGCCGACACGGACACCGTCCAGTACACCTGGACACTCGACTTCGACTAGTCGAAAAGGTAATTCGGCAAACCGGGAGGAGCCCTCTGACCTCGATTGGTTTTTAGGGCTCCACCCTCAAACCATCGCCACATGCATGTAGATAACTTTCAGATGGACACGGGCGCAGACGCGCTGATGTGCTCATCTGAAATGAACGACTATTAACTGTGAAAACCAATCTCTTCATCGTGCTCGGTGTGATGACCGTTGGCATCGTTGTTGGCCTGGCAGTCCTGTTCGCGATTGACCCCGGTGGTGATGCAGGACCTTCAGAAGCAGCCAATGATTCCAATGACTCGATCATCGTAGCCCCGCCTGCGAAAACGGCCGGTGGATCATCGGTCCCTGATTCAGACGCAACAGAAAAATCCATCCAGGATTCCTCTTCTGTGAAGGATTCGGCTGTCTTGTCGGTCTCAGAGTCCGCCAGTGATTCACCAACGGAAGTGCCCGCGGCCGTGATCTCCTCCAAAGATGGAGAAGGGTTCGGCCTTTCTAATAGCGTGGAATTTGTGGTTAGAGACAAGAACGGCAACATCAAAGACCAGGGCCAATCAAAGTAAAAAGTAATACGACTCGCTCAAGGGAATGCTTGAAGCGAAAACAATGATAATAATTCGGAACAGACATCAAAATCAGCGTTGCGGCAGAGGGGTAACTCTATGGCCGCTGTGCTGATTCCTAACTTCCTAAAGGTCTGGCCCTTCGCGTTGGGTATTGCCCTCGCGGCGCTAGTCGTTGGCGTAACAGCCATCGTTTACGCAGAAGCCAAACCCCCTGTGGGCGTTTCCGATACTTTCGGATCGTTGTCTGACTCGGTCCAGGCAGCAAGTGACCTCGACGGCGGCACCGACACATTTGGTACTCTGTCAGATTCAACGCAGGCAGCGATGTCCCGTCCTGCTGGGACTGACATTTTTGGCACCCTCTCGGACGCCGATGTCGAGATCGGCTTCCCCACCACCGACACTTTCGGTACATTGATCGAATCTATCGGCGCCGCGGTAACCGCCACAGCGGGGACTGACACATTTGGGACCCTGGTGGACAGCGCTACACCCGGGTTGACCTCAACCGATACATTCGGAACTCTTTCCGACCCAGATGCCGAGATCGGCTTCCCCACCACCGATACATTTGGCACATTGATCGACGCGGTCCAGGCGGCAAGCGTCCTCGACGGCGGGACCGACACCTTTGGAACCCTCTCAGAATTAACTCAGGCTTTCATAGATAGGCCAGCCGGTACAGACACCTTTGGCACATTGTCTGACAGCTTCGCCTTCGGACTGCCTACATCCGATACTTTCGGCACTTTGTCAGATTCAACAGGGGCGGCCACCTCAGCCTCAGCAGGCCCGGATATATTCGGCACGCTGTCTGACAGCACCACATTTGGGCTAGCGCTATCGGATGTTTTTGGAACCCTTTCCGATGGCTTCGCGATCGGCTTTCCAACCTCTGACACTTTCGGAACTCTGTCGGAAGGAGCTTCAGCCGCAGCCTCGGTGTCGGCTGGAACGGACACCTTCGGGACTCTGATTGAAAGCGTTACGGCCGGCCTAGCGATGGCGGACATCTTTGGAACTTTGTCCGATAGTTCCACCATGGGTTTTCCAACCTCTGACACCTTCGGCACGTTATCAGAGAGCATCCTAGCCAGTGCATCCGTCGGCGCTTCTGACACGTTCGGAACTCTGTCAGAAAGCACAGCACTGGGCTTGCCTACCGGCGATGTATTCGGGACTCTAGTTGAATCTGCGTTGCTAATGCTCGCCAGCTCAGACACGTTTGGGACGTTATCAGACAGTGCAGGCGCCAGCGGTTCCGTCGGCATATCCGACACATTCGGCACGTTGTCAGAAGCCACTGCACTGGGCTTTCCGACAGGCGACGCGTTCGGAACCCTCGTAGAGAACGCCTTATTGGCACTCGCCAGCTCAGACGTTTTTGGTACGTTGTCGGACAGCGTTTCGTCAGTGGCCGCGAGTACAGATAGCGTCTCAGATATCTTTGGCACATTGTCAGAAGCGATCGCAGCCGCCGTTTCGGCTTCAGCGGGACCCGACATCTTTGGAACTCTGTCGGATAGCGCCTCCCCGCTTTTGGCAAGTTCCGACGCATTCGGCACGTTGTCTGACCTTTCTTTGATTGGTCTGCCTGCCTCCGACACGTTCGGGACATTGCTTGACAGTGTTCAGGCCCGGTCGGGATATAGCCCAGCCGATACCTTCGGTGCTCTGACAGAAAGCACAGCGTTCGGTCTTCCTACTGGTGACGCTTTTGGCACCCTAGCTGAGAATGCCTTACTGGCGCTTGCCAGTTCAGACGTTTTTGGCACTTTGTCGGACAGTGAGATCGGCCTGTTTGCCGCATCCAGGAGCGTCTCAGACACCTTCGGGACGTTGGCAGAAAGCACGGCGCTAGGTGTTCCAGCCAACGACGCCTTTGGAACTTTAGCTGAAACCGCCCTCCTCATGCTTGCCAGTTCCGATGTTTTCGGAACACTGCTGGAGAGCGTCCAGAGCAAGATTGGATACGGATTGTCCGATACCTTCGGAGGCCTTGCGGAAAGCACCGTCCTCGGCCTGCCTGCGGGTGATACTTTCGGAACCCTGGCCGACAGCGCAGCGATCTCATTTGCCAATGCAGACATCTTTAGTGGCTTGCTGGACAATATTTCAACCGGTATAACTTCGGCAGACGCCTTTGGAACCGTGTCCGATAGTTCATTATTTGCCCTGCCCTCAAATGATGCGTTTGGGAGCCTCGCTGATAGCATCGCCGCCGCCGCCGGAAAGTCGGCGGGTCCAGAAACTGCCGGCATCAGCGCAACTGGATCACCAAGCGCACTTCTGATTGGTCTTGGCTCAGGGTGGAGCCTGTTCTCCATCCCCATCTACGCCTCGAACAACAAGTTCTACGCCACCACGACTGGTTTGGGCACCAGTGCTTAAGATGGCATCGTCGATCCGGCCAAAGTCACCGTCGCCTACACGTATAACGCCGCGACCAACGCTTGGGTCCAGATAGTGACGGGCACTACGGTCTTCCCCCTGGAAGGAATCCTGATCAATTCCTCCGAAGCCCACGTCGCCAGGGTTTCTATCAGCACCATCAATACCACACCTGCCACCAAGTCCCTCTCCAGTGGCTGGAACTTGGTGGGTACCGCATCATTGTTGACCGCGACGACGATGCCGGCCGACGAGGCCCTGATCAGCGCGTTCGTTACATCATCCGGCCAGGTGGGTTACAACCAAGTGGTGAGTCCGTCCATCAACGCCACCACCTTCGCCTGGACCCGGGGCGACACGTCCGGCATACCAACATTGAACCGCTGGAAGGGTTACTGGGTATTCATGGAAAACGCTGATACCCTGGCGGGCTTCAGTAGTACCCCGTTTTAGGTTCTGGGTGACCGCCGCTTAGACCATTCCGCACGGACAGGTCTCAATCGGGGTACACTCCAAACTATGAGACCGCCGGTTTACATCTCCGTCTTGGCCGTTGGAGTCCTGCTTGCACTGGTCACCGGGGCATCTATGGTCCTGGCTAGCCCCCCTACCCAACCTGTTTTTCCTGCGGCGTTTCATGGAACGCTTACCGTGGCCGGCAACGACGCTGCCGTCGGGTCCATAGTTTGTGGCCGGATCGATGGCGTCGATAAAGGCTGTATCACCATCACCGTCGCTGGCCAATACGGCGGGTCTGGCGCAGGCGACCCTAAGCTAGTTATCACCGCCAGCTTGGCCGATGTCGGGAAGACCATCACTCTTTTTGTTACCCCTCCTGGTACTGTTGGCGCTCTGGCCGACCAGACCATCATCTACACGCCCGGCGAGACGAAAGAAAGCAACGTCAGCCTGCCAACCATGCCGGCCACCGTTACCCCCACGCAAGCCCCCGCAGTTACGGAAGCACCAACGACTGTGCCTCCCACAGAGGTTGCTACGGAAGTCCCCACAGAAGTCCCCACCTCGGTGCCAACCGGCGGTAGTGGCGGAACAGGTACAGGCGGCGGCACGGGCACGGGTACAAGCACCGGCACAGGCAGTACCACTGGGTCCACCACGGCAACAGAGCAAGCAGCGTTGGACGAACTCTCGTCCGAGATCGGAAACCTTGCCGCCCAGAACCCGGTGGCCGCAACCGCCGCCATTGCGGACCTGTCCGGAGGAACCGCAGCCGAGAAGGAAGCGGCAGCAAGTATCATCGCGGACTTGGCCGCTTCCACCGACCCGGCGGCCAAGGAAGCGGCATCGGCGATCATCAGTAACCTAGCCAGCGGAACAGGGCTGCAACAACAGGCCGCGGCAAGCATCATCAGCAACCTCGCGTCCGCGACCGATCAGGCTTCAAAAGGCGCGGCAGCCAGCATCATAAGTAATCTCGTGTCATCTACGGACGAGACTCAGAAGGGTGCGGCAGCCAAGATCATCAGCAGCCTGGTGTCATCCACCGACAATACTCAGAAGGGTGCGGCGGCAAGCATCATCGGGACCATGGCGGCTTCCACAGATGCGTCGCAGAAGGGCGCGGCCACCAACCTCATCGGTACCCTCGCATAATCCACTGATACGGCTGAGAAAGGCGCGGCCAGCAGCATCATCGGAGTCCTCGCATCATCAACCAGCGCGGCGGAGAAGGGCGCGGCCACGGCCATCATCACAAACCTGGTCATCTCAACCCAATCGAACCAGAAAAATGCGGCCACCACTATCATCGCGACCCTGGCGACATCCACCGACAATACTCAGCAAGACGCGGCCGCCAGCATCGGGAAATCGGCGGCAGCGAACACCGCAGTCGTAGCGGCGATCACAGCCATGTTCAACGAGGTTGCGACCAGCTCCGTGGCGCTGGCCAACCTGAAGATCGCTCACCAGATCATCGTCAAAGAGAACCCGCCGAAGCCAGGCGAGAAGGGCTACCAAAAAACCGGTTCTCCGGCGCCCATCGAAGATATCTTGACCCGTTTTGCCAACGAGATTCCTGACGCGCACATCGAGGTTATCGATGTTGATGAATTGCCGGCCGATATACCCACGTTGCCCGAGGGTCTTGTAACACTCTCTATGTTCACCCTCACGCCGGAGAACTTCGAGACCGAGGACATGATCACAAACCACGTGACGTTCTTCGTAGAGAAGACCTGGCTCGACGAAAATGAGATCCATCCGTGGTCCGTCCAATTCAACCGGTACGACCCGGACAATGGGCGTTGGGTCCCGCTTCTTGGCAAGCTCATCCGAGAGGATGAAGAATTTATCTTCTATACCGTTGCCCCACCCAAGTTTTCGCTCTGGGCGATCACTGGGGCCAAAGAGGTCCCTCCGGAGCGGTTCCAGGCCAGCAGCCTGTCCATCAGCCCGGCCCAAGCAGCCGCAGGCGAGGAGGTCCTGGTCGAGGCGTTTATCACTAACATCACGACCGAACCGGCCGAGTACAACGCTGTGCTCTGGCTGGATGGAGAAGTGCATGCCAGTAGCAGCGTAAGCATCGGACGGCTATCCACCGCAGTAGTGTCATTTACGACCAGTTTAGAAGAGGGCACCTACGCCATACGGATCGACAAGCTGTTGGCCGAACTTGCTGTCGGACCAGTGGCGGCTCCAGGACCGACGCCGGAACCGGCAACGGATGGGACGCCAGCACCAACACTCCCCGCACCAACGCCTCTCCCCGGATCAACCCTCGTCCCGGAGGCCACACCGTCTCCGTCATCGTTCGACATCCCGGTCGGCGGGTTCACGGGCGTATTGATCGCCGGGATCATTGTGGGCGCCGTCGCACTTTTGGCAGTCGCCGTGGCCATCTCTAGGAATTAGTAGCGGCAAAACCCGGAAGTATGCGTAGCTCGTTCAGTTACAATAACGGCGGATAAAGGACGAAAAAATGGCAAGCGAAACTGAACCGATGACTACTCAAAACACCGGACCGCAAAAGTCTAAACTGGCTTCGGCCATCCTCCCGATAATAATGGGATTCGTGCTGGCAATAGTGGTGGTTGGCACGGTGGCTATCTCTCTTCTATTCGGCCGGGTTAGTGACCTCAAGACTGAGAATAGGTTTCTTGCGACGACCATCGAAAACGGCATCGTGTCGTTGCAGCAATCAGCATTGCAGCAACGCACCATCAGCTACTGGTTGGCCTATCCCGGCCCCCAAACTCTGGTTCTTAGTACCCCTGCAGAAGGGGGCATTGCCCAGGCATTGCTTAAGCCGGCTGAAGAAGGCCGGAGTGCCATTCTGCTAGTGGCGGGATTGGGCGAGCTGCCACCTTCCTCCACCTACGACATTTGGCTTAGCAGAGAAGGCCGGACCATACACGCAGAGGAGTTTGCCCTCGATGCCACCGGCTGGAGCACATCTACCATCTACTTCGATGAGCCCTTGTCGGCATTTGAGAATGTCGAACTGACGCTGAGAGTAGGGCAAAACACCGGGATCAGAGCCGGTTCCGGCCCCACTGTCCTGGAAGGCAGCATCCGCTAAAGCAGAAGCCCTGTTAGACCGCCGCTACGGCTGTGACCTCGATCAGCTGCTCCGGGCGGCCCAATATCATATGCATGGATACCCCGGTGGCAGAGGGGAACCGGTCGCCGAAGTATTTGCGCCGCACCTCTCCCACCTTCCGGTAGTCCATCATTCCGTTGGGGGCGACCCATTCTATGGTGTTCACGATATCGTCCATGGAATAGCCTCCCTCGTCCATGATCCGGGCGATGTTGCTGTAGGCCTGTTCTGTCTGAGCGACGATGTCATAGCCGCCGACCGTGGCTCCGGTGGAATGGTCCACCGACGATTGCCCGGATATCTGGAGCAACCGCCCCTTCTTGACCCCGGCGCTTTGGGTTAGACCACCGTAGCTCTTCTCCCATTCGGGCACCCGGATCTCCTCCCTGGTGCCGCCCTTCACCGCCACGACCTCGGTCTCCACATGGCCTTGAGGCCGCAGAAGCCGGTTGACCGGTATGTTGGTCGAGGCCGGAAATCGGTCGCCAAAGAACCCACGGCGCACATCAGCGGTATTCGGGTACTGAAGCAGGCATTGGGGCGAGATGTAGTCCAAGGTCTTAATCACGTCATCCGGTCCGGCCCCGGCGCCAGCCAACACTTCGCCGATGATCCCATAGGTCAGTTCCACCTGCTGGGAGGTGTTCTGAGGGTAATTGGACTGGCCGTTCACGTCCTCGCTGCCGACGAATCCGGAGGTCCAGATGATGTTTTCCACCTCAACACCCGGCACGTATGTCAGTTGGCCATAGCGGTCCCACCCAGGGTTGATGGGTTTCTTTTCGCCCCTCATCGCAACCATGCTCACTTCAATAAAGGCGTCGGGACGCAGCAGCCGCTCGATGCAGATGCCCGTGGCGCCCACCGGGCTGCCCTTCAGGTACTCTTGCCGTATGGCGCCGGTTTCGCGGTACAGCGGTAGAGCCGTGGCATCGATGTAGTCCACCGTTTGGACCACATTCTCGAAGCCCATGCCGGCCGCCTCCAGCACCACCGCCAGCTTTTCGTAGATCACCCTGGTCTGGTCCAGCAGGTTTCCCTTGCAGACAACCTTGCCCGATTCCGGGTCATACTCACTGGCGGTCTGACCGGACAGGTACAAGATGCCCGAGTTCTCGGCCCCCATGCAGAATGTGTATCGGTTCAAGTCTAGCCAGGGGAACTTTGCTGGATCGACTTCGATGATGTTCTTGCTCATGTACACTCCGGTCCGTTTCGTCGGGTGCCTTAGGGATTCTAGCGTGCTAACTGATCGCGCCGTTTTTCAACAGGCGGGCGAACTCATCGTCCGGCACCTGTAGCAATTCCTGTATCACCTTCTGGTTGTGCTCGCCGAAAAGAGGCGCACTGCGGGCTATCCCCGGCCTGCCTCCATCCACCGTCCAGGAGAATGCTCCCAGGGGACGTTGGCCGACCTCCGGGTGCTCCGGCGACTGGACAAACCCCCTGGCAACCATGTGTGGATCGGCCAACACCTGGGCCGAGTCCAACACCGGTCCAGCAGGCACTCCGGCAGCCTGCAGCTTCTCGACTACTTCTGGGACATCCAGGACTGACGTCCACTCCTGGATCAACGGCTCCAGATCATCTTGGTTTTTAAGCCGCGCCTCAGGGGAAGAGAACCGTGGGTCGGCAGCCCAGCCAAGGTTCCCGGCCGCTTGGGATAAGGCTAGAAATTGGGCATCGTCCTCTACCGAGATCGCCACCCAATTCTCATCTCCCCGGCAGCGGAACACGTTGTGGGGCGCCTTTTCTCTGTGGCGGTTGCCCACCCGCTCCGGCTCGGTGCCGTCCAGGGTATACTCCATCACCGCCTCCGGCAGCAGGCCGCCTAGGGCCTCGGTCATCGCCACTTCTATGTGCTGCCCCTCTCCAGTGTTCGCCCGGTGGTAGATGGCTTCCAGCAGGGCCAGCACGCAATAACAGCCGCTGAAAGCGTCAGGGAACAGCCCGCCCATGATGCGCGGGTGGGAGCCTTTGTGCCCGGTTACCGAGGCCAATCCGCTGAACAGATTGATAACGCTGTGAAAGCCGACCAGGTCTTTCATGGGGCCGGTACGGCCGAAAGCTCCCAATGACAGGTAGATGACGTCGGGCCGCAGGCTTTTAACGTCCTCGTAGCCAAGGCCCATGCGTTCCATGGTGCCGCTGGAATAGTTCTCCACCACCACGTCGCTCACAGAGATGATCTGCTTGGCCAGCGCCACGCCATCAGGGTCTCTCAGGTTCAGCGTGCAACTCAGCTTGCTGGAGTTGACCATGTTGAACCCGCCGCTACGGTTCACGCCCGGCTCAGCCTCGGCAAACGGCGGCCAGACCCTGGTCGTAAGCCTCTGCTCAGTCTCGATGAGAATGACTTCAGCCCCCAGCCAGGCCAGCATTTGGGCGGTGTAGGGGACGGCGATTATCTGGCCGAAGTCAGCGATGCGGACTCCCTCTAATGGCAACGCGGTCATCGTGTCCCCACCCCCGGATTTGTGAGTTGGTCTACTGTATAGCCCAGCCATTCTTGAAGGACCTCTGAGGTGTGCTCACCAAGCGCTGGGGCCGGTCTGAACAACTCCCAAGGGGTACGTTCCATCCGGACGGGATACCCCGGCAGCTTGAATGTCTGTCCGCCGGGCCCTTCCATGTCTCTCATGAACCCGCGTTCTTTCACGTGGGCCGAATCCACCATCTGTCCTACTGTGTAAGCAGGAAAGCAGGGTATACCCCGGTCCTGTGCCAGCTGGGCAATCTCGGCGCCGGTGTGGGCCATGGTCCATTCCAGCAGCAACGGCTCCAGAGCGTCCCAGTTCCGGGCCCGTTCGACCCCTGAGGAGAAAACCTCAAGCTCGGCCCAGTCCGGGTTGTCGGCCAGGTCCATCAGGTTACGCCAATGGGCTTCCATCACGGCCATGACGACCACATAGCCGTCCTTGCAGGGCAGATAGGCATTGGGCATGACGCCAAATATCTCCGGCCGGCGCGCTTTGGCTTCATGATAAGAAGCGTGGGCCAACTCGAAGGGCATCACCGCAGCCACGGCTTCCTGCATGCTCAGGTCGATCTCGCAACCCGTTCCTTGTATCGTCCTGGAGAGTAGAGCGGCGACACAAGCGACAGCCCCTTGGACCCCCGCCAGATACCCGGCCATGTTGGTGTTGGAACGTAGCGGCGGCTCCAGATCAGGGTCTCCGACCATGTCCGGGATGCCCGGAGTAGCGTAGGCCATGCCGCCGGCGCTGATGGCTATCAGGTCATCACCCAGGTAGCCGCTGTTGGGTCCAGTAAGACCGAAGGGCGTGATGGCCGTGACGATCAATTTTGGGTTGGCTTCGGCAAGCTGCTCCCGCCGAAGGCCCAACCGTTCAATCTCCGAGCTGTTGTGGCCCAGCACCAGGAAGTCTGCTGCATTGACCAGGTCTTGGAACGCCGCGCGGCCACCGGGCGATTCGATATCCAGTGACACGCCGCGTTTGTTGGAGTTCAGATAGAGGAATAGCCCGCTCCAATCGGGGTCGGGCACGCCGCTGGGAAATGGGCCGTTCTTGCGGTGCCGGTCTCCGCCCAGGGGTTCTACTTTTACGACATCTGCCCCAGCGTCGCCCAACAGCCGGGCGCAAAAAGAACCTGCAACCTGGTCAGTAAACTCCACGACCTTTAGCCCGACGAGTGCCCCTTGCTGCAGCATTCCCTAACTGCTTGCCTTTAGAGGGAACCGGATCAGCGCGTTGGCTGGGTCCACCACTTTTTCGCCCCGCTGGTTCTCCATCCACAGGTCACATTCGACCATCCCGCCCTCTTCGGTAGATGACACATCCGTGACCAGACCGTGGCAGGTAAGGGTATCGCCGGGATAGGCCATCACGCGGTTGCGGAAGGCCAACTTACGCAGGAAAGCTCCTGGGCCAGCCCAGTCCTGCACATGCTGAGTCAAGAAGCCGCCCATCATCTGGCCATCTACGAAAGGCGCTTCAAAGCCAAGTTCACGGGCGTAGTCGGCATCGTAGTGCAGGCGAATAAAATCCCAGGTCGCCGCACCGTAGGCCATCATGCGGGCCATGCCAATCTCTTTGACCAAGGGCGTGATTTCGTCGCCGGCCTGGATGTCATTAAAATTTCGCGCCTCAGTAACCATGTTATTTACCCTCGCCGGAGGCTTCCGGCCTGTAGAACATGGTCTCCGTGTTACGGGCCAGCAATTCTTCCCGCTGGTTGTAGAAAGTCGTCTCGATCACCTGGAAGATGATCGAGCCCGTGCGCCCGGTCTTCTCATAGACATCTTTGACCGTCCAATGGGCGGTGATCACATCGTCCGGATGGATCGGCTGGAAGAACTCGTACTCGTTGCCAGCCCGCAGGCCCTCCAGCTCACGGACAGGTCCCCGGCCCAGAAGGTCGCCCCGGTCGTCCATGTCACTGTCCACGTACTGCCAGGTGTCGCAGATCAAAGTGGGCGGGGCCATGACGTCGCGCAGGCCGTTGGCTTCCGCAAACTCGCGGTCGGAATAGAGGGGGTTGAAATCGCCGATCGCCAACGCATACTGACGGAGTGAAGAACGGCCCATCTCGTCGGGGGCTTTGAGCACGATCTCCTGCCCGACAGTCTCTTTTAATTTCTCCAGCAAACTTGCCATGTCAGCTCCTGGTTACTCGCCGGTGTAGACGGGCGGGCGCTTCTCACGGAATGACGCCAAAGACTCGATGTGGTCTTTGCTGGTTAGTGTCAGCACCTCGACTTGCGCTGCCTCAGCCAAGTGGTCATCCAACGTCTGAGTAAGACCGCGGTACATCATGCCCTTGACCATACGGTTGGGGATGGGCGCCTTGCTGGCGATCTTTCGTGCCAACTCCATGGTGGTCTCTTCCAGCTTGTCAGCGGTCACCAGGTGGGCCAAAACGCCGCACTCCTTGGCCTCTTCCGCCTCCAGCCAATCGCCGGTATACAGAAGCTCCAGAGCCTTACTGATGCCCATGGCCCGGTTGTACAGCCAGGTCGCCCCGGTATTGGAGACCAGACCCATCTGAAGGAAGGCGTTCATGAACCGCGAGTTCTCGCAGCCAACTCTGATGTCGCAGGCCAACACCCAGTCAAAGCCGTCTCCGATAGCCAGGCCATTCACCATGGCGATGGTCGGTATGTCCAGGTTGTGGAGCTTGGAGGTGACGCCCTGGGGCATGGCGCGGATGAACTGGTACGTCTCGTAGGAGTCTTTGTGCCCCAGCAACTGGTCGCCGCCCCGGCTTTCGTCTTTGATATCGGCGGAGGCGCAAAACGCGCGGCCGGCCCCGGTGATGATCAACACCCGGAGGCTGGTATCCGCAGCCACGTCTTCCAGGGCGTGGTTCAGCTCCGCGAACATCTCTTCATTAAGCGCGTTGAGACGCTCCGGGCGATTCAGAGTCAGCCGGGCGATGTGGTCCGCCTTGTCCAGCAAAATAGTGTTATAGGCCACGCCGGTTACCTCCAGACGGTTACTAGAAGTGTTAGAAGCCGAGCCATGATTCTGGTGCCACTGCAATCGACTGTCAAGTTAGTCCTGACGTGGGCCATTCGGCGAACCCCAAAAGCTCGCCACGCACGGCATAGCCCCTCTACCATACGAAACCATACGAAGCCATACAACAAAATTAACCAACAACAAAAAGCCCCCCTTTATGAAAGGGGGGTTGGGGGGATTTAGCCGGAAAGACGGTGGGGGCGCATCAAAAACCCTAGTCAGCGGCAAATACTGCCAGGTCTTCTTGGTCGATCATCGCGGCGTCACGGCAGCGGCGCATGATCCGAAAGATGGTGCGCACGGTGACGGAGAAGCGCTCCGCGGCATCCTCAACCGTCAGGTCGTCTTGCTGCATGGCAGACCATATCTTGAAGTCCCGCGCCAAGCGCCGGTTGCGCTGGAACCAGGCCGGGTCATCATATTTGCACTGGGGCAGCGGGCAGTCGAGGCAAGCTTCTGAAACTTCACAACCCGTATCTTCGTAATGGTAAAATTCGGGCACGGCATCGAGAACGGGGCTGGAAGTGATTGGCCAGTCTAAAGCGGTCATGTCCTTTCTCCAAAACAGATGTTCTAATATTGCCTGTTTAGTTTAGAACACACGTTCTGAACATGTCAATACTTTTCCGAACAGATTTTCTGATTTCCCAAATGCCACGCACGATTAAGCCTGGAAATTAGATCAAACCACGTATCACCCGGAGGTGGCCCAGTGCCCGAAACATCACCCGAAACACAAGCGGAAGAACCAAAAATCATCACCGAATACGAAACCATGATGTACAAAAGGCGAGGCAAGGTCGCCTACATCATGTTCAACCGGCCCCAGGCCCTGAACGCGGTCAACGACCAGTTCGAAGAGGACCTGCACGCAGCCCTGCTGGAGTTCGATTTGGACGACGACGCCTGGGTGGCCATCGTCCACGGTGCGGGGCGGAGTTTCTGCGCTGGCGCTGACATCAAGCAGCGGTTCGTGGCCATGACTCCGGAGCAGAGCGCACGCAGGGAGCGGGGGCCAAACCCAGAGGGTTACATGGGCCGGGCCATCAACTGGAAACCCATTATCGCCGCAGTCCATGGGTACGCCCTAGGCGCAGGGATCGTCATCGCCGCCGAGTCCGACATGATCGTCGCCTCGGAGGACGCCAGGTTCGGCATCACCGAGACAAGACGAGGACTGCCCGGCGGCCGCATCTGGGCCAAGGTCAACGCCTTCATGCCCTCAAAGATAGTCTCGGAGATGGTCATCACGGGGGAGCATATCGACGCTGCAGAACTGTACCGGCTGGGATTGGTCAACCGTCTGGTGCCGACCGGAGAGCACATCAGCGCCGCCGAGGAATTGGCGGAGAAGGTCCTGACGTCGCCGCCATTGGCCACCAGAGCCGCGGTGAAACTGACGCGTCGTCAGTGGGTACAGACCGGGGCCGATGCCGACATGCAGATGCTACCCCTGAAGCTACACCTGACCGAGGACTTCAAAGAGGCCAGCCAATCGTTTGTGGAAAAAAGAGCGCCGCAATACCACGCCCGCTAGCCGGCACAGCCGGGTTTTCATGTCGCATGACTTGCGCATGCACTTCGACGGAGATTAGAACGTCCCCGCTGATGCAGTCTTCTTAATCTGCGGCTAAGAAGACTGCATCAGCGGGGACGCCACGGCCAGGGTTGGTCGCGGACGGTGGACAGAGACGGTGGGACTTTTCCGCCAAGAACGGTGCCGTTGCTGAGTCTGGCTTCCACTTTTAGATGGCGGAACCAGAGGAACTTGGCCTGGCGTATCTGCAGGCTGCAGACATACGGGGCAAGGGTTCCTTCCACCAGTACTTGGACCCCTTCTGTAGGGACCTCACGGAAACGGGAGGCCTTCCGGTGTCCCAGGTAGGTGTTGACCGAGATCTCGGCAGCAGAGCCGGCTCAATGGTCGAAGCATTGGAGATCAAATACGGCCAGTCCGCCCCGGCTCTGGACGTGTTCGAGGGCCTCAGGGGTGAAATGGACCGCTATCTCTGCCGAGTGAACGGGTCCTTCACCGACCGGTTGACCATACCTAAGTCTTTGGACGTTAAGCCCAGGAGGCACGACGTCCCAACACGAGACCGTTCTCCAATTCCAACTCCGCCTTCAGGTTACGGAAGAACAAGAATTTCTTACTGTCAATGGTCATGGAAGTGGTGTGTTGAGCCAGGCCGGGCAACATGAACAAATCCACACCGTCTTGTTCTATCTTCTCGTAAGGTGAGATGTCACGGCGGGCCAATCTGGTATCGACCGATACCTCAGTGGTGTTACCGCCTCAAGACGTGAACGAGAGCAGGTCCACGGCCGCTTGGCCGCCCTTGCTCTGGATATGTTGTATCGCCTCGGGTGTCAGGTTGATCTGCATGGGTTACCTCTCTGACCGGAAGCCCTCTTCCGGCATGTCGGTTCAGCGGAGATACCTGATCAGGGTCTCGCTTGTTACCTATGATGCGCTAAACCAGGATGAGGTTCAATCCCTGCCGATTACTTCAGCTTCAGTATCAGGCTATTTCGCGCGTCTACGCTGGCCGGATGGACCGTCCCCCCGTTTTCGACCCTGACCGCCATCTCCCGGGACAAGAATTCCAGCAGAGCCAGATCAAGGCTCTCCAAAGCCATCTCGTGTAGTCTCGCCTGGTAGGAGTAGACGGCCGCTTTCTGCGGGTCGAGCTTGTCCGCCAAGAACACAAGCTTGCCCAGATCGTCCAGCGAAGCATGAGCGGTGGAGTGCCAACGGACCGCCTCATAGAGGCCATGGTCGGTGAGGTCTTCTTCTCTGCGAAGCAGTTCGGCGCCCACTGGCCCGTGGAGCAGCAGCGGGAAGTCCCGGTCAACATCGGTAACCGGCACGCCTAGGTCGGCAGACATCCTCAGAAGTTCTTCGCCAGGGACGGCCCGGCAAACGTCATGGGCCAATGCGCCAAGCTCGGCGCGGTCGGCGGGGATGTGGTGTGGGACGGCCAATTCCAGCGCGACGTCGCGCACGCGGTAGATGTGGGCCTGTAGACCGTCGGGCAAGCCCTCCAGGCGTTCCTGGAGACTTTGAAGTAACTCAGTCACAGCAGAGTTTCGAGAGTCGGGACCTTAGCCCATCGCTCCCAGTTTCTTGCCGCCAAGCAGGTGCATGTGGGGGTGGACGATCTCCTGTCCGGAGTCCTCGCCCTGGTTCAGCACCAGCCGGTATCCGCTGAGGGTAACGCCCTCGCGCCGGGCGATCTCTTCGGCCACGACGAACATGTGGCCCATGATTGGGACCTGTCCGGGACCAACATACGCCAGCGAGGCGATATGCATGTTCGGGATGATCAGCATATGCACCGGCGCCTTGGGGTTGATGTCCTTGATGGCAAATACCCGGTCATCCCGGTAGACCGGGGCGGAGTGCATCGGGTCCTGGGCCATATTGCAGAAGATACATTCAGTACTAGTGGTCATGCCTTGTTCGACTCCGTGGCGTGGTTTTCGATAAAAGTGGTCATGCCTTGTTCGTTTCTGGGGCGTGGTTTTCGATAAAAGTGGTCATGCCTTGTTCGTTTCTGGAGCGTCAAATATTAATAAGGCTACTTGTCGTCCAGGTGCTGGAGCGCAATCTCTTTGTGATGATTGGCGTCGCCGTAGGTCAGCTCGTGGACCTTGGCCCGGCGGGTGTACAACTGCAGGTCGTGCTCTTTGGTAAAGCCGATGGCGCCGTGGCACTGGTGAGCGGTTCCACATACACGGCGGTATGCAGGCCCGATCCAGGCTTTGGCCATCGCTACTTCCCTTTGAGCAGATAGACCCTCTGACAGCCGCCACACAGCCTGATAAGCGATGTTCTTGGAGCCTTCGACGTCGGTGGCCATTCGTGCGCAGTGGTGCTGCACGGCCTGGAAAGTTCCGATGGCCCGTCCGAACTGGGTGCGGCCCTTGGCGTACTCGACCGTCATGTCCAAAACTGCCTCAGCCCCGCCCAGCATCTCGATGCACTGGGCCGCCGTGGCCCTCAGTATGCTCCGCTCGACGATGGGCCAAGCCTCGCCAACAGCCCCAATAACCGAGTCCGCGGAAACGCTGACCTTATCCAGGTTGACCTCAAACACGCGTTCGTTGCCAACCGACTGCATCGGTGTGATCGTCAGGCCATTGGCGCCTGAAGGCACCAGAAAAAGGGATATGCCATCGGCCGGGTCCTCGCCTGTCGATGTGCGGGCCGCAACGATGATCACGTCGGCCGCAACAGCGTCGGGCACAAATAACTTCGTGCCACTGATCTCGAAACTGTCTCCCTGTTGGCTGGCGGTAGCCTCGATACCCCAGGGCTCATAGGTCGCGCTGGTCTCAGGTACAGCTAAAGTCATGATGATGGTGCCGGCACAGATGCGGCTGATCAGCTCGTCTTTCTGGGCGTCGGAGCCGCCGTCCATGACTGTCATGCCGCCCAGGACCACGGTGGAGAAGAAAGGCGATGGAGCCAGGGAACGACCGATCTCTTCCAGCAGCACTCCCAGGTCCCCAAAGTTGCCTCCGGTGCCGCCGTACTGCTCGGGGAATGCCACGCCGGTCCAACCGAGGTTGATCATCTGCCGCCAGAGCTCATCCGTGAACCCACGCGGGTCTTCTTCCATCTCCCGGACCAAGGTCAGCGGGCACTCCCGGGACAAAAAATCCTGGGCGCTGGTCTTCAACATCTGCTGTATCTCGGATAGGCCCAGGTCCATGGTGTTCCTCCGAATCAAATACCAGCGAATCTACTACTGGTCAGCTTGAGCGCGGCTAGTATAGCCCATCGTCTAGTGCGTGGGTAGGGTTCGTTCTAGAATCTAGAATCGAAAGCCTAGGCCTTGGACGGCTCCACCTCGACCACGATCTCGACCGGTGTGTTACGGGCAACGATTATCTCCATGTCTTCGGAACCGTCGTTGACCGGTTGGTGGACGGCCTCGGCAGGAACGTAGATGAAGTCGCCAGGGCCGATGGCCAATTCGAAATCCAAATTATCCCCGATCACGAAACGGCCGTTACCCTTAACCACATAGATGGCCGACTCGCAGTTCACGTGGTAGTGGGGGCTGGAGGCGCAATGGGGCGGGATGGTGGCAATGGCCAGGTGAATACCTGTGGAACCGGTCAGCGCTTCAGAAACGCCGGCCAGCCGAGTCATGGCCCCGGACTTAATCTCCACTTCCAAGTCGTCTGGGTGTACTACTTTTATCTCAGGCATATCGGTCTCCATTCGTTAGTGGCTAGAGGCTGCGGACCATCTTGTCCAATTGGCTGATGGCCTTCTGGATGTTCTCTTGAGAGTTGGCGTAAGAGAGGCGGACGTACCCCTCGCCATACACGCCGAAGGCGCTGCCGGACAGCAATGCAACCCCGGCCTCGTTCATCGCCTTGGTCTCAAATTCTATGCTGCTTAGGCCCGTGCCTTTGATGCTGGGAAAGGCGTAGAACGCGCCTTCGGGCTCGGGGCAGTTGATCCCGGGGATGCTGCGCAGTCCATCGGCGATCAGCCGACGTCGAACGCCAAACTCTGCGACCATCGCTTCAACCTCGTCCCGAGGTCCTTCCAGAGCCGCCACCGCCGCCTTCTGCGTGAACGACGCCGCGCAGGAAACACTGTTCACGGCCAGCTTGACGATGTGGGGGACCAATTCCTCGGGCAGGATGCCGTAGCCCATGCGCCATCCGGTCATGGCGTAGCTCTTGGAGAAACCATCGAGAATTATGGTCCGTTCCTGCATGCCTGGTATGGACGAGATGCTGTAATGCTCCCCGGTATAGAGGATGTCTTTGTAAATCTCATCGGCCATCACATACAGGTCAGGGTGCTGCATGACAATCTTGGCGATGGTCTCCAGCTCCTGCTTGGTCAACGCGGACCCGCAGGGATTCTCGGGCGAGTTGATGATGATTAGCCGGGTCTTGTCCGTGATCAGGCCGGGCAGCGCATCCAGGTCGGGGTGGTAACCCGTCTCTTCCATGAGCTGCATGGGCACCGGGGTGGCGCCGGCGAACTTGATCATGGACTCGTAGATGGGAAAGCCGGGGTTGGGGTAGATGACCTCTACGCCAGGTTCGGCCAGGGCCAAGAGCACGTAGAACATGATGGGTTTGGCGCCCGGAGTGACCACCACGTTGGCCGGGTCGGTGGTTGTTCCCCGGACCTCACCACTGTTGCGGGCGATGGACTCCCGTAGCTCAGGCAAGCCCGCGGTGGGGCCGTAGTGGGTGAACCCGTCGCTGATGGCCTGCATGCCTGCCTCAACGATATGCCGGGGGGTCTCGAAGTCGGGCTCTCCGATCTCAAGGTGGATTATCTCTTTACCCTGGGCCTCAAGGGCGCGGGCCTTGGCCAGCACTTCAAATGCCGACTCGGTGCCCAGGTCGTTCATGCGGGCGGCAACTGTCATCGGTCCTCCGGAATATTTCTTGCCATAAGATAAGCCGATTTAGAGTCCGTTCGTGGTGAGCCTGTCGAACCATTGCTTAAGCTAAGAGATTTTCCACCGAGAGCATGGCTTGTGCGCATCCTTCGACGGAGCTCAGGACGAACGGAGGCCCACTGCGGCCGTTTCCAACACTAGGTGATAGCCAGCTCAGTCTTTCTGCACCTGGTTCTCGGTCTTCACCGATAGGCCGTAGATCTTGATGAAACCTTCGGCGGAGGCGTGATCGAACTGGTCAGACCGGTCGTAGGTAGCCAGGCCGTAGTTGTACAGGGCCTTTGGCGCCTGCCGTCCCACAACCGTCGCAGTGCCTTTATGCAGCCGCACACGGATATCGCCGGTGACGAACCGCTGGGTGCTCTGGACGTAGGCGTTCAGGTCGGCCCGGTGGGCGGTGAACCACAGGCCGTTATAGATGACATCGGCATATTCCAGGGCGATACGGGCCTTGGTGCGGGCCTGGTCTTTGGTCAGAGTCATTGCTTCCAGGGCGGTATGGGCCGTATGCAGCAACGTTGCTGCCGGGCACTCGTAGATCTCCCGGGACTTGATGCCCACCAACCGGTTCTCCACATGGTCGATCCGTCCGATGCCGTGAGTGCCGGACAGTGTGTTCAGGTGATTGATCAGGTCTATCCCGGACATGCTCTCGCCGTCCACTGCCGTGGGCACGCCGCACTCGAAATGAATCTCAACGTAGGCGGGTTCGTCGGGTGTGTTGGCCACCGGGCTGGTCCAGGCGTAAGCGTCCTCAGGTGGTTCCAACCAGGGGTCTTCCAGCTCTCCAGCCTCAACGCTGCGGCCCCACAGGTTCTCGTCAGTGGAGAACCGGCTGCGGTTGGCGTTGATGGGCAGGTTGCGCGCCTGGCCGTACTCGATCTCGTCGTCCCGGCTCATGCCCCAGTCGCGGATGGGAGCTATGACGTCGATGTCAGGCCCCAGGGCGGCGATGCCCACCTCCAGCCTGACTTGGTCGTTGCCTTTGCCGGTGCAGCCGTGGGCGATGGCGTAGGCGCCGTGCTCCCTGGCCGCCTCAACCAGATAACGGGCGATCAGAGGACGGCCCAAGGCCGTGGCGAGGGGGTATTGTTCTTCGTAGACCGTCCCTGCCTGGAGCGACGGGAACAAGAATTCGTTGACCAGAGCGTCCCGGCCATCCACGGTCAGGGCTTCAGCCGCGCCGATGCTGAGCGCGCGTTGGCGGATGGACTCTAGGTCCACCATGCCCAGGTCGATGGTCAGAGTGATTATGTCTGCGTCGTACCTTTCCTGCAGCCACGGGACCGCGACAGTTGTGTCCAATCCCCCGCTGTAGGCCAGCACGATCTTTGGTTTTGCCATTTCTCTAAAGGTTGCTCCCTTGTTCCGTGTTTCCGAATTCTTACGTGAATGATGCTAGTCGCGACGCCCCCATCCTAACCTTCCCCCTTGCGATGGGGAAGGGACGAATTCCCCACCAAGGCGACGGTGAGGATGAAATGTTAATTGTCAGTGAATATAGAGGTGGATTTAGGCCTCATCTAGGCACAACTCGATGACCTCTTGGATATTGGCCATTAGTTCGTCGAGGGTTTTCCCTTGCGTGTAACATCCCTTTAGCTGGGGCACTTCCCCAACAAAGTAGCCGTCTTCGTCCTTTTCGATTACTACGTAGAATTCTCGAGTTGCCATCGCAATCTCCAATTCCTTGAACTAGCGTTAAATGGTCGCCAAGGCGTTGCCCAGCCGTTCCATAGCCTGATCGATCTCTTCTTTGGTGACCGTGAGTGGCGGCATGAAACGGATGGTGGTTGGCCGGGGCGCGTTCAGCAGGAGACCTGCCTCGTTGGCCGCGGCGAGTACCTGGGGCGAGATGTCGCTCTCGAATTCCATCGCGGCCAGCAAACCCTTGCCGCGTATTGCGGATACGAAGGAGAAGCGGCCTTTCAGGTCGTTCAACGCGCTCAGCAGATAGGGCTCCATCGCCTTGGTCTTGGCGGGTATATCGTTGTCGATGAGGAACTTGGTCCCAGCGTAGGCGGCGGCGGTGGTCACCATGTTGCCGCCGAAGGTCGAACCGTGGTCGCCGGGCACGAGGGCCATGCATTCTTTCTTCGACATGAATGCTCCGATGGGGAGGCCGTAACCCAGACCCTTGGCCAGGGTCATCACATCCGGCTCGATGCCGTATTCCTGGTAGCCGAACAGGCTGCCCAGGCGGCCCATTCCGGTCTGCACTTCGTCCAGGATCAACAGGATGCCCTGTTTGTCGCACCACTCGCGGACCCGCTTCAGGTAGTCGTCGGCGGGGATAATCACGCCTGCTTCGCCTTGAATCGCCTCAATCATCACCGCTGCCGTTTTGTCGTTGGTGGCGTTCATGATGGCTTCGACATCGTTGTAATCAACGTGGACGAACCCAGGCTGCAGGGGAGTGAAGTTCGCCTGGTAGTGGGGCTGGCCGGTGGCGGCCAATGTACCCATGGTACGGCCGTGGAACGAGTTCAGGGCCGTGATGATCTCGTAGGCGCCGTCGCGGTTCAGCTTGCCGTAGCGGCGGGCCAGTTTCATGGCCCCCTCGTTGGCTTCTGCTCCGCTATTTCCGAAGAAGACCAGGTCCAGAGCACTGTTCTCGACCAGCGTCTCAGCCAACTGCAGTTGGGGCACGCTATAAAACTGGTTGGAGACCTGCATCAAGGTCGCGGCCTGGTCTGCGATGGCCTTGGTGACCACCGGATGACAATGGCCCAACTGGTTAACGGCCCATCCAGCCACGAAATCCAGGTACTCTTTGCCGTCGGCGTCCCAAGCGCGGGTGCCTTCGCCCTTGACCAGCACTACCGGTTGGCGGCGCACCGTCTGGGCGTAATACTTCTTTTCAATATCGATCCATTCACTGCTCTTGCTCATCGCGGGTCGTCTCCTCCCCAATTATCGGTCTTAGTCACTGCAAGTCTCGTTCTAGGGACTCCCGTAGGCGTTCCACAGCCTCTTGAAGTTCTTTCAAAGCCTCGTCCAGCCCTTCAACCGCTTCTTCTATCACCTGCAGGTCTTCCGGGCCCGGAGTTGCCTGGCCGTCCCCACCTACCTCCGCAGCGCCACCTGGCAGACCGTCGGGAGGTGCCCCACCCTCCAAAAGCATGGCCAAACCCTCGCCGACGCTATCCGCCATAACAACGTTGCTGCCGTCGGCCAGGATCACCTTTTTGAGCTCCGGAAATGCAAGCGCTTCCGATTGGAGATACAAAGGTTCCACATAGATTATCGCATCGCCCACCGGTATGACCAGTAGCTGGCCCCGGACAACCTGGGAGCCGGCGCCGTTCCACAATGTGAATTGTTGGGAGATGATCTGGTCGTTCTCAATACGAGCTTCAACCTGGGCCGGCCCATCAACCTGTGGGTCGCTGGGCACGGTGAAGGCATTGAGCTTGCCGTAGTGCTCGCCGTCGTTCCGGGCTGTTAACCAGCCAACCAGGTTCTTTTTATCCCCAGCCGGACTGAAGGGCAACATTAACACAAACTCTTCGCTATCGCCCCCAGGCATCTGTAGGATCAGGTACGAGGGGTGCACCTCAAAGCTACTCTGGCCGAACCGGGTGTCTTGGGGAATGGCCCACTGCTCTGCCTGGTTGAAGAAAACCTGGGCGTCAGTGATGTGGTAGCGCAGGTACATGTCCACCTGGGCGGAAAACAGGCCGTTGGGATAGCGGATGTGGTCCTGCAGGTCGGGCGGCATCCGGTCGAAGTCCAAGAACAGGTCCGGGAAGGCGCGCCGGTACATCTGAAGCAGGGGATCGTCGGGGTCCATGACATAGATGGACACATCGCCAGTGAAGGCGTCGACCACCGCTTTGACGCTATTGCGGATGTAATTGAACCCGTTATCAGAGAGGGTCGAATAAGGGTAGCGGTTGGTGGTCGTGAACGCGTCCTGCAGCCACCAGACCTTACCCGCCTGGTCGATAACCGGGTACGGGTCTTCATCCATGGTCAGGAACGGGGCCAGCGTCTGCACCCGTTTGCTGATCTGCCGCCGGTACTGAATCTTGGTGTCCGAAGAGATCTGGTCGCTGAGCAGTATGTTGATGTCCGCGAACTGCCAGGCGTAGGCCAGCCTGCGGAAGGTAGAACCCAGATTCACTCCTCCCTCACCGTCATAATGCACGACGTCTTCTGAAGGATCGATCTCCGGCGCCGTACTGTTCACGATGGCGAAGGGCGCCGGCGACTCACCGTAGTACAACTCAGGCCGCACGATGGGAATCTCCCCTCGTATGGGTATGTCCTGAATGAAGAACTCGGGCCGTCCTTCATCGGGGGTGAATCCGGTGGCCGGGCTCATGGCCACGCCGTAACCGTGGGTGTACTGGAGCCTGCGGTTCACCCAGTTCCGGGCGTCTGGTGGCAGGTTTTCCGGGTCCAGTTCCCGGGCTGCCAACAGCACCTGCCTCAGCCGTCCATCCAAGACGTAACGGTCTGAGTCCATGTTCAAGAAGTTGTAATAAAGCTCCATGAACTGGAGTTGGTTGTAGGCGTCCTGCAGCGGTTCCACGTCCCAGAGCCGTATGTTGTCTATGACGGCCTGGTTGTTGGCCACCACATCTACGGTGATGTCGCCGACGGTCGGGACGGCTATCTGTTCTACCTGGTCCAACTGGTAGGCCAGGCGCGTCGACTCGATGTTCCGCTCGATGTAGATGCGTTCTTTTTCAAACTCGTTGGGGTCTACTTGAAACCGTTGGAATAGCGCTGGAAAGGCCAGGTTGGCCAATAGCACCATGATCACCCAGAGGCTGAAGGAGCCGACCATCAACCGCAGTCCGCCAAAATAGTGGCTGGCGAAGAATGCCACGGCGCCGAGGGTCGCGATGGACGTCATCAACCAGAGCACCGGGATACGGGCGTGGATGTCGGTATAACCGGCCCCGGCCAGCAACCCTCCTGCCGACACAACCAAGCCATAGATGGCCAAAACATGCCCGGCGGCGATGCTCAGCATCAACAGGCCGCCCAGGATGCCGATGTGCTTCAACATCCGTGGTGCCAGGAAGAAGTTCAGGCCCCTTAGACCGTATATTCCCGCGTAGAGCAGCAGTGACATCACAATGGAAACGATCAGGATGCCCATTACCCAACTCTGGATGAAATTGAGCATGCGCAGGGTCACTATGAAGAAGGACAGGTCCTGGCCGAACTCGGCGTCAGCCACGCCGAACGACACCTTGTTCAGGAACAGCAGGAATATTTCCCAGCGGCCAGATGCAGCGGAACCAAAAACCGGGGCTGCAGTCAGGACCGTGATGACCACCGCCGCCACCAGCAGCGCCCGTAGTAGCCGCATGGTCTCGTCGTTGACCGGAAGGGTGGCCGGCCCTCTGGAGAACCGGAATGTGAAATAGAAATTGACCACCAAGGCCGTGGCTGTCACCGCAGTGCCGCCGATAAAGAGCCAGATCTTCATCACCAGAATCTTGGTGAACACGTCCCGGTAGCCCAACTCGCCGTACCAGAGAAGGTCGGTATAGACCGTCCGCAGCCACCACAGGATCAGGAATGCGAACAGCAGCCCAACGGCGGTGATGCAGCCGTTCCGGACCCGGCGCAGGACAATCTCCGATACTCCCGGAAGATTCGGGCCATCTGGATCATCGGAGTCGTTGGTCAGATCGTAGCTCATGATTTGAGGCCTACCGCCGGCGGGCGCTCCCGAAATCGCCAATGATGGTCGTCCCGGTGGAATTGCCCCGGATGCACTCCAACAAAGCGTTGGGCTGCCGTCCATCTATGATGTTTGCCACCGGCGAACGCTCCAGGGCGCGCAAACAGGCAGACAGTTTGGGGATCATGCCGCCTTGGATGACGCCCGAGTTGGAGAGTATGTTGGCCCGCCGCCGGTCTAGCCGCCTGATAACCCGGCCGCCGCCATCCATCACTCCGCCTACATCGGTCAAAAAAACCAACTGCTCGGCCTCAAGGGCGTAGGCCAGCTCGCCGGCCACAGTGTCACCGTTGATGTTCAGAGGACTGCCGGCGTTCTCAGAGCCGTCGCGGACGTGGACGCCCAGGGGAGCGATCATCGGCATGTACCCATTGTCCAGCAACGTCCTGATCGGCTCGGTATTCACATTAGTGACTTCACCGACAAACCCCAGGTCGGGGTTGCCGATCTTGGCTTCGATCATGCACCCGTCGATGCCGCTGAGGCCCATCGACTTGCCGCCAAACTCGTGCATCGTTGACACCAGTTCTTTGTTGATCAACCCGGTGAGGACCGCAACCACTATCTCAAGGCTGGGTGCGTCGGTCACCCGCAGGCCGCCCACGAACTGGGGCGCAAGACCTTGCCGCTGCATCCATTGGGATATCACGTTGCCGCCGCCGTGCACCACCACCACCTCTTGCCCCTCTTCCTGCAGCGTCACCAGGTCCCGAAGGCTGGTGTCGTGACTACCCAGAGTGCTGCCGCCGATCTTTACCACTATTGGGTGACCCGCGTGACTCAGTGTCGGTTGGCCCGCCAATTCTTCCTCCAAAGACTCCACCAAAAGCTCCGCCGGGACTCCAATAAGAAGTCCGCAAAGAAATCCAAACTAAAAAACTCAGATCAAGATAGGGTCGAATGGGTGTGGAATCAGCTGCCGAAGGGGGACTGTGAAAGCTGCCGGAGAAGCAATCAGACTACCGCTGTTCCTGCCTTCGCTTGTTACACGAAGTGCGGCCGTCCCACGCCCGAATATTTAACTGGAAATCGGACGCAAACGTATACGCAAGCAGGGCCTCAAGGCGGTTCTTGTGTTGCCCGCCATGAAAAACGCTCTGTGTAACGGTATTGATACTTTAGGTAGTGTAGGCACTGTTGATGACCACGTATTCTTCGGTGAGGTCGCAGCCCCAGGCAGTGGCCTGACCGTCCGAAAGATTTAAGTTGACTCCGAATGTGACCTCGTCGCCGCGCATCAGAGCGACCACGGCGTCGCGTGCGAAGGGCACCGGCCGGCCGGATTCCATGATGCAAACGCCATTGATGAACAGGTCTATCTTCGACTCGACCATGTCCGCCCCACTGCGGCCCAGAGCCATGATCAGCCTGCCCCAGTTGGGGTCTGCTCCGTATACCGCTGATTTAACCAGCAGGGATGAGGTGATGGTCTTGGCTGCCATGCGGGCGTCGGCTATATTCTTCGCGCCTTGGACTTCAGCCACGATCAAGGTCGTGGCGCCCTCGCCATCCTGGGCCAACTGACGGGTCAATTGAACCAGTACCTCCATCAGACCGTCCCGGAAGGTGTCGGCATCGGCGCTTCCGGCCGACAGGGAAGCGTTGCCCGCAGCCCCATTGGCGAGGACAACCAAGCTGTCGTTAGTGCTGGTGTCGCCGTCGATATCAAGCATGTTCAGGGTGCTGTCGGCGATGTCGGGCAGGATGGAACGCAGGTAGTCCTGTTCTACTGCGGCGTCAGTGGCCACGAAGCAGAGCATGGTCGCCATGTTCGGGTGAATCATGCCGGAACCCTTGGCCACGCCACAGATATTAACCTCAGTCCCGCCCACGTTCACCGTAACCGCAGCTTCCTTGGTGCGGGTGTCGGTGGTCATCATGGACCGGGCCAGAGAGTTGCCGCCGTTGTCTTCCAATTGAATCTCGGCGACGCCTTTCTTGATCAGCGTCATGGGCAGTTCAACACCGATCACTCCGGTGCTGAATACCAGTACTTCTTCAGGTTTCACGCCCAGTCCGGTGGCCGCCACGGCTGCCATTTCTTTGGCGTCGATGTATCCCTGTTCGCCCACACCAGCGTTGGCGATGCCTGAATTGACCACCAGGCCTCGCACCGGTCTGCCGGCTGCCAGGGTCTCACGGTTCACGGTAACGGAAGGGGACACCAGAGTGCTCTTGGTGAACACTCCTGCCACAGCGCATGGGGTGTCCGATAGGAGCATTCCCATGTCCATCTTGTCTTCGGAGAAGGTTTTGATCCCCACGTAGGTCCCGCCAGCTCGAAAGCCTCGGGCGGTGGTTATGGTGCCGCCATCCACACGGTTGATTGGGCCGGCCATGGGCAACCTTCCTTATCTGCGTAATATCGGGTCTTTATCCGTGCCTGAGCAAGCACAGAGTATATCACAAGAACCGCCCCAGCCAACCGCGGAATAATTCATGAACCGCCTGGCCGGGCTGGCTGTGGACTGGCCGTGAGGGTTCACCTATAATCGACAGCCTTAGGCCGAAATATTTTATGCGCAGGTGTTGGAATGGCAGCGGTAAGTCCCTTTAGAGGCTGGCGGTTCAACGGAGAAAAGGTGGGAGACATGGCATCGGTGCTGTGCCCGCCCTACGACATGATCGACGAGGCAACCCAGGAAGCGCTAAAACGCCAGAACCAGTACAACGTGATCCATCTTGAGGCTGGCGAAGGACTTGACTGGAATTCTTCTGCCAAAGAACAGTACGCGGCGACCTCCGACCTGTTCGACCGATGGCGGCAGGACGAGGTCATGCTCCAAGACGCCGAGCCCAGCTACTACCTGATGCGGCACAGCTTCCCCATGGGCGGCAAGAACATGGTGCGTGTTGGGCTGATCGCTTCCGTAGGGTTGGAAGACTATCAGACGCGCCAGGTCCTGCCCCACGAGTTCACCCAGGCGCCGGCCATCCAGGACCGCGTCTGGTTGATGGAGTCTCTCTCGGCCAACATCAGCCCGATAATGTCGATCTACCGCGACGCCGATGGCGTGCTCGACCGTCTCTACCAGCAAATCATGGCCGGCGCACCCGAATTTGATGCCACCGATGACTCGGGCAGTGCCACCGCTTTGTGGCGGATATCAGACCCCGACGTGCAACGCCAGATCGGCGAATTCTTCTCCAGCCGGCCCATCTACCTGGCCGACGGTCACCACCGTTACGAGGCTGCCCGGCAGTACCAATTGGACCGTCACGCCGAAGACCCCGGCACCAAGGCCGCCAACCTGGCTCACAACTTTGTGATGATGACCCTGATCTCTTTCGACGACCCCGGTCTGGTCGTCTTGGGCTATCACAGAACGCTCAACGACGTCCCGGCAGACAAACTGGCCAACATCAAAGCCAAGCTGGACGAACTGTTCGTGTCGGAACCTCTGACCGGAGACAGCGACGCTCTGATCGAGCAGGTGGACCGGTTGGGCGTAGACCGTAGGCTGCTGGCGTCTGTGGATAGTACCGGCGCTAAGATGCTGACCCTGAGGGAATCTGCGATCCAGCCGGACTGGGGTGCGCTCGCCGCGTCCGAGGCTTGGGTGCTGGAGGAGCAGGTGCTGAAGCCGGAATTGGGCGACGCCACTCTGGAGCACCTGGATTTCATGCACGACCACGAAGCGGCTGTGGGACAGGCAACGAGCGGTGAGCTGCAGATGGTCTTCCTGCTCAAGCCGTTCCCGTTGGACGCTTTTGAAAGCATCGTGGGCGGCGGACAACGGTTGCCCCGGAAGTCCACCTTCTTCTACCCCAAGCTTCCCACCGGGTTGGTGATCAACCGGATAGACGGAGAGCTGTAGAGCGGACTCTCACCAAATCCATATTGTTTACTAACTGATTTATAGGATAGTGTTTAGTTGCCTGTCGAAAACCCAATAATAATCGGACTGCACTATCAAGTACGAGGCTAGCTTACCTATTGAGCAGCTCAAAACTCAAAAAAACGACGAGGGGACTATGAAACGTAAGTATTGGCTACTATTCGCAAGCCTTTTCGGCCTTATGGCATTAGCCGCCGTTGCCTGTGGCGGCGATGATGCTACTCAAGCACCGGCAACACAGGTCGCCGCCGCGACTGCGGTGCCGGCAGCGGCAGGCCAAGCTCCGGCAACCCAAGTCCCAGCAGTACAGGCCGCTGACCCGACTGCAGAGCCGGCAATGGTAGTCCAAGAGGGCAGCCGCCTAGACCTGGTCCAAGACCGAGGCACACTCATATGTGCGGGCCGCACGGACCTTGCTGGATTCGGCTTCCTGAATGCGGACGGCGACAATGCCGGGTTCGACGTGGACCTGTGCCGCGCCGTGGCAGCCGCGGTTATCGGTGACGGAAACGCCATGGAACTGATCCCCATAACCGCCTCCGAACGTGGACCGACAATCCAAGCAGGCGAGGTTGACCTGCTTTCGCGGAACGTAACTTGGACCTCCACCCGCGACGCCCAGTGGGGCAACTACACCACCACCATGTTCTACGACGGACAGGGATTCATGGTGCCGACAGCCACGGGAATCACTACCGCTCTAGACTTGGACGGCGCCACGGTGTGCGTAACCAGCGGAACCACCACCGAACTGAATCTGGCAGACTTCTTCAGGCAGCACGGCATGGCCCTGGAAACCGTGGTGTTTGAAGATACAGCTTCGGTTTACAGCGCCTACGAAAGTGGACGCTGCGACGCCACGACCAGCGACAAGTCGCAGCTAGCGGCTGTCAGAAGCGGGTTCGCAGACCCGGCCGCTCACGGCATCTTGCCGGAGACCATCTCCAAAGAGCCGCTGACTCCGGTGGTTGCTCATGGCGATGACCAGTGGTTCGATGTGGTCAAGACTGTCATGTCTGTCCTTATCAACGCCGAGGAATTGGGCGTTACTGCAGCGAACGTCGATGCCATGCAGTCCAGCGACAACGTCGTGATTCGCCGGATGCTGGGCGCCGAGGGTGAATTCGGCCAGTCCGACCTAGGCCTCAGCGCGACATTCGCGGTCGACGTGATCAAAGCCGTGGGTAACTACGGAGAGATCTACAACCGCTACATGGGTCCCAACGGGGAAGCGTTCACCCTGCCAAGGGGTCAGAACGAACTCTGGAACAACGGCGGTCTGATCTATTCACCGCCACTACGCTAAACGCTGAATCGGCCTAAGCAGCACGGTCAGACCGCCGGAAAGGGGTCTGACCGTGCCTTGATCAGGCCCATGCGAGGCAAGAAACCGCAATGCGCTTTCTCACCTTAGGTGGCGTTCCCCTCTGGCGCGACGCTCGGGTGCTCCGGGCCGCCGCCCAAATAATCTCCGTTCTCATCGTTGTCATCGTAGCGGTCTTCGTTATAAACAATGTGCTGGATGCCGCAGAGAAACGGGGCTTCTCACTGGGCTTTGGCTTTCTAGAAGAGGAAGCCGGGTTCATCATCTCTGAATCGGTCATCGAATATGGCGCTGCGGACACGTTCCAATCCGCATTCTTGGCGGGCGTCCTAAACACTCTCAAGATCGCGTTGCTTGGCATCATCCTTGCCACCGGCCTTGGTGTCATCGTGGGCGTGGCCCGTATCTCCAGCAACTGGTTGGTCCGTACCGTCGCCGGCGTCTACGTAGAGACATTCCGCAATATTCCCCTTTTAATCCAATTGTTCTTCTGGTATTTCGGCGTTTTCTTGCTGCTGCCACCGGTCCGGGAGAGCATCCAATGGCCGGGGCCGGTATTCCTCAACGCCCGTGGGTTCTTCGCGGTATGGGGCAGCGCTTCCTCTTCTTTCTCCACGTGGATCTGGTTCGTCTTGGCGGGTGTCATCTTGGCCTTGGCGGTCCGCGTTGCCGCAGGCCAGGTCCAATCGCGTTTCGGGCGGGCAACACACCCCAATCTCAGTGCGCTGGCCGTGCTTGTGATACTCCCGATCATCGGTTGGTTCCTAATGGCGGAGAGCCCGCTGGTAAGAGATGTGCCAGAGTTGGGCCGGTTCAATTTTGAAGGAGGTCTGCGGCTTTCCCCTGAGTTTGCCGCCTTCTTGCTGGGACTGGTGATCTACACTGCCAGCTTCATTGCGGAGATAGTCCGGGCCGGTATCCTCTCGGTCCAAAAAGGCCAATTGGAGGCAGCCCGGGCCCTGGGGCTCAATGAGCTCCAGACGATGCAGTCCGTGGCCTTTCCGCAGGCCATGCGGGTCATCGTGCCGCCCCTGATCAGCCAGTTCCTCAACCTGACCAAGAATTCTAGCCTGGGCATCCTGATCGCCTACCCAGACCTCTACTTCGTCAGCAGGACCATGATCAACCAGGCCGGCCGGGCGGTACCTATATTCTTGATGATCATGGGCGCCTACCTGCTCATGAGCCTCACCTTCGCCGTGATCGGCAACATCTACAACCGGCGCGTAAGGTACGTGGACCGATGAGTGCGGCCAACACACCGGAAGTCCTTAGGCCCCCTGTTTCCAAGTCAGGGCCCATCGAATGGGTCAAGACCAATCTGACGAGCACCTGGTACAACGCTGTGCTCACCGTGGTCATGCTGGCGCTGGTGATCTTCTTCCTTCGGTTAACACTCTCATGGGTCTTCTTCGACGCCAACTGGGACCCGGTGCGCTCGAATCTGAAACTCTTCTTGGTGGGGCAGTATCCCGACGAAGAGATGTGGCGGATCGGAGTGAACGCGCTGATGGTATCCCTTTTGATGGGGGTTTCCTGGGGCGTTTGGCGCGGTGTGGCGCGCACCTTTGGGCGGGTGATTGTAGTAGGCCTGATAGTCATCGCAGTGCTCCCATTGAGCCTGGATGACCTTAGCCTGGAGGGGCGTATCTGGGTCGCCGCCAACCCGGGCATGATTGGATTGGGCTTTGTGCTGGCCCGGGCCCCTTTCATCCGGCCCAAGCGCGTGGTTATAGCGTGGGTGGTCGCATTCTTCGTGGCAATCCTCCTGCTCAGGGGAATAGGCGGCGTCGCATTCCTCCCGGAGGTCAGCACCACCCTTTGGGGAGGGCTGCTCCTGAACCTGATTCTAGCCGTGGTGGGAATCGTCGCCTCCTTCCCCTTGGGCATCCTGTTGGCTCTGGGCCGACGCAGCAATCTGCCGGCGGTGAGCTGGCTCAGCATACTGTTCATCGAGACTGTCCGCGGCGTGCCTTTGGTGACGCTGCTGTTCATGACCCAGATCATCCTGCCGCTGTTCCTGCCCGAGGACCTGCGGATCGACCGTGTTACGCGGGCGATGCTGGCCATAACCCTGTTCAGTTCCGCCTACATGGCGGAGAATGTCCGAGGCGGTCTCCAGGCGGTTCCTGGTGGTCAGGTAGAGGCTGCCAAAGCGCTGGGCCTCAACGGGCCCTACGTCATGATATTCATCGTCCTGCCCCAGGCTTTGCGTGCGGTCATCCCGGCCATAGTCGGTCAATTTATCAGCCTATTCAAAGACACCAGTCTGGTGGTCGTAGTGGGGCTGCTGGATGTCGTCGGCATCGGCAGGTCCATATTCCTGGGCAACGTGGCTTGGATCGGGGCCCAGCGCGAGGTCTACGTCTTTCTCGCCGCTATCTTCTGGGTATTCACCTATTCCATGTCCTACACCAGCCAGAAAGTGGAAGAAGCCCTAAGGGTACGGAGAAATTAGCCGGCCGGGCAGATAGACCCGAGAGCGGAGATTAATAATGGCCATTGAAGAAGAAACAGCCGAAGATGAGATAATCGTATGCCGGGACGTACACAAATGGTACGGCGATTTTCACGCTCTAAAAGGGGTGACCACGACCATCAACCGTGGTCAGGTCGTCGTGATATTTGGCCCTTCAGGATCGGGCAAGTCGACTTTTATCCGCACTCTCAACCGGCTTGAGGAACACCAACGGGGCGAGATAATCGTCAATGGTATCGAACTCTCCCATGACATCCGCAATGTGGAGGCGGTACGCCGTGAGGTAGGGATGGTGTTTCAGTCGTTCAACGTGTTCCCGCATCTGACTGTCCTTCAGAACATCACCTTGGCCCCGATGAAGGTGCGGAAATGGTCCCGGCAACAGGCGGAAGAGGTTGCCATGGAACTGTTGGAGCGGGTGGGCATTCCGGAACAGGCCCACAAACACTCGGACGAGCTATCCGGCGGGCAGCAGCAGAGGGTGGCCATCGCCCGTGCCCTGGCCATGCAGCCCAAGATCATGTTGTTCGACGAGCCCACATCGGCGCTGGACCCGGAGATGATCAAAGAGGTTCTGGACGTGATGCACGAACTGGCCGCATCCGGAATGACCATGATCGTGGTTACTCATGAGATGGGCTTCGCCAAGGAAGTGGCGGACCGCATGATGATGTTCGACGAAGGCATCATCGTGGAAGAGGGCACGCCACAAGACCTATTCGACAACCCTCAGCAAGACCGCACCAAACTGTTTTTATCTCAGATTCTCTGACCGGTCGACATTGGCGTGCCCGCTGGTGCGGTCGCCGTTCACTCGTTCCCGGAATCGCTCAGTGATCGCCTGCTCTGCCTGACGGCTGTTAGCGGCGATGAACGCTTCCAGCTGTTTGATCTCTGCCTGGATGTCTTCGCCGCCCTGCGTCTCTTTGGCGCTGCCGCTACTCTTCAACGTGGCCAACTGGGACCGGGCCTCGTCGACCCGTTTCAGCAGTTGCAGGGCTTCCAGTTCTTGGGTAGCGGTGTCCTTGATCGCCAGCAACCTGCGGCGGTTGGCCGCAGCGTCTTCAAGGCGTTCATCAATCTCACCCATGGCGGTCAATGACAATTCCAGAGATGTCTGGCCGTAGGCTACCTGACGGGGCAACCGGCGCAGTTGGGTTTGGAATTGGCTTATCTGGGCATCAAGCTGGTCTTCTTTGGCGTGCATCTCGGCTAGACCCAGCCTGAGGGTAGCCATCGCCTGTTCCAGTTGAGAAATAGCCACTTGGGGCACCTCCCATATCTGTCCGGCTATATCCGGAAAATCCGGGTAACATAACGCCGGAGCAACTATTCGTTACCCCGGCGAAAACTTCTATTTAGCCAATTATCCCATCGGTGGGCGCTTATTCCAATGTAATCTGGTTGCCAAATTTGCCAAAGTTAGTTGATCAGACTAGGCCTTGAAACCCACTTCAGGCAAAACCACTTTCAGTGCATCCATGACTTCGGTGATGTCTTCTTTGGCGACAGCGCCCAGGTGGCCGATACGGAAGATGTCGGAGCTCATCCTTCCCTGGCCTCCAGCCAACACCACGTTGTGCTCGGTACGCATCTTGCCCAAAAGCGCCTTCTGGTCGACACCCTCAGGCACTTTGATCGCGGTCACAGTGTTCGAAGCGTAGGCGTTGTCTGACACCAGCAGTTCCAACCCCAATTCCTTTGCTCCGTCGCGGGTGAACTGGCCGATGGTGGCGTGGCGACCGAACACATTCTCCATCCCCTCTTCCAATAGGACGTCCAATGCCCGGCTAAGGCCGTACATCGCCGACAAGTTGGGCGTGAACGGGGTCTGCCCGGTTTCCAGGTAGCGTTTGGCCATGGTCAGATCGAAATAGAACCGAGGCATCTTGGCAGTCTTCTGAGCTTCCCACGCCTCTTCGCTGACGCTGATGAAGGACAGGCCGGGGGGTATCATGAACCCTTTTTGCGAGGCAGTGCCAACCATATCGCAGTTCCAGGCGTCCACAGGCAGGGGAATACAACCCAGGCTGGAAACGGCATCAACCAGAAAGAGTTTGCCGAATTCACCCTTCACAACCTTGCTGATGTCCTCCACCGGGTGGGTCACGCCGGTAGAGGTCTCGTTGTGGGTAACCAGCACTGCTTTAACGCTGGGGTCGTCATTCAACGCCTTGCGGATCGCGTCGGCGTCGATGGGGCCGCCCCATTCGAAGTCCATTCGCTTTACGTCGGCGCCATAGGCCTCGACCATGTCGACGAACCGGTCTCCGAAGGCTCCCGCCGTGGCTGCGATGACACGGTCTCCCGGCGACAGGGTGTTGACGATGGACGCTTCCAGGGCGCCGGTGCCGGACGCCGTCAGGATGAACAGGTCGTTCTTGGTCATGAACACCTGCTTCAGCTGCTCGGTCGCCTTGTGGATCATTTCGCCGAATTCCGGCCCCCGGTGATTGATCATCGGGTTGGTCATGGCCTCCACGATATCGTCCGGTATGGGCGTGGGGCCGGGGGTTCTCAGGTTCTGGGGAGTGATTCTCTGCATGGGTCTCTTCGTCCTATCTGCGTGCCTTTCGGCAGCGTGGGCATCAGGGTTTGATTCTGGTTCCCAGCGACGATAGGCGATTAAACGCACGGACCGACGCGGGATATTTTGTCTGATCGAGACAGTTTTCATTCGCTCTAAGACCGTCGGCGTGTGCTGCGTTTCGCCAGGCTTTTTGAAGCGTGACTGGCCGACTGCTCAAGCGGTAGATGATTATATCACCGTCAACCGAGACCGTCATATAACCAGACGGGACTATGGGCCGGACGGCCCTGCTATCGTTTTCGCCAGTAGGTTTTTAGTGAGTTTTCGGCCGGCAAACTCAACCGGGTCAGCAATAGGATAAAATAAACCCTCGAACACACTCTGGTAGGTAAAAGAACTATTGAATTGACGGGAGGCTGACATGGCTTTGGAGATCGACAAGCGGCATACGGCCCTTTTGGCCATGGATTTCGAGAATGACATCGTCCATCCCGAAGGGGCGTTCAAGGACTTTGGGTTTGCCCAGATGGTGGCTGACAACGACGTGTTGGGCAAGACCGCCCAGCTGTTGGTGGCAGCCCGCGGCGCCGGCATAAGGGTGATCTATGTATCGGTCAAGTTCCGTCCCGGCTATCCGGAGCGGCCGGCCAACGCCGGACTATGGGAGGGACTGCATGCCGCCAACGCCTTGGTGGAAGGCACTTGGGGCGCACAGATCCACGACCGCGTGGCTCCTCAGGCCAGCGAAGCCGTGGTCACCAAGCGCGGCGTTTCGGCATTCACGGCCTCGGACCTGGAGCAGATACTTCACGTTAATCATATCGGCACAGTGCTGTTGGCCGGGGTTGCCACCAACTTCGTGGTCGAGGGCACTGCCCGCCAGGCCAGTGACTTGGGATTCAACACCGTAGTGGTGGGTGACTGCTGCGCATCGGTGAACCAGGAGGCCCACGACGCTTCCCTGACCACCGCTTTGCCTTTCCTCTGCACCATCTCCGACGTGAGCGAAGTCGTAGCCGCCCTTAGTTAATCAAGGCATAGCAGACCCAATATAGCCTACTTTCGAGGCTAAATTCAGGTTATGTCATGCTATAATCGGGCCATGACTACAGGCTCCGGACTACTTGAAGGACTGAACCCAGCGCAGAGGGACGCCGTCGAGACGGTCGACGGCCCTCTGCTGATTGTCGCCGGCCCCGGCAGCGGCAAGACCCGGGTCATCACCCACCGTATCGCCTACCTGGTGCGCGAATACGGCGTTAGCCCCTACAACATATTGGCCATGACCTTTACCAACAAGGCGGCCAAAGAGATGCGGGAACGCTTGGACCGGCTGGTCGGCTCTCGCAGCGATTCCCTGACCGTGGGCACGTTCCACTCGTTCTGCGCCCGGCTGCTGCGCATCGACGGCAGCCACCTGGGCCTGGAATCCAACTACACCATCTACGACGCTGACGACCAGGCCACCATCATCAAGCAGTCGATGGAACTGGCTGAGATGGACCCCAAGCGCAACCCGCCCCGCGCCGTGCTCAGCATGATCTCCAAGGCCAAGAACCTGCTCTGGGATTCCAGTGCCTTCCTCAAGAACGCCGATAATTACTTCGAGGAACTCTGCGCACGCGCCTACCATCACTACGAAGAGAAACTGACCCGCAACAATGCGCTGGACTTCGACGACCTGCTGATGAAGTCGGTGCAGCTACTGCGAGAGTTTCCCGAGGTCCGGAAGAAGTACCAGGACCGCTACCAGTACATCATGGTCGACGAGTTCCAGGACACGAACATCTCCCAGTACCAGCTTGCCCGGTACCTGGGCGAGGCGCACCAGAACGTCTGCGTGGTCGGCGACCCCGACCAGTCGATCTACTCCTGGCGTAGCGCCGACATACGCAACATCCTCAGCTTCCAGAACGATTACCCCAAGGCCAAGACCATCGCCCTGGACCAGAACTACCGGTCGACCGCGACGATCTTGGATGCCGCAAAAAACCTGATTTCAATCAACGGCCAGCGCATCCAGAAAGACCTGTTCACCGACAATTCAAAAGGGGACCTCGTTGAAATCAGAGAGGCCTACGACGAGGGAGAGGAAGCGTCTTTCGTGATCGGCGAGATCGAACGGCTGGTGCGCGAGAAGGGATTCAAGCCCGGCGATTGCGCCATCATGTACCGGATCAACGCCCAGTCCCGCGCCCTGGAAGAAGCCTGCTTGCGCAACGGCACCCGGTACCGGCTGGTGGGCGGCGTCCGCTTCTACAAGCGCCGCGAGGTCAAGGACCTGATGGCCTACCTGCACATGGTCCACAATCCCCTCGACGATGTGAACGTGGGCCGGGTGATTAACGTGCCGCCCCGTGGCATCGGCGCCAAGTCCATGCAGCAGTTGGCCGACTGGGCCCGAAACCGCGATATGGCGCTGTTCTCGGCCATGCAAGAGATCGCCGCCGCCCGGCTGGCCAACGAGGTATGCCCGGTGGACATCACCAAGAAGGCTGCCACGTCGCTGGCAGATTTCGCGGTGACGATGGAGAAGCTGATCGAGCTGAGCAAGACGGCGCCCGTGGTGGACCTGGTCGACCGGGTGGTCGAGGATACCGGCTTTCGCAGCTTCATCCAGAACGGAGAGGACCGCCCCCAGGAACGCTGGGAAAACATCATGGAGCTCCGCAATACGGCCCAGGAGTTCAACGCCGAAACTCCTCCCGACGGCCTGACCACGCTGCTAGAGCGGCTGGCTCTGGTGGCCGACGTTGATAGCTATGAGGACGCCGACGATTCGATCACGCTGATCACTTTGCACCAGGCCAAGGGGCTGGAATTCCCGGTCGTTTTCATAGTCGGAATGGAGGAGGGCCTGCTGCCCCACAGCCGGTCACTGGACTCGGAAGACCAGATGGAAGAAGAACGGCGGCTCTGCTACGTGGGCATGACCCGCGCCGAGAAAAAGCTTTATCTGACCCGCGCCTTCCGCCGCTCTATATTCGGCGCCACCCGGCCGGGCGTGGCCTCACGGTTCCTCCGCGACATCCCGCCAGAACTGATCACCTCGGGTGATATTTCCACCAAGGGATCCACAGGCAACGGGTTATCTAGCTCTGCAGGCAAACCAGGCGAGGGCGTCCGGACGAAACGCCCGTCCTGGAACGAATGGCAGGCCCCCACTCCCGTGATAAACCACAACCAGCCGACCGTTTCCAGACCTACCCTGCAGGTGGGCGACTCGGTGCGCCACAATTCGTTCGGCGAAGGCGTGGTCACCGGCGTGGACGTGACCGTCTCCGATACCGAGGTCACAATCGAGTTCGAGGGCGGCGTGGGCCAGAAGCGGCTGCTGCTGAGCTTCGCGCCCATCGAGAAGATAGGGTAATCCTCGCCCCCGTCATTCCGGCGAAAGCCGGAACCCACGGAACCGACTAGGCCGTCCTTAGTAGGCGCGAGTAGGCGCGAGTAGGCGCGAGTAGGCGCGAGTAGGCGCGGGTTTTTAACCCGCTCCACTCCAACGCCATGGCAGTAATCGCATGGAAAAAGGCTCCGGGTAAAATACAGTCACCATGGACCCCCCAGCCAATCACAGCCACGGTTTCCGGCCACCACAGCGGGTTAAAAACCCGCGCCTACACCAACCCTAAAAAGCGGGTCAATAACCAACAATGGCCGACAGTTCACTCAAGTCCAGCAGAGTATCGATCCCCGACTCCCAGCGCGCCATCCAGGACTATCTGTGGGAGCAGGGCTGGACCGATGGCCTCCCGGTGGTTGCCCCAACTGAGCCTCTGGTCCGAGAAATGCTGTCCGGCTACGGTGGCGAGCCTTCAGATAGCCTGGGCCGCATCCAGCCCAGCAACTCGAACGTGACCCTGGAGAAGCTGGCGGTGAACGCCGTGCTGGCCGGGTGCCTGCCCGAGCACTTTCCCGTGGTCGTGGCCTCCATGAAGGCGGCTTTGCGGGAGGAGTTCAACCTGGGCGGCAACGCGGTCACCACCGGCGGCGCAGGCCAGGTATTGATCGTCAACGGCCCCATCGCCAAAGAACTGAACATCAACGGCGATGCTGCCTGTTTCGGCCCCGGGTTCAGGGCCAACGCCGCCATCGGCCGGGCGTTGCGGCTGGCCGTCCGGAACCTGGGCGAGTTGATACCAGGCGATATGGACAAGGCGACTCTATCGACGCCCTACCGCTACAGCTTCTGCTTCAGCGAGAACGAGGAGCTGAGCCCCTGGGAGCCGCGACACGTGGAACTTGGCTACGACCCGGAAGCCAGCACCGTGACCATCGCCGCCATCCTGGGCGTCTACAACGTCATGGAGAGTACGGTAGGCACCGGCATCGAGGTACTGCGGACAATCACCGGCAACATGCGCGGTGTGGGAATCCCCGGCTATTACCACCTGGGCACCCGTTCCCAGATCGTGCTGGTGCTCTGTCCTGAGCACGCCGATGAGATTGCCAAGTCCGGTCTTTCCAAGGCCGACGTCCGAGAGTACATCTACGCCAACGCCCGCATGCCGGTCCACCAACTGAAGGACGTGGCCCACTACGGCAACCGGGTCTGGCCCAACTGGATCGACCAGACCAACCCGGACACTCTGGTCCCAATCTGCAGCTCGCCCGACGACATAGTGGTCATAGTCGCCGGCGGTGGTGGCCGCCATTCAGCTTGGATGTCCGGCTGGGTGACGCGTGTCTGCACCGAAGAGGTACTGCGGGGCGGGTAAGAGGCTGGCCGACGCAGATGCCGAATGGTCCGGCCGGTAAGGGCCAAGGGACTCTACAGCTCACTGCCATGGCGGCGTAACGTATGTAAAACGGTCACGGGCTTCTCTGTTCGTCTGTTATGTGACCGACGCTCCGAATCTGAGTTCCACCGGAACATTCGCAAGTCGATTAGGAGGACCGCCATGACAACAGAGCACACCTACAAGGTCATTGAACTGGTCGGATCATCTTCCCAAGGAGTCCAAGCAGCGATCGAAGGGGCAGTCGCCAAGGCCAGTGAGACCCTCAGCAACCTGGACTGGTTTGAAGTCAAAGAGATCCGCGGCAACATCCGAGACGGCGCCGTAGCTTGGTACCAAGTAAAAGTGGGCATCGGCTTCCGCGTCCTTAGCCCCGGTGACCTGGAGAAAGAGTAGGATTTCAGGTTAGGGAAGCCCTGGGCTAAGCAAAAGAATGGGCCGCCTGTGAGGGCGGCCATTTTTGTACCCACCGGAGTCTTGCGGGCGGAATTACCGGGAGGATGCGGCGTTGGCTCGCCTAGGTCACGTCCCTGGCAGGCATGTAACGCAGCAATAGAATCGCACCGGCAAGGGCGGACACTGCCGCGGCAAGCATCGCTATTGCGGCGGCGTCCATGAACGCGACGTTGGCCGCCGCTCTCAGGGCATCACCGGACGGCCCATCAAGTCCGGCCGCGACCATCGCCGCCGACCCGACGTTGTCCTGCGCCGACGTGGCCAGTTCCTCTGGCAGTCCGGATACTGCTGAGGCTATCTCCCGGGCGTAGATCGAGGTCAACAGGGAGCCCAGGATCGCCACTCCCATCGCGCCGCCGGCCTGTCTGGTCAGGTTGTTGATGGCCGAACCCAACCCCGCGCTGGACGGCGGCACCGCCCCCATCATCGCGTCGGTGGAAGAAACGTACAGGTTCGACAGGCCAAGCCCTAGGATGACCAACTGTATCCCGATCAGCCAGTACTCCGTATTGATCCCCAAGAAAGATAGTCTAACCAGGATCACCGCAACCAAGATCAGCGAGCCCGACGCCACGACCTTGGTGCCGAACCGTGCCACCAGCCGGGGAGCGACGGTGGTCCCGAAGAAAAACCCGAGCACCAGTGGGATGATCCCGAGGCCGGTCTCAAACGGACTGAAGTTTCGAACAAACTGGAAGTACTGGGTCAGGATAAAGAGGAACCCGATGAACGCCACGCTGCCCAGCGTGGTAGCTGCCGCGCCCGAGGCCAGCCGCGGGTTTTTGAACAGTTTGAAGTCCAGCATCGGATGGCTGCTTCGTAGCTCGTACACCGTAAAGAGAGCGCCAAGGGCGACCGCCACCACGAACTCGCCGATGATCAAGGGGTCGAGCCAGCCTCGGTCCGAGGCGTCGATGAAGGCGTAGATAAATAGCGAGAGCGACGATATCGAAAGCACCGCCCCGACGGGGTCCAAGCGTGGCGGGGTCGCGTGACGGCTTTCCGGCAGCAAGAATATGCCTGCGATAACCGCGACCACGACTATCGGCACGCTGAACAAGAACACCGACCCCCACCAGAAGTGGTCCAACAACGCTCCGCCGACGAGCAGACCCAACGGGACGCTGATGGCGGCGATGCCGGCCCAGATGCCGATGGCTTTGGCCCGTTCTTCGCGGGGGAAGACGTCCACGATGATCGAGAGTGTCGGGGGCATGATCATGGCGGCGCCGAGGCCCATGATCGTCCGGGACGCGATCAACTGTTCGGTGTTCGCGGAATACGCGGCCAACACGCTGGATATGCCCAGAACGACCATGCCCGTTAGCATGATCCGTTTCCTGCCGAAGCGGTCGGCCAACGACCCCATGGTCAACAACATGCCGGCCAGCACCAAGATGTAGGAGTCGATGATCCACTGCAGCCCGGAAGACGTCGCGCCCAACTCGCGTTGCAATGTGGGTATCGCCACATTCACAACGATCGTATCGACAACCGTGACCAGCAACCGCATGGACAGCACAGAAAGCGTCCACCACCGCAGCCGGTACTTACGAGACTCCCTATCCACCGGAGCCGGATCAGATTGTGGTTGCATGTATATCAAGCAGCCTGTAGCCAGGCGTGATTTTTGGATTGGGCGGCCGAGCCACCAGTAAGGTGGACCCGGAAATTCGGACAGGTGGCTAAGTGAGGATCCCGCTCCTAAAATAAACACAGCTGTTGCTGTGAAGAAGGAGTGGGACATGTCGAAAGAGCGGAGGAAGCAC
>Ga0209089_10000352_pt1 | contig 43001 bp, 41 predicted proteins | sample ArcticOcean_MG_C_FD_187431 | JGI IMG/M metagenome (GOLD analysis project Ga0209089, IMG submission 187431) | Marine microbial communities from western Arctic Ocean - ArcticOcean_MG_CB2_150 (SPAdes) (version 2) | ecosystem: Environmental > Aquatic > Marine > Oceanic | place: Arctic Ocean: Canada...
CGTAGGCGTGGCGGTGGGTACCAGCGTAGGCGTAGCGGTCGGTACCAGCGTAGGCGTAGCGGTCGGTACCAGCGTAGGCGTAGCGGTCGGTACCAGCGTAGGCGTAGCGGTCGGAGGTATTTGAGTTGGTACCGCGGTAGGGGTCGGCGTAGAAGGGACTTGTGCGGCAGCCAGAGAAGGGATAGCAGTGGACGTCGGCACACTGGTAGGACTGGGTTCGGTCTGAGAGCAAGCAGCCAAAAGAGCGAGAAAAACAACGGCCCCAGCCAGAACACCTCTGCTCATAACGATTCCCCTTCCTGAGTCAAGCTCGCAATTGGCTTTGGTTTCATCAAAGCTGGCTAGGATGATACTCGAATCTCTATAGATTGGAAAGTGGCAGCCAGAATGTCAGGCTATTGTGATGTGACATTATGGCACAGTGGCGGGAGAGGAATAGGTAAAGGAGCTAAGTCCTGCCGATTGATTTGAGGTACGGAAGTACCAGTTTGAATAGAAGATAGGTCGAAAGAATTCAACCACCAATATAAATATTCAAGGTGCGCTTCAGTTTTGCCGTGAATGTCAATCGCCATAAGGTTGGGGTCAAGTATCGCAGGGATTGATGTCACCACTTTTCGATTCTTGGCTATAGCTCCGCCCCTCTTGGGAAATACGATTGCTGGAGGTTTGATTACCTTGCTCTTTGCGAGAGAGCGATTGGTGTAGGTGACGCCCTCGATGAGGTACTTTCCATCACAGAAACTCTGTGTCAGTCCTGAGACTTTTAGTAAGTAAACTCTATCTATCTCAGAGCAGTCCTTGTTGTCGGGCAAAGAGTTTCTTCCATCAAAGTTGTAAACACCCCAAAACTGGGGGGAGCGAAAGAAAAGAGGAGAACCCAATGTCACTACGAAAGCAAGCTAAGATACTAGGAATATCCCCTACATACCTTAGTTTGATACTGAGTGGTCGGAGATCGTGGCGGGGGAATCTGAAGGAACGCTACGAAGAACTTGTAAACACTTTTGTAAACACCCGAGAGGCCAATACAGCAGTCATTAATGGCCTGACTATCAGTGGGGAGGAGTGGCTCAGGGATACTGTAGGAAGATTCTTAAGGTGGCTCCCAGCTCCCCTCCCTCAAGCTAATAGAGATCATATAGTCAGGTTCCTTGGATTCTATGACACTCAAGCCCCAGCGTTACTCTTGACTGTTACGTAAAGGTAATCAGTGAAGCCAGAAGTAAAAGTGCTGCAGCTATTGGGGATGCTCTGTATCCCAATGATAAAGCAGCCTGAATCCAGATACTCAATTAGGTTCCAAATGTGGCAAACATTGTGGCAAATTTATTTCGGATCCATTTCCAATTATGTTGCTCACCCTAGATTTAAGTACAAAATTGATAGATAATCATTATACGAGCGGGAGTAACTCAGCGGTAGAGTGCCTGCCTTCCAAGCAGGGTGTCGCCGGTTCGAATCCGGTCTCCCGCTCCAAAAGTCCCGTTTGCCCCTGCATACAGTTCTGCACAGGAAATGAATTACGAAGTAAGGGTCTCTCTTTACTCGCCGCCTGGTTTAGGTTAGTGGTTGTCGCCGTATTTGCGATCAACATGCTTAATCGGCTAAATGCTTTTCAACTCATAGAAAGTGACCTACCCCACTTGCGATGGGCGTGGTGCTTTGGTTAAGCGTGTTTGACTGTAGTGCCTCGCGGGTAAGGGTCTTATGTGGTTGGCTTGATCGTATTGCTGGCCTTTGCAGCGGTTGAGTTTTTGTTCTTCATAGGCTTGATGTCGCAATAAAACAGAGGCGAATAATTCCACCAAGCAAGTCACGACCCCGTATTCGGCCGTGGTGACATGTAACGTTTTGCTTCGGAAACTGCATAACTATAAATAAGCAATTCTGACGTGCCGCATAAAAGTCTGTGTCCTGGCAACCCCTGTATAAAATGAAATTTGCGAGCTTCAAGGGCCTGTGAGAAGATACTGGCACATTCAGTAATCCTTCGGTCGGCCTTCGTATTGTTCTACCCGCTCTCGCGGAGGCAAACCTTCGAGGGGATGACCTTGGCGATGCCGACTGAAAAATTTGTGTCCTCCAAAAGCGAGGCGAGGAGTGCAGTTGAAAGACGTTCGAAGGGTCGAGTGGGACGAAGCGACGGAAGCAATTGAAAGATGCTACGAACTGGGATGGACTGACGGCCTTCCTGTTGTCCCTCCCACCATTGAGCGCGTTCAGGAGTTCATTACCTATGTAGACAGGTCTCCCGACGAAGTTCTAGGCAGAATCGACGAGCGAAGGCGTGAGGTTTCAGTCGCTAAAGCTGCATCAAACGCAGTAATGGCAGGCTGCCTGCCTGAGTATTTCCCAATTGTAGTCGCCGCTACGGAAGCCATGCTCGATCCAACATTCAATCTAATTGCGCCTTCGTCCAGCCAGGGGGGAGCGTCGTTGCTTGTCATTGTGAATGGCCCAGTGATAGGTCAGCTTGGGATCAATTGCAAAGACAACCTGTTCGGTCCCGGGAACCGGGCGAACGCGACTATCGGAAGGGCAACGCGCCTTATCATGATGAACGCCTGCGCCTCGATTCCAGGCCTGTTCGACCGATCTATTATGGGCGACCCTTCTAAATACACCTTTTGCATTGGTGAGAATGAGGATGAGTCTCCCTGGGAACCGTTGCACGTTGATCGTGGCTTCGCACAGGAAGAAAGTACTGTAACAGTTTTTGCATCGTGGGGCCCACGCCAGCTACGAGCAGCCAACGAGCCGAAAGTCGTCTTAGATGTTGTAGCTGACGTCGCGTCCTCGCTTGGGACCTCCCTTGCCACTTCAGACTCTGTTTCCGACCATACCATCGGCGTCAGGCAGGGACAAGTCGTAATCACGTTCGCCGGAGCAGGTGCGTTCTGGAATGGTTGGACAAAGCAGGCAGTGAAGGAATACCTCCACCCCCGAATAGGTCGTTCTGTAGCCGACCTCAAGAGGGTGAAGGTTATGGAAGGCGCAATTTTAACGGGCGACGAAGATCGACGCGTTAATTTTGTGCCAGAGCCAGATGATATACTGGTGATATTCGCGGGCTCGCCTGAGGCGTCTGGCTACAGGAGTTCTGTCATACTAAGCGAACTGCCCAAGGTAGCCTCCACCGCTGTTACAAAAGCGGTAAGACTACCGTGATCTCTCTGATGAGACACTACAAGATTCAGTCTTCTTTTTTGAAGTCCACGAGAAAGGATTCTTGCCGATGGCAACAGAAATAGGAAATCAGCACCTGCTTGTTGACCCAACTACCCAACCAATAGTCCCTACTTTTGAATTCGCGCCTCGAATTCAAGACCTGACCAACAAGAGTGTTGGGATGATTGACGATAGTAAGGAAAACGCCAAGGAGCTTCTAGAAGAGATCGGGAATCTGCTCCGGGAGCGCTTTGGAGTACAGTGTGTCAACTACCACGCCAAACCCTCGGCATCGAAACCCGCTGACCCGCATGTGATTCAGGCTATGGCGGATGATTGCGACTTCGTAATTGTTGCTATCGGCAGTTGAGGTTCATGCAGCGCGTGCAGTGTGCACGACGGAATACACGTCGAAAAAGCGGGAATCCCTTCGATTACTATTTGTACTGACATATTCGAGATAACTGCGAAATCAATGGCGAGCATGTGGGGAGCCGCCGAATACCCAATCTTATACACTCGCCACCCTATTGCCGGTTTGACGCAAGACCAGCTTCACGAGCGCGCAGAGTCGATGATGAATCAACTCGTGACAATTCTCACGAGTTGATTATTTAGAGGTTGCTACGACAACTTGGCCCTGTCCTAATTGGTCGTAACGGCCTCAGAGTCGGCAGAGGGGTCTACCACAATCGCAGGTATACACTATGTTCTGATACATGACATTCTTGAGGATTGTAGGACAGAACCATATCGCGTTTTTTCGGGCCGAGGTCTATATCATAACCTAGCACAGGCTTGGTGGGCGCATGAGCGTAGACTTCTGAGTCTAGTTCTATTTCTTCGACCACGGCGTACTTGACGGCAGCTATGGTGTAGCAACACCTCGAAGTAGTCGCACTTATTGATGGCCATGATGAGGTGCCAGCACTTTATTTGCTGCCAGCAGGCCTGTTCAAAGAATGGTTGGGTACGACGGAGCCGGGTCCTCCCCCTTCTCCACCAAAACACATGCCATCAGCCCTATGCCCTCCGCCCGGCGGGTGATTAGGATTATCGAGCTTTTCATTGTGAATCAGCACTACACTTGGTCCTACATTAGTGGCTGCCACTTGAAAGGCAGGTCTGAACACGGGCCTCGAAAATAATTTCACAACAATTGTTGATGGTTACGATGTAGAGATTCCTTCTTATTTCGACAGTGCCGATGACTGCCGACGCAGCGTCGATTCCGTTTGGACCCCGTCACCTGTTTGTCCTTTTACCCCTTTGTAATGCTTTTAAGGCGGCTGGATTCGGCGTTCCACCAGCGAAACCCACTGGTTTGTCGCAGTCAGGGCATGAAATCATTCGTGCGTTTAGCTCTTTTCCGTAACCCAAGCATTCCGCAGTGACCATGAGTGACCTCCCTGAACACACCAGACTAATTACCTATGCTAATTGCCAGTACAGACCATTAACACACACTTATTGCTAGTTTAATGGCGAATTAGACAGAGATATTCGCATGGGGACCTTAGTAAAAACTTAACAACTGGAGAGGGTTTGCAAGAATATTCGGGTTGGCCTTTGTTTTTGAGATATCTGGCCGGATGGCGAAGTGGGTTAACGGCACGAATTGTGCTGCCATCCTGCACACATGAAATTGTTCGACTATGCCATCGGCTAGACTAACCAACTTGCCTGACGATCAGTCGTGAAGACCAATGTTCGGGGTTATTTTGGACATGGTGTTGGAAGAGCGTCTTACGCAAAAAGAGAATATCCACTTAATATTCGATAGATGATGTGGGTTAATAGGGCGTCAAAATATCGCTGGCGCATATCGATACTTAACACTCTTTGATAACGGGTAGACCAGCTTCACATCAACAACATCCAGTCAACGAGGCCTTCAATGCAGTCTTCTCCGACCCGATTCCTAGGCCTGCTCTGCCTCGGCGTTAAGCTCCACTAGTCTTTGCGTCAGCTTGGGCATTGGAAGGAACCAGAAGAAAATGCAGGCTACGACGTAGATTCCGGCAATGGGCACAAGAGCCCAGAAATAACTTTCGGTCCTGTCGAACACTAGGCCTGCGAATACCGGCGTGCCCATGGATAGAAAGCTGTGGACGGTAGTCACACCGCCCCTTAGCGTGGCGAAGCTCTTCCTGCCGAAGAAGTCTCCTATGAGGGCCCAGCTCACAGCGCTAACGCTCTCCGCAACGGCGAACAGCACCACAAAAAGCACAAGTTGCCAGAAGGCTCCCTCTGTCGTTAGCAGGACCAGGACGCTGAGCGCGCCGATGGCCATGCCTACGGACACTACCTTCTGCCGTGACCAGATATCGCTTAGGTATCCTGCCACGAACCTCAGTACTGCGGCTACTATGGATAGGATACCGATGAGCAAAGGGGCTACCAGCTCAGGCTGCCCCTTCCAGACGAGAATGGGGACCATGTGCACTACTAACGCTGCTTGGGCTGCGATTCGTAGCCCTATGGCCAGAGCCATTAGCCAGTACGAGGATGTCCTCAGGGCCTCTCGAACCGTAAAGTCTATGGTAACCGGAGCGGATCGCTGTTGGGCCCCGGCCCTTGGTGGAGTGGCGACGTCGCCGTCAGGAAGCAGACCCATACTCTCAGGTGTGGATCGGATGAAGTAGGACAGAGGTATCGAAAATGCCAGTAGCGCTATACCAGATGATACAGCACCTACCTTCCATCCATACTGGAAGATTATCCAGGCTAGCAATGGAGTGATGACAGCTCCACCCAGGGATATTCCCGCTGCGATAACCGCCATGGCTAGTCCTCGCCTGCGGACAAACCATGAGTTCACAGAGGTCATCACTGCATGGTTAAAGCCAGCATTGAAACCTAGTGATAGGACTCCTACGTAGATGACCATAAACATCAGGTAATTGTCGGCCTGGGAAAGTAGGATGAATCCCAACCCGGCCATGACTCCACCGAAAAGAGCGATGCGTCTGGGGCCGTACTTGTCTACCACATAGCCAACGAGAGGCCCGCCCAGGCCACCTTCAAGTCGGGCTAGTGAGAAGGCCAGGGACGTTGCGGATCGACTAAGGGACAGGTCTCGGGTTATTGGAAGGAAGAAAACAGTTGCCCCAGTCCAGTAGGTACCGCTGGCCAACATGTTCATTACAAGGCCGATGATTGTGATCCACCAGCCGTAGAAGATCTTGGGCCGTCTGATTCTCAAATATGCTCTTCGCTATCGTATTTCGTGGGGTGACATAGAAGGTCCGTTACCGTCAACGCCGTATATGTTAGAAAGCAATTCAGCTATGACAACGGTAAACATTGTAGGCCAGTTGTGGACCTGTTGTAAGCGTTTATAGATCCAAGGAGGTAGAGGATACTTGCCTTCGAGTGTTTGACTCATCTGTTAGGGGCCTAAAATAGGCAGATTTCACTACTAGGTCATTGGTTGTTTCCAATTCTCGCCAATATTGTGGGCGCAATGAGGACGGCGTGTGAGGATAGCGAAAGTTGGTAGTGGTCTGATCTGAGCGTAGACCTGTAAGGCGCCACAAATTTATCTGTAGTAGGCAGCTTATATTTCGTGTTGATTCTAACGCGACATGAGGCTCTGGGCCATGCGTGCAGGCTGCTGCTGCCCCTGCAGCAACTGGTTGCCCGGCAGGTCTTTGGGACTGGCGCAACTTGCAGCCCGGATGCTCCTTGAGTAGTTTAGTAACTCGACTCATGTGGTCGGAAACGTCAAAGGGCTTTATGAGTACATCGTCTGCGCCTACGTTCATCTCCTGTAGAACTGCTGCCTCGCTAGGAACGCCAGTCATCATCAATACGGGCGCCGTCGAAATGCGCTTCGTGAGCCGCACATCTGATAGCTGTCTATACCGGGCATCCAGACGTCCGAAATTACCAGATACTGGTTAAGCTGTTGAAGGCGCACTACGCCCTCCTGGCAGTCAACTGCCGTGACAACCTCAAATTCGGCTTCTGTCAGCCATTCGCCGATGAGATTTTCGTATATGACCGACTTCTAGCTCGTTTTACGAATTAGAAAGCCCCAGCCCTACGAGAGTCTGTGAGCAATGTCATGATCGCCAAAAACATTAGGCTTTCAGATATGGGGCGCGCTGAAGAAGCGGCCGCTGTCTACGAGCACCTGGGCCGAAGACTCTAGCTCGGCTACAGGGACCTCGTCTTACAATTAGGTTTCGTGGCAGACCCTCTCCCCCACCCGTATTCACTCCACTCTTGAACATCCCGTGATATAGCCTTGCCAGTGATATTCATGACTTCTTAATGGGCTATCCTGCATTATCTACAGGTAAGCTGCGGGTGACTGTTCGTTAATTCGCCATTACATATGGTGGCAATGCTTGTACTGATATTTCCTCAGGGCGCCAAGGTGCAGGAGGTGTGATCTTTGACGATGTAGCCATAAGGATTTCATGTACCAGATAACCGTATATCTTCACATTTTGTCCGTTATCGTTTGGGTTGGTGGTGCGCTGTTTCTAGCGTTGGTGATCATTACTGTGAACAGGCGTTTGCATTTGTCGCCTCCCCAGAGCGCGGCGATGCTAGCCAACGTGGCGAAGCGGTATCGAATGGTGTCTTGGTCCGCCATTGGTTTGCTGGTCGCGACGGGTCTATACGTTAAACTTGTAGGTAAAGGTCTAACTCCACTGGATATAATGCGAGGAAGACTTACACTGCACACACGGATGGGTAGTGCCCGAACTCCTATGGGAGGGCGTGTATCTAAAGATCCTATTGAAGTTAGCTTCTCCTTTGGCCGATTCCAGCTAAGTTTCTGTAACGGCTGGTGACTACCTGATAGGGCTCTCTCTTTGAGGTCTACACCTCGAAGGTCCTAGTGGAGCTGAAGCTGAACGGCGAGACGCTTATGCTGGATCATGGCTACCATTGTCGGCTCATTGTGTCTGGCAAGCTGTGCCACTATCGCGTGAAGTGGATCGAATCCATCGAAATTACTGGCGTTGCCATCGTGGCCAGCAAGGACGATCACGCCTATCGACTTGAAGGCCTTGCCTCGGTATAATTCATACAATCCTGATGCCTGTCTCTGGCGCTAATTGGGCCAGCTTGGACGGCACGGGGAAATATCTAAAGTAGAGGCGCCACATGGTTATTGCCAAGAATTTGACATTGGAAGAGCTTCAGGACGGTTTGGAAGATATCAAGCAGTCTCCCAAGGCGGAAGGCACAGTGAAGATGATAGTGCGCAGGCCTGATACCGGTGAAAGAGAGGTTGTCGACGAAGGGCAACTTGATCTTGCTGAGGGTCTGGTAGGCGATAACTGGGGTACTCGTGGCAGTTCCCGGTCTGAGGACGGTAGCGCTCACCCGGACATGCAGCTCACACTCATGAACACCCGGGTAATCGACCTGATTGCCCAGGACAAAGAGCGTTGGCAGCTCGCAGGAGACCAGTTTTTCGTAGATTTGGACCTGAGCGAAGAAAATCTGCCAGCAGGTACGCGAATTGCCTTCGGTACGGCGGTCATTGAAGCCACTGACCAACCACATACCGCATGTAAGAAGTTCGTGGCCCGTTTTGGCGTAAATGCTCTGAAATTCCTGAACACGGCGGAGGGCAAGGCATTGCAGCTACGGGGAATAAATTGCAAGGTCGTGGAGCCCGGCGTCATCCGTGTGGGAGATATGGCCCGCAAGCTCTAATACTTTGTTTATGCCGAAAGATTGAATCAGCGACGCCAAATTGTCTTGATCGGATCGGATTTGTTAAAGACGTTCAAGACAATTTGGATTTGCATCAGATTTGGTACGAATTGAAATTAATCTCCCAAGGTGACATTAAAAAAATGTATAAAATGCATCACATTCATCTGAAGGCGCCTGATCCTCAGGAGACGGCTCAGTGGTACGTCGACAATTTCGACGCCACGGTCAAAGGGGAGGCCCAGGGCTTGGGCGGCTCAAAGACCATACGCATCGACGTGGGCGGCGGTCTAATTAATGTCACCAGCGCACCTTTGGGCGAGACTCTGCCAGAGGGCACCGCAGATTATCACTTCGGCCTGGAGCACTTCGGCTTCGAAACAGAGGATATAGAGGCATCTATGTCTTTACTGAAGGCCGCTGGAGTGGAGGTCCTTCTGCCTATCACCAATAGCGCAACCGGAGCGAAAATCTCCTATATCAAGGGTCCCGATAATGTTCGCATTGAGTTGGTGCAACCGGCGTAGAGATGACATCACATCTTGATAGTTCCGTAACTCAGTACGCCGGTCCCCTACCCCAGCCGACTCCGGAGACACTACCCTTTTTCGACGGCCTTCGAGAGCACCGGCTAATGTTGCAGCGGTGCAACGCTTGCGGCCAGGCGTACTATTATCCGCGTCCTATCTGTCCACACTGCATGTCGGACGATGTGCACTGGTTTCAGGCGTCTGGAAAAGGCCTGGTGTACTCGTTTGTAATATGCCATAGAAGCCAACCGGGCTTTGAGGTGCCTTACGTAATAGCGGTAGTGGAACTGGAAGAGGGCCCTCGTATGATGACCAACCTAGTTGGAATTGAGCCAGATCCTGAATTAATCAAATGTGATTCCCCTGTAGAGGTCGTTTACGACGATGTCACCTCTGACATCACGTTGCCAAAGTTTCGCCCCGTGGAGCAAGGGCAGCCCTAGTGCCGCCCTCAATCACTGGACGCGATTTGCGAGGTAGCGTTGCTATAGTCGGTGTTGCGGAATCGAACCGGATAGGCATACGCCCTGACGCATCGGCCCTCACCCTGCATGCTGAGGCCGCCAAAAACGCTCTGGCGGATGCTGGTCTTGGCATAGGTGACGTAGATGGCCTGTTTACGGCGGGCGTAACCAGCGTTCAGCTTGGCGAGTACCTGGGCATTGTGCCCCGCTACAGCGATGGCACCTCTGTAGGCGGCTGTTCGTTCATCATTCATGTTGAGCACGCCATGCTGGCCCTGGAAGCTGGCATTATTAAGGTGGCGCTCATCACTCACGGCGAGAGCGGTAGGTCACGTATTGGCGGCACTGGGGCAGGCCATCGCGGCATTCCACCTGACTCTCCTCAAGGCCAGTTCGAGGCGCCTTTTGGGACGATGGGCCCGCCAACGCTGTTCTCCCTGCCTGCCACGAGGCATATGCACCAGTATGGCACCACTCGGGAACAGATGGCAGAGGTTGCCGTGTCCACGCGCCGCTGGGCAGCTATGCATCCCATGGCCATGATGAAGGAGCCTATAACCGTGGAAGACGTGATGGCTTCCCGTCCCGTCTGCTGGCCGTACAGCCTGTTCATGTGCTGCCTGGTAACCGATGCCGGTGGCGCTGTGGTCATGACCAGGGCGGACATGGCTAAGCAACTGGCAAGGTCACCTGTTTATGTTCTTGGCACGGGCGAAGGCACCGAGCACAACATGGTAAGCATGATGGCCGATATGACCAGCTCCCAGGCCGCCAGACTTTCCGGCAAGGCGGCTTTCGATATGGCAGGTGTGTCCCACGCCGAGATAGACGTTGCCCAGCTTTACGACGCCTTCGCTTTCACGCCCATGCTGGCACTGGAGGACCTGGGATTCGTTGCTCCGGGGGAGAGCGGGCCGTTCGTGGAAGGCGGCCGCACAGGGCCGGGTGGCGATTTCCCAATGAACACTAATGGCGGTGGACTCTCCTACACCCACTCAGGTATGTACGGCATGTTCACCTTGATCGAGCTGACCCGGCAACTCCGTGGTGAGGCTGGCGATAGGCAGGTGCCTGACGCAAACGTGGGCATCGCTCACGGCCCTGGAGGCATGTTTTCTGCGGCTGGCACTCTCATTGCGGGCAACGCTAGCGCCCTGTAGCCACTTGGCATTGCTTCCCACCTTGATTTCCCTATTTCCCTCGTGAGTCTTGTCATACTTTCATCGCGAAGAGTGCGGATTAAAGTATGTGAACAATTTCATTATTCATAGTACAATTAAGGCCGTTTAGGTGAACCGCTCCACCTGGGCATCTAGGCAATCGAAGAGAAGGAGACTTTGCCATAAATGGAATCCTCTATCCATGTGTCTGAAGAAATTAGGAGGGGAAGAAACAAACTAGCTGCCACTGTAGTCGGCGGGCACGCCGTAAAGCACATTTACAACGCGGCCCTTCAGTTCATACTACTTCCGGTAATAAAGGTCTCCCTTAGTCTCACAGGCACGCAGCTTGGGGCCTTGTCCATGTCCATGAGAATCACTAGCGGCGTCACCACCATGGGTGCGGGCTACCTGGGTGATCGATTCGCCAATCATTCAGGGCTAATGTTGGCAATCTCGCTGGGTATTCTCGGGGTGTCGTTCTTCCTCTTGGGCAGCGTCTCCAATTTCTGGTTTCTATTCGCAGTCATGCTTCTGGTTGGCATAGGCCCATCCATCTACCATCCGCCAGCTATCGCCGCGCTCTCTCGCAAGTTTCCCGATAAGAGAGGCTTTGCCATATCCCTCCATGGAACGGGTGGAAGCATTGGCAACCTGATAGGACCTGTACTGGTTGGGGCACTCCTGGCGGGTACCTTCTACTTCGTCATGACTTGGCAGAACGTTCTGAGGTTCAGCCTAATTCCCGCTGTAATTTTCGCTGTGTTGATTTACGTGCTCATGCGCAACATTCCGGCTGCTGATGAGGGCACAAAGTCTTTCAACGACTACTTTTCCAGGCTTTTCTTCCTGGTCAGGAAGCGGGCCATGATCATGCTGGTCCTCTTGACGGGACTTCGCAGCATGGGCCAGAGTGCGATACAGACGTTCCTCCCTGTCTATTTGCTGGAGGACCTGGGCTACTCCGAGATTGTTGTGCCGCTTTACCTGGCAGGGGCACAGGCTGCCGGCATCGTGGCTCAGCCAATAATGGGGCACCTGTCGGATAGGTACGGTCGAAAGGTCGTTCTTGTACCTGCCGTCGTGGCTCTGGGGCTGCTTTATCTTGGCCTGCGGTTTGCCGACCCTGGATATCAGCTTATTGTCATCATTCTCATAATGGGCTCGTTCCAGTACTCGCTGCATAGCATATTCATTGCGTCGGCCATGGACGTCGCCCAGGGCGAGTCGCAGTCGACGGTAGTTTCCCTGATCTACGGTGCGACCTTCTTCGGAGCGTTCTCACCGATAGTCGCGGGCATTATCACAGATGCCACATTTACCAGCAACGCCTTCGTCTACGGCGGAATCATGGTACTGATAAGCGCGTTGATATTGGCGGTGGTGAAGCTGCCGAAGACGGCTAATCAGCTGGCCGAATCCGGCGGTAGTTAGCAAAACAGGTAATTGGCTTGTGGTTCGACAGGCTCACCACGAACGTTGAATTTTGAACCGTTCGTGGTGAGTCCCGATTTCATCGAGCATCCTCGACAAAGTCGGGACCTGTCGAAGGACAGTGCCTATTCAAAATACCTTAGCCGAAGTGAGCGCCGCCGTTAACGTGCAGTGTCTGGCCTGTGATGAAGCCGCAGTCGTCCGTGACGAGAAACAGGCAGGCGGCCGCGATCTCCTCTGGCTGACCCAGTCTTCCCAACGGAATGCCCTCTGTGTTTCGCATGTTGACGTTCGGGTACCAGCTCAGGTCTCTGCTGGTGTCGATGCGTCCCGGTGACACGATGTTCACTCGAATATTGTCTGACGCATACTCCTGCGCAAGGCTGCGGGACAGGCCGATGAGCCCGGTCTTGGCAGCCGACACGAATGCCCTGTCGGAACCACCGGTGAATGAGCCGTCCCCACAGAAGAAGAGCACCCTTCCGAACTGGTTTTTCACCATAGAGGATATAACGGCGTGGGTGCAATAAATAGCGCCGTCCAGCACCACGCCTCTTACGCGTTCCCAGTCTTCCATTGATGCCTCTCCGAAGGCGCTGTGAGGCCTAATGGCGGCGTTGTTGATGAGGATGTCGATCTTGCCGAACTCCGCGACGCCCTTGGATACCATGTCTTCCACCTGAGCCCTGTCTGCCACATCGGCCAGAATGGCGATGGCTCCGACACCCAGTTCGCGCACCTCCTGGGCAACAGCCTCGGCCTCCGCCTTGTTGGAACGGGCGTTCACGACGATGTTCGCGCCCTCTTTCGCTAGGGCCAGCGCCGTCGCCCGGCCTATGTTGCGGCCAGAGCCGGTTATCAGGGCCGTCTTACCTTCCAGTCTCATGTTCTCTCCTTCTTATTCGCCTCTCAATAACCTCATCCGAAAGGGCTGATTAGCGGAGGCACGTAAATTGCTTATGGATTGTTCAGTCTGGGCATTACGTCGTCTTCGTCGCCACAGACATCTCCCTGAACATAATGTTCTCCGGCGTAAGGCTGATTAAGACGCGGTTCTCCGTTCGCAGGGTCGCCATGCGGCCCTCGACGCGGTCTGCAGGCAGGTGCCGCTTGACAATGGCGCGGGTGGTAGGCCAGATGGAATCGTCGTCACTGATTTCCACAGGACCAGTCATGGTGACGTATTCTGGGGCCGTCGTTCCTGAGTAGATGCACACCGCCATGCGGTTGTCTCGAGCCAGGTTGATGTACTTCAGCCTCTCCTTGGTCGTGGATATGTGCAGCTTGCCATCGGAAAAGACGTACCAGTTCGGGGTGAGGTGTGGCATGCCCGATCTGGCAAGTGTTGCCACTACCACTATCCTTGTGGGAGACAGAAATTCCTCTAGCTTGGCCATGTCGTTTGGACTCATTTCAACCTCCCGTAATATTCTTGAAATCCCTTTTTCAGAAGTAATATCTCCACTGATTCGGCATTTTAGCAGACTGCTTAATTGGCCGGAATTTGTTTTGCCTCCTCACCATACGTTGTAGGCCAAGGGCCCTATATAATGGTTAGGCCATTGAAGTCGATTAATCCTACAAATGCCGTGGAGGACAATATGCGTGGTGCAGACCTGCTGGTAAAAACATTGGTTGATGCCGATGTAACCAAAATATTTGCTCTGTCTGGCAATCAGATAATGTCAATATTCGACGCCAGTATTGGCACGGGCCTGGAGCTCATCCATACGCGGCATGAGGCTGCTGCCGTTCATATGGCGGACGCCTGGGGTAGACTGACAGATCGGCCGGGCATCGCGCTCATCACAGCAGGGCCTGGATTTGCCAACGCGCTGTCGGCCTTGTACGTCGCCAAGGTGGCCGAGTCGCCGCTGGTGCTGCTAAGCGGGCATACGCCGGTAAACCAGCTGGGGCTGGGAGCCTTTCAGGAGATGCCCCAGGCCGCAATGGCCGCCCACGTCACTAAAGCCTCCTGGATGGCGTCTGACGCCTCTCAACTAGGCAATGACATCGAGAAGGCGCTGCTTATAGCGTCCCACGGTAGGCCCGGCCCTGTGCAGATCTCCTTGCCTGCCGATGTTCTGGAATCCGAACTCGTTGCAGGGCCTGCCGACTCCGTTTCCGACGCCCTGGCCAGTCTATCAACAGTTCGATTAACCGACGGTGCGATAGGTCAGTTGGCCAGTGCTTTGGGCAATGCACGGAGGCCACTGGTGTTAGGCGGACCTGCCTTCACTCGGGGCCTACCTGCGGAGGCTCTGCGGGCTTTTTCGGAGGCCACCGGCGTGCCTGCAATCGGCATGGAGAGCCCGCGTGGCGTCAACGACCCCAGCTTGGGTGCCTTCGCGGAGGTTCTGGTGCAGGCCGACCTGGTGCTTCTTCTTGGCAAGAGGCTGGACTTCATGGTCCAGTTTGGCTCAGGGGCTGATATCAATCCTGATGCCCTGTTCATGCACGTCGACTTCGATGAGGACGCGATCGCCCATACCAAGACTAGGCTGGAGGCGATGGGAAAGACCAGCGGCGCTCAGGTTGGGGACCCCTTGGACGCAGTGCAACGCCTGACGGGTGCCGTGCGCTCGGCGTCAAACGACTGGCGGAACGAGGTTCGCGAGGCCGTGGCCCATAGGCCAGTTCAGTGGCGAGAGATTGAGCATGCCCAGGGCGAGCCGTTGCACGCGGTGGAGATCGGACGGGCTGTGCAGGCCTTTCTTGATGGCGGGGCTGACTCTATCTACGTGTCGGACGGCGGCGAGGTGGGTCAATGGGCCCAGGCATGCCTATCGACATCACGCCGCGTTATCAACGGGCCATCTGGCTCCATAGGCAGTTCCATTCCCATGGCCATAGGCGCCAGGGCGGCCAATCCAGATTCCAGGATTGTGACCATGCTCGGTGACGGCACATTTGGCTTTCATCCTGCTGAGTTCGACACGGCGGTGCGAAATAACCTGCCATTTATCGCTGTAATTGGCAACGATTCCGCATGGAACGCCGAGTACCAGATACAGGTGCGGGACTACGGTGAGGATAGGCTGATCGGCTGCGAGCTATTGCCTTCTACCCGATACGACGAGGTAGCGAAGGCATTGGGTGGCTATGGAGAGCTGGTTACCGAGGCATCGGAGATTGGCCCTGCGCTTCAGCGGGCTCACGACTCCGGCCTGCCATCGTGCATCAACGTAATCATGGCCAGAAACGCTGCGCCAATTATCAGGAGAGGCTAGCCGGCGGGAAAGTACTGCTGACCTGTGCGCAGGCTGTTCAAGGCGATCTCTGCCGGTCTGAACAGGGGCTGAGGCAGGTCGTCTAGCGCGAACCAGCCGGACTCGCTGAAGGCTTTCTTCTCGGCGATGAAGGGCTCTTGGTCGCCTATGTTCCCGGCGAATTCCACGTCCACGTAGTGCCTGTTGTAAGCGATAACGTTGCTTATGCAGAGGAAACGAAGTCCTGTTACGGCCACACCCATCTCCTCAAGCGCTTCCCGTTGTGCGCATTCTTCCAGGGTCTCACCGAACTCCAGGTGGCCGCCTGCGAAGCCCCACAATGCCTCTCCGTGAGAGCCTTGGCGCTTGGCCAGAAAGACCCTGTCGTCTCTTACGAAGAGGACGCCTACGCCGACAAGGGGCCTGCTGTTTTGGGTCTGAGATGAAGATGAAGTCATGGGCGGCAGTATATCAGCAGGGATTCGCCGGACACGTCGCTATCTGGCACAGAAGCGATTTTGGTGGTAATCTGCGCCTAATTTAGAAGCGCCAAGGCCATACGCCTACATATGCCATGAAGCCAGACATACGAACGGCAAATCTAGCCTTGCTGTCATGTCCTTTTTGCCTTGATCACTCGCAAATGCCTACAATTCAAAAAAAGGAGGAATGATGAATATTGGAGTATCGACCCCACTGCCGGCGCATACAGTGGACCCTGCGTTTACAGCAAAAAAAGCCGAGGAGCTTGGCTTCGAATCTATCTGGTACGCCGAGCACCCTGTCCTGCCGGTCCACTCCGAAAGCCGATTCCCCGGCTCGGAAGATGGAGTGATTCCAGAGACCTATCAGCACTTCACTGACCCGTTTATTGCACTCTCCAGGGCTTCCGCCGTCACCAGCACCATCAAGCTGGCCACAGGCATCACGCTGATAACCGAGAGGAATCCGCTGGTGCTGGCCAAGACTATCTCCGCGCTGGACCTGTACAGTGGCGGACGTTTTGTGTTCGGCATCGGCACTGGCTGGCACCGCGAGGAGACGACGCTCATGGGCGGCGACTTCGACCATCGCTGGGGACAGGCTCGTGAGGCCGTGCTGGCGCTGAAGGAGCTTTGGACCAAAGACGAGGCTGAGTTCCATGGGAAGTATTACGACTTCCCTCCTGTACACATGTATCCCAAGCCCGCGCAGAAGCCCCATCCGCCTGTTTTGCTAGGCGGAATGGCCAAGAATGTGCTGCGTCGTGTGGCACGTTGGGCTGATGGCTGGATGCCAAATCGGATCACTCCGGATGAGATTCGAGAGAGCAGAGCCATGCTGGATACGCTGGCCGCAGAGTACGAACGAGACGCCTCTGCACTGACTATTAGTGTCTATGGTCAATTGCCGGATCTCGACCTCATAAAGGCCTATCACGAGGCTGGAGCGAATCGGGTTATCGTCAGGCCAAATCCTGCCAATACAGAGCGCGAAATGGGCGACGAATTGGAACGTTTAGCCGGTCTTTCTGGACTCTAGGCTTTGCGATATGTGGTTTCTCAAGTAGTAAAATGGGCCGAATATGATCGGGTAACAGAGGGATAGCTGGCGCAGACTTATTGGGTTTCAGCGGTCCGGGCACAGCTGTCTATGCTACGAGTAAGTAGCCATAAGATAAGGCATAAGGGCACTTAGTTTGATTAAAACTGGGTGCCCTTGTCTTTGTTATAGAGGAAGACTTTAGAAGGCGGTAACGAAGATTAACTGTTCTTTGGTTGTTACCAAAGTCGTCGTCTATTCGGCAAAAGCGTTGCAACTGTTTAGCCGCTCATAAGGTGATTGGGGAGAGGTTGTGTTGACAAGAGTGCTGCAAACAAGCGCTTAATTGAAACGGGAATAATCAGGGAAAAGAAACACCTTTAGCTTCGTAAGCAAGACGGTTAACATTATACAAGTCTAAGAAAAAACGGAGAAATAAGCGTTGCCTAAATTTGAACTTATTACCAAGGATGAGGCTAGATCAAAGTCCAGGTTCGGGGGAAGAAGCGGACAGATTTTGGCTATGTATACGTTCTTCATAGAGCAGTTGGAGGATGGCAAAGCAGGACGACTTAAGGCCAGCGAAGGCGAGACTATACAGGCGGTGAGAAGAAGGCTGGGGAAAGCCGCCAAGATGGCAGACAAAGAGCTCATAATTAGACGTGTTCACGACGAAATTTACTTCTGGGTGGGCTCGGAAGAGAGTGCGAGTCAATCGAAACGTAAGCCGCCCAAGAAGGTAGTCAAAACGCCCGCCAACCTTGCACCTGTATTATCCGATAATATCGTTACCTTACACGACAGGTAACGATGTTTAAAGCGTGTCTTCTGATGGGTCTGAATTGATAATTTATTGATGTATATTATGTCGACTACATTACATTTGGATTGACTATCACTTGTACGTGTATTTCAATTTTAAGGCGATTTTAAAATAAAATGTAATTGATACTTAATTGGACTTGAGTTGTTAGTGAAATGACGTTTTATTATCAGATAAAGTCGTCACCTAGATGGATATTAATGTGAATAGCAATGGTGGATTAAGTGAAAATGAATGGGCTCCTGCCCTACCCTATCTAGAAGCTGAACATTACCTCTCATGTAGCGTCAGCTAAGTAACATAGGGGCAACAACTGGGCAGTAATTGGCTGTAGAATCTTCGTTTGTGCAGGTATATCTAAATATTTAATAAGCGTTTCATAATCAAGTAAATAATCTAATATTGGATAAAACTTTAGCAATACCTATTTGTTAAAGTGCTTGTAATTAGTTTTTTAATTAAACATTGATTAGTTGTTGAACAGTTTATTAATTAATAAGGAAACCTATGCGCTAACGCAGAAAAGACCTCTCACTTCGAGAGGCCTTTTCGATTATTCATGGTAACTTTCAGGGTCGTTTCGCGGGCGATTCACGGCGTATTTAGAAGTGCTTTTGCTTGCAAAATGGGCTCCGAATACTGGCCGTGTTTTGATAACTATTTATGAAAACTTACGAAAATTCGGGAATCACGTATTTGCCGAAAAGTTCTATCGATTCCATGACCTTTTCATGGGGAATAGTCTCCGTCTGCATCATGATCATCATCTGGTCAATTCCAGTAGCCTCGTGCTTTTTGAGCGCTTCGATACAGCTATCAGGATTGCCTGCTATGACCACCGCCCTTTCGCACAGAGTCTCTGCGTCCAGCTCGTCCCAGATCTTGTTGGCGATGGCCGCGCCTCCGGAGTAGTCCAGAATATTCTCTTTGGCTTCAGTCTCTCCCTCCAGCGCAACGTAGCGTGAGAAGTTCGCCTGAAGGTGATCGGGGACGCCGCCCCAACGTTCGAGGAGCTGGGCGTAGATGTCCTTCTGACCTTGAACGTAGGGCCTATCAGGGCCGAAGAAGTTTTTCAGCGACTCTGCTCCCAGTCGTTTCGCCTCTGCATCGTCCTGTAGGCAGATGCCGAGAGTCGAGCTAGCCCAGTTGTCGTTGATGAAAGCGCCGACAGGATTGGCATGCTTCACGCGCTCTTTGTAGGCCTTTACGTAGGGCTCCAGCGACGATGGCGCACTGGAGCCGAAGGCCAGCACTCCGATGCCTTTGTCGGCGGCGATGTCGTAAGTCGCAGGCTGGAGCGCCGCCACCCACATGGGCGGATGGGGATTCTGGTATGGTTTTGGCAAAATCTGCCTCTCAGGGACCTGCCAGAACTTGCCCTCGTAAGAGAACTTATCCGAGCCCCAGATCTTCGGAATCATCGCCAGGGACTCCTCCCACATCTCCCGGCTATCCCGAGGGTCTATGCCCATGCCCGTAAGCTCATATGGCGCGGAGCGGCCCGTTCCGAAGTCGACTCGGCCCTCAGATAGGTGATCGAGCATTGCGACGCGCTCCGCCACTCGGTTGGGGTGGTGGTATGGCAGGATCACAACGCCGAGACCCAGGCGAATCCTCTTGGTTCTCTGGCTGAGTGCGGCGAAAATGAGGTCCGGGCAAGGCGACGCCGAAAAGCCCGTCAGAAAGTGATGTTCCACGAACCACAGGTAGTCGAAGCCCACCTCGTCCGCCAAAATGCACTGCTCCATAGTCTCCTGAAGCACCAGGTGGTCATCTAGGGAAGGACGCTGCATCTCGTACTGTAATGCCAGTTTCACTGTGACACCTCTTTCGAATTGGTCGATTCGGTTGATTTCAGTCGCCTCAGTCGGGTGATTGGCGGTATTCTACATGCCGCTTTACGACTCAACAACAACTAGGCGCTTAGGCTGACTTGGGGTCTGGAAAATAATCTTTCAGACACCCAAAAAAGCCTGGACACTTTCTTAGATGAGTCTTATAAAGATATATACGTATCGTGATAGTCAGGCATCTAGTTAGCTTGCTATCAATTCGGCCTCAGCGTGCTGAAAGACTGGTTAACAGGAGAGAGATTATATTGTGATTGTAGCTGTATTAGGTGAAAAAGGCGGTACAGGAAAGACAACATTTTCGACCAACTTGGCGGGCATGAGGTCGGCTACAGGTCGGGATGTGCTGGTGGTGGATGCGGACCGTCAGGGTAGCGCCAGCTACTGGGCAGAGGCTCGCGAAGAAAAGGGACTGACCTCCGTTAGCTGTGTCCAGAAGTTCGGCGACGGACTGGCCAGAGCGATCAAAGATATGTCTCGCAGGTATGACGATGTGATTATCGATATAGCCTCGGGCGACAGCAGAGAGATCGAAGGCGCACTGCGGGTGGCCGACAAGGTAATCATACCCGTGCAGCCCTCGGGCATCGATCTGTGGACTCTGGGCCTGCTTGACGACCGGATTAGTCAGGCCAGGCAGGGCAACAAGAAGCTAACAGCCCATGTCGTCATTAACAGGGCGTCTACCAACCCGCTTGACAACGATGCAGAGGACGCCAAAAATGCAATGGCAGGGTGCGACACCTTGAACATAACGGACGTCGTCGTGCGGGACCGGGTATCGATCAAGCGATCGGTGCCAGCGGGTATAACGGCGGGCGAGTATAAGCCCTTGGACAGCAAGGCGGCACTGGAAATGACGGCACTTTATAAACTTGCATTTGGGGAGAACGGACACAGAAATGGAAATTAGACCACGCAATAAAACGCAGGTAACGGACACCAGGGGAAGCGGCCCCGGTGCTAAACCACGTCGGGTAGCCGAATCAGGCCCTCGAAAGGCTGTAATCATTCGTATGCCGGAGGAGCTTGCCCATCAGCTCAAGGTGGTTGCTGCTCATGAGGATATGACGGCTCAGGATTTTTGCCTGGATGCGATCCGTCCTCTAATAGACAAGGCCCTCAAGCGACACGGATTAGAGGTCTAGCCCCCTACCCTACAGCACTAGTTCGGATATCAAATAGCGGTAGGCGAATCACCTGCCGCTATTATTTTTGTGGCTTTTTGACCTGCTCGTATTTGGGGTGATTTGTTATCAAGCAATCTAGATGCCTTGATGACTAATTGGCTTGTTATCAAGTGTCACCCCTGTGTTACCTAGTAAACCTATGTGCGGATAAGTAAATCAACCGTCTTGTTAGCAGTCATTTGTGCTGATGACTCTACAACTAGATGACTTGTCATATTTATGACTTGCTAGCTAGTTATCAAGCTATAAGTCTATATACATGACACTGTGGATGGCAGGAAATTCATACGGGGAAAGCCACGGATTCTTGGATTAATTGGAGATGCCAGCTGGACAATCGTTGAACAGGTCGGACTAGTTAGGTCCTTTTAAGTTCTCGCCATGTGTCATGCTAAACAGCCCAGCCGCAGATCTGGCTTCCGGATGGCAGTTGGTTGACGCAATAGACATTAGGGAGACAAATGTTACTTGCCGATTATGCCTGGAAACAGTCTTTGAATGCCGAACGCCGAAAATTTAGTGGCCCGGCAACCAGCCATCATGGCAATTAAGTATCAAGTCATCATCATGACTTGATACTTAGATACCTTGATGACATGCAAACAAGGTATCTTGGCTTGCCCATGGCCAGAAATGCAGCTACAGAGGGGTGTACAGGCAAATGCGTGGAACTGGCCCTCGGCAAATATAAGGCTGAATCTGACTAAATAGTCCCCTACCCTATGAGTTTCCTGCGCCTAAAACCGCGCCGAAACAGGAGATTTTTGAATTTCCCAGACGCCGTACGGCATTTAACATGTGCAGTGGTCCTGCCCCTAAATCAGTAGCATCCTAATCTTTGTTCTACCACCTAAAATAGGCCTGCCTCTATCTTCATTGCAGCAGGCTTCAGCACTGCATAAATGGTGCTGTTAATCAGGGTTGGCACACCGGTTTCTTTGCCCATGCGAACCACTGTCCCGATGATTCCTTCTAGTTCGACGCGATTCCCAGCCTTAAAGTCTTTGGCCAGTGATGCCATCCCATCAGCCGGAAAGTTGTCCAGAGCCGTCATTGCCCAATCCAGCATCGAGTCATCGACCGGCGCACCCTTGGCCTTGCCAACGGCGAGTATCTCGGAACAGCTCTGAAAGATGAGTTCCCGGGTCTCAGGAATGGTCCGCATCTCGCTGTACGGTATCTGGGTAATGGCGTTGACACCTGCGGCTCCGGTAAGGAACAAGTACTTTCTCCAGACGGCGCTCATGGCATTATCTGAAATTTCCACGTTCCAGCCGCCGTTTTTGAAAACGTCGTACAGCCGTCGGCCCTTATCGGTGATGCCGCCCCGGATATCGCCGAATACCGCGATGCCGAACTGGCCAAGCTGCTCCACGACCCCCGGCTCTCGAATGCGTGCCTGAACGCCTACCATGCCGACCATCACGTGGTCATCGCCGTATGCTTTCGCTAGCAATTCGCCGTTGTCCACGCCATTCTGCACAGTCAGAACCACAGTGTTGTCGCCGACTAGGGGCGCGATGAATGGGATAGCATCGTCATTGTGGAACATCTTTACCGTGTAGAGCACTAGGTCGACGGGACCTATATTTTTAGGGTCGTCTGTTGCCTGGGTGCCGGCGTTGAATTCGCCTGAGAGGTCGCTGATGACGCGCAGACCGGTACTTTTGATCGCCTGCAGGTGTTCGCTTCGGGCTATAAAGGTCACATCCTCTCCGGCGCGCGCCAGCATACCGCCGAAGTATCCTCCGACGCCTCCTGACCCCATAATGGCTATCTTCATGTCTCAACTCTCCTTCTTTAGGCTTTCGAGGATTCTTGGATGCACGAAATGGGCATCTGTCCTCGGTGTCGTAGTCAATCAGGCTCCCGTGCCCGGTAGGCCCAGCTGCTCCTTTATGTTGGAGTCGTAGGCCCTCTCGGACGCGGATGTGAACAGGGATACACGGTATATGCGAGCCTCCAGGTCGACGTAGACGCCAAACAACTGCATTACGCTGTTGTAAAGGTCCAGGGCAGCCTCCAGCGAGACCTGACGGTCCCAACCCGATCCCCATGCGCCTGGGTTTGGACTTGCATTTGCCGTGTCGTTTTCAGGCGAAGACGCTAGTGACTCCATGAAGTCGAAGGCTACCTGGCGCAGGCTGCTGAATTCTTGGTCCTTGTCGTATCCATTCAGTCCACGATTCCGAAGTAATACCAGCTGATAAAGCAGCATCCACCCGTAGATGGTTTGCAGGCGAGGTCTATTCAGCTTGCGTCTGCGCTTTTTCAGGTCCCAGTCGAGCTGTTTGGTCTGATTCTTGACGAACAACTGGGCTATCAGGTCTTCGGCGCCGTCGCAGCACGCCTCCCACAGCGCAGTTCGCTGCTGGGACAGGCCAGCGCTCTTGGATTGTCGGTAGGCGATGTCCTTGAGAGCCGACAGGTCGCTGGTTAGGTTTAACTTGATGCGACCGGGTATGAAAATATCTGTAAAAGCCATTCAACTCTCTAGTTGGCGGGAGTAGGCGGGCCTAATAAGTCCCTTCGCCTCTGGTCCGGATTGAAGCCAAGTTAACACTGGTCGGGTAGGGGAGCAAGCCATGCTCAAGGCCTTTCGTCAGCCGGCTAGTCGTCTTTTCCCGCAAAGTAGCCTTCCGTGTAGTCGAGTTGGGCGGCCCGCAGTATGCCGGACTGCAAGATTAGCGGGTTTTGAGAGGTCTCTCTGTCCAAAATGCTTCCTGTGAAGGACACAAAGGGCTGCAACCAGTCCGGGAAGTAACCGTCGGAGCCTGTGTTTTCACGCACCTCTTCGACGAATCTCCAAGACTCTAGCTGGCTGTTCTCGCGCATCTGGTCGATAAGCACCTCAAGTGTGGACTTGTATGTAGCTTCAAAAGCATTGTCCTGCTGCCTGTTATGTGCCATAGCTGTTTCCTAGACACTTCATGAATGGCCAGTCATTATGTTATCAAGTTTGCAAGATTGCAGGGTATCAATACATCTAGCTAATGACTTACCCGCTGCACGGGATGGAATAGACGCAAACCCACACTTGACCGAACCGCCGAACCGAACTATGATTTTGGAGCGGAAATTCTTGGACTAACTTCGCTGTAAAGTAAAGATGATCGAAATCTAATGCGGGAAACGAATACAAAAGTGGTCCATGGACCTTAGGGAATATATAAGGGATGTACCGGATTTTCCGCGGCCTGGAATCCTATTTAAGGATATTACCCCGCTTCTGAGCTCTCCGGCGGCCCTCAAGTACGCGATTGATTGGATGAGCGAGAAGTGTGCGGCGCTAAATCCTGACGCTTTAATTTGCGTTGAGGCCCGGGGGTTTCTATTTGCGGCTCCTGTGGCGTATCAACTGGGAATACCGTTGGTTCCTGTCAGGAAGATGGGTAAGTTACCATACGAAACCAATTCGGTGACGTATGATTTGGAATATGGCACAGATACTGTTGAGGTCCACGTGGATGCCATTTTCAAGGGGCAAAGGGTTGTCATAGTGGACGACCTTCTGGCCACGGGCGGCACCATGGCAGCCTCAGCGAAGCTCGTAGAGCAGACAGGCGGCGAGATTGCCGGACTATCAGTGCTGATAGAGCTATGTGAACTGAAGGGTAGGGCCCTTTTGGATGAATACGACTTAATTTCGCTGATCGAATACTGATCTCGATCAGACAAGAACAGGCAAATTTAACAAATCTCAATTCGACAGGGGGACTTTCAACGTGACCGAACAAAACATGGAAACACTTATCTCGTCCGTAGAGGATGCCGTAAAGTCAGCAGTGACTTTTTTTGAGGCCAATGCCGAATCCGAAAGCCGCATTGGACTGTGGACTCCTCGTGAATACCTCTGTCACATGATCTACTGGCACCAGGCGACCATCGAAGGTATGACATCGGTTGCGGCCGGTGGAGAAGCCCTTCAAATTCACTCATCCACGGACGAGATGAACGCTCGGGCAGTTGGACGCCAGGCGGGCAAGGATGTTGGCCAACTTCTCGAACTGGTTGCTCCCATCCAGGAGAGCCTGGTGAGCGCAGCGCGTGCATTGCCTGACGCCAACGCCGTAGTTCTCATTAATGGCAGCGGGTCAGAGATGTCAGGTGCGCAGCGGTTGGAGCGCATTGCCAGCCACTGGAATGAGCATATCCAGGAACTCCAGGCGTAGCTTCAGAGTCCGATATACTGAAGCCAGCTACATGCAAGAAATGTCGTGATTTAACTTTCATGTATGGGTTAATGTTCCGGAAACGTTTAAATTAACGTCAAGAATATTGACAAAAGCGCAACCCTTTGCCATTATGAAATCCAGTCGGCAAGCCTAATTCGCACTCAATGGGCCAGCCGCTGGATTTCTTTTTTGTTATCTAATGAACCGGCGGTGTTAACGGGTCGCCCCTTCTGTTGATGTCCTGTCTTCGGCCCCTGGTCCCCTCAGACCAAGAAGACAGGTTCTAGCGCTACATCCCCCTAACTACCAATTTTTCGCACTTGTTTGATTAATAGCCAGAACTAATATGCTGGTAGGGCAGGTATAATTAGAGTTCGGTGATAGAATTTCTGGGCATGGAACATGGAGGCTGTAATGGTTTATCGCGTTAACGTTAAGCACATTAGTCGCTTCTTTCAGGAAGTTGACATATTTCAGGGGTTGTCTGAATGACATTTGTCCAGGATCTCCTCGCTATGCGAAGAAGAGACATTTCAACCCGGTGAGCTTCTAACAACTCGCGATGACATAGGGGATAAGCTTTATGTGTTGCGAAGCGGACAGCTAAAAGTTAGCACAGGGTCTCGGGACTCGGATGTTGTCGTGCGCACTCTGCACGAAAAAGAGACCTTTCCGCTGGCCATTCTCATGGAGCCGCCAGCTCTCGTGACGACCAACGAGGCCATCACTGAAGTTGAGACCTACGTCATGCCCAGGGTGAGGCTTTTGGAGCTTTGCGAACTGGAAACCAGGATAGGTCTTCACATATTTAAGGCTAGCTTCGCGATACTTATGAGCAGGTACCGTTACACACTCTCCGAGCTAGCCGATTCTGTGAGTTCGGAAACGCGCATTAACCCGGCCTGGAAAGGCGCTGAGGTATAATCGCGCGAAACGCTTTTCAATTCGGCTTGGATTAATTGGCGATATAGGTTAGTCTTACGCCAATTCTTGAGACTAAGAAGAGTTTTGCCCTGAACGGATCGCCTTTTGGAGTATGGAGGTTTGTCATGACTATCATCACGCTGGGTGGACTTTCCGGCGGTGGAGCCAGGACCCTAGGGCCGGCGGTAGCACGAGCTATCGACGCCGATTACGTGGATAGGCTCATACTTGCAGACGTGGCCCGACATGTGGGCGCTACGGTGGAGGCTCTTCACCAACGCGAAGAGAGGCTGCCAACCAAAGGCGAGCGCCTTTCCCGACTGTTGCAGCGAATCCTTGAAAGGTCCGCTGTAACGGGAGCTGGTGGCGATCCGTATTTCGGACCAGGTGTAGCAGCTTTCCTGACTGAAGAATACGAGGATATTCCCCAGGCCACTATCACCAGAGGCCATGAGCTTGAGGACGATAAGTACATCGGAGGCGTCCAAAAAGTTCTCACGGAAATGGCCGAAGGCGGCAACGTTGTCTTTGTTGGTAGGGGGGCCTACGTTATCCTGAAGGACATGCCCAACGTCTTGCGAGTTGGCATTGAGGCCAACCTGGAAGATCGCATTGCAACCATCATGGACCGCGAACGGCTGGTCCATGACGAGGCTGCGGCGGTAATTGTGGAGCGGGATAATGCCAGGGGCTATTACTTCAAGAAATTCTTCGACATGGATCATCCAGACGATCCTTCTTTATTTCACTTCGTCATAAATACCAGTGACGTAAACCAGGACTATGCGGTGGATGTCATAGTGGATGCGTGCAAGGCCATGCAAGAAGGAAGGCTTGAACCCAAAAATAAGATTGGTTCAACGGCTTAGTCTGTATTTCCACCAACACCAGTGATATTTAATGGGGCGCGCATTCATGTGTGCCCCATGACTTTTCCGTGCCCGTATTGGCCCCTTCTTAAGCTCCTTAGCTTTTGTCCCACAATACGGTGCTGCTTGCGCTAGCCATTAGCCTTGGCTACAATATGCAAATTAAATTTCAGGCAGCCTGCCTACCCATATCTGTTCATTTGCCCACGCCGTGATAATCCGTAGCAAGTCAGTATTTAGTCGCAACGGACAACGAGTGTTACTTTCTATATGGCAGGTGATTTCTGACAGGCATATCAAGAAGGAGACTATATGCCATTACTTGAAGTAAAAGACCTGGCAACGCATTTCTTCACCCAAGAGGGCATCGTGAAGGCCGTCGATGGCATTTCGTATGAACTCGCAGAGGGTGAGGTCTTGGGCGTTGTTGGCGAGAGTGGCTGCGGCAAGAGCGTAGGTGCACTCTCGGTAATGCGTCTCGTGGCCGACCCACCGGGCCGAACCGTCCGAGGCGAAGTCATCTTTGAGGGCGAGGACCTGCTAAAGCTAGACGACTCAGAGATGCGCAAGGTCCGCGGTAATAAGATATCCATGGTTTTCCAGGAGCCCATGACGTCGCTCAATCCTGTGCTTACCATTGGCAAGCAGCTGACGGAGACCGCCGAGTTGCATCTGGGTATGAACAAGCAACAGGCGATTGACCACGCGGCGGAGCTTCTGGAACGAGTAGGCATACCGGACGCAGCAAACAGGCTAGACGACTACCCTCACCAGTTTAGTGGTGGCATGCGCCAGAGGGTGATGATTGCCATAGCCATCAGTTGCAATCCAAGGCTGATCATAGCTGACGAGCCGACTACGGCACTTGATGTCACGATTCAGGCGCAAATTCTGGAGCTCATGCAGGAGCTAGCCGTGGAATTCGGAACTGCCCTGATTATCATTACGCATAATCTTGGTGTGGTAGCCAGGTATGCTCACAGGGTAATGGTCATGTATGCCGGTAAGATCATTGAAACCGGTAGTGCAGAAGAAATTTACCATAATCCCAGGCACCCTTACACAATCGGTCTTCTGGCTTCTGTGCCGCGCCTGGACGAGGCTCAAAGGACAAGGCTTCAGGCGATTGAGGGTTTGCCACCGAACTTAGTCAACATGCCCGTAGGCTGTGCATTCGCTGCTCGTTGTGCGTATGCCAACCAGAAATGTTTGGATGAGCAGCCCAGCCTGATGAACTTCTCGGAAAAGCACAGCACCGCGTGTTGGAGATTCGCGGAACTGCCTGAATTGACGAAAGTATCTAGTTAGCAGTTAACGGCGGAAGGGGACATGTAGATGGTAGAAACTCAAAGCCAAAGTGGGGCGCGCGTCGTTAACGATAACGAAATCCTGCTCGAGGTCAGGAACCTAAAAAAGTACTTCCCTGTGACATCCGGGGTGATTTTTCAGCACAAGATCGCGGATGTGAAAGCGGTTGATGATGTCAGCTTCTTTATTCGCAAGGGCGAGACGCTAGGTCTGGTAGGTGAGAGCGGTTGTGGCAAGACGACTACTGGGCGCTGCATCCTCCAGCTACACGAGCCTACCGAAGGGCAGATCTTTTTCGAGGGCCAGGATCTTAATACGCTAAGCGGTAAGCAAATGCGCGAGATGCGTAAGAAGATCCAGGTAATTTTCCAGGACCCGTACGGTTCCCTCAATCCGCGCATGACCTGCGGTGACATCGTAGGCGAGCCTCTGGTGGTACATAAGCTAACTTCGAGCAAATCTGAGCTGCGGGACAAGGTTTCGGACCTGTTGCAGACGGTGGGGTTGAACCCCTACATGGCGGACCGTTATCCTCATGAGTTCAGTGGTGGCCAGCGTCAACGTATCGGCATTGCCCGTGCTTTGGCAGTGAACCCGAGCTTCATTGTTTGTGACGAACCTGTTTCGGCACTAGATGTGTCCATTCAAGCTCAGGTTATCAACTTGCTTGAGGAATTGCAGGAAAAGTTCGACCTGACTTACCTGTTCATTGCTCACGATTTATCCGTAGTTAGGCACATAAGCGACCGTATCGCAGTGATGTACCTTGGACATATTGTCGAGGTAGCCAGCCGCACTGAGCTGTACGAAAATCCTCTTCACCCATACACAAAGGCTCTTCTTTCAGCAGTGCCGATCCCCGACCCTGTGATTGAGTCGCAGAGGGAGCGCATAATTCTGACGGGTGATGTTCCCAGCCCAATGAACCCGCCAGAGGGCTGTGTATTCCATACTCGCTGTCCGATCATGTCGGATGAGTGCAGGGTAGAGGTGCCCGAGCTTCGGGAGGTCAGTCCCGATCACTGGGTGTCATGTCTCAAGGTCGACAATTACGCAATCTCAAGAGCCTAGGGACTAATATAGGTAGGAATACAAAAGAGAAGGGCGACCTGGTTAGATGGGTCGCCCTTCTCTTATTTTACGAGTTTTGAATTGTTACACGGCGTGACTAGCTAGCTGCCAGTTGCTGCGCTTCCTCTTCCTTGCGTACTCTTTCGCGTCGGCGCTTCTCGCGCTCCCAGCCGCTCAGCGGAGGCTTGCCCGTGCCGATCTGCTTGTGCGTATAGCGGTCTTCCATGAAGGTCTTGCCCAGATGGGCTTCTACCTCTGCCAATACATCAACAGGAACGCTAACCTTGCGCCAACCGCACGTGATGCACATTGGGCTGTCAGCGATGGGCGTACCATAGTCGATTATGGCGCCACCACAACGCTGGCAAGCGTCTAGTTCAATCATTTCCTCGTTCATGTTCCAATCCCCTTGGTCCGCGGTATAAATTTTCTAAGACTTGGATGTGGAAGGCAGGCCATGGTTCCACCTCGTGTCGCGCTATCGTAAAGCGCAAAGGTCTTATCAAAAGTATGGACGTATGTATTTAAAGCTGAAACGCTATTTGGTTGCACCACGCAGCCTCCCCGGAAACGTTTAGGCTTCAGACTAAGCAGCGAGATATTCCTCAGCACACCAGCTTCTAGCCAGCCTAATTAGCTGCTCTATCATCTCCGGAACCGTAAACGCGTCGTCGTTGGCCAGCTGCAACTGCTCCAGCGTCAGGTCGTACGCTTCCTGAAGCTCTGCGGCAAAGCGCCCGGTGCCTTTCATGCCCAGCACGTGGGTGTTGAACCTGGTAAGCGGTAAGGCTATGCCTTCGTCCTTCGCCATCCATCCCATCAGGCAATGGTTGGTGGGCGTAACGTCGTCTCGTGTGTAATAGCCGGAGCACAGCTCATGCTTGTGCCGCTCCAGCAATGCTATAAGTTGTGGCAAGAAAGGCATTCTGGTCATACGCGCCATTCGTTAATTCCTTTCCGAAATGCGCCATGTTCTCTCAGAGATGATGCGAATGTGTAGGACGCCATCAATCAGGCGAGATTGCGCAAAAACTATTGCCCGATAAATCGACGGCTGACCTGCTTTGGGCATGGGCATGGGCATTCGCTCTTATCAATTAACCTTACGGCCATAGGTCGGCTGTAACCTGGCGGCACACTCACAATTCGCTGACATTTTTGCGCCTCTGGAACACTTATTGGAAAATATTTCGGACGCTTGGGTTGCATGCCTACCGACTTCACGCGGCAATTGTGATACATTAAGCGGAAGAAAATTACGACGCGGTCCTGAAGGCATCAGTTCTTTACAGGCCACGCATTGAGGGGTGAAACCATGGTTGATTACCAGCCAAACCAGGTGCTGGTTAACGAGGAATTCGACGTTATCGGCAAGCGACCCATTCGGCATGACGGTCTGGACAAAGTGACTGGCCGAGCACGCTATGGCGCTGATGTTCATATGTCCGGAATGCTGTTTGGCAAGGTACTCCGAAGCCCGCATCCGCACGCCGTCATTAAGTCCATCGACTATAGCCGCGCAATAGCTCTTCCTGGTGTCAAAGCCGTCATTACGGCAGCGGATTTCCCGGAGAGTTCCGCCGAGTTCGTGGACCAGGAAGAGGGCGCTGCCACTAACTTTGGCTTCTACAGCCGCAACATAATGGCGCGAGAGAAGGCCCTATACAAGGGCCACGCTGTTGCTGCATTGGCTGCTACGGACCAGCATCTGGCCGAGCAGGCGCTGGCCCTTATCGATGTGGAATACGAGATTCTTCCCCCTGTAATGAATGCTTTTGACGCTATGAAGTCGGACGCTCCGATTCTCCACGATCGGCTGCTCACCATGACCAGCCCGTCATTCAGGGCAGGCGCGTGGGGTGACGCTCAGAAGCCCACCAACGTGTCCAACCATTTCGAGTTCCGATCAGGGGACATAGACGAGGGCTTCGGCCAGGCGGACGTGATAGTTGAGCGTGAGTATCACACCAAGGCCGTTCACCAGGGATACATTGAGCCGCAGGCATCCACGGCTTTCTGGGGTGCCGACGACTATGTGACCATCTGGTGCAGCACCCAGCAACTCTTCGCCTTCCGCGACCACACTTCCATAGTGCTGGGTGTCCCGGTTTCCCGACTCAAAGTCATCCCCATGGAGATCGGTGGCGGCTTTGGCGGTAAGGGAATGAGCGGCCTTTACCTGGAGCCGCTGGTGGCCATGCTTTCGAAGAAGGCCGCAGCTCCGGTCAAGGTTAACCTGACTCGCCCAGAGGTGTTCGAGGGCACGGGGCCTACATCGGCTACCCATATCAAGGTAAAGATAGGCGCTTCTAAGGACGGGAAGATCACGGGAGTAAAGGCAGAGCTAGTCTACGAGGCAGGCGCATTCCCAGGCTCACCTGTGCCGACTGGTTGCCGCACGATGTTCGCTGCTTACACCATCTCCAACGCCCTAATAGAGGGATACGATGTGGTCGTAAATACGCAGAAGTCATCTGCTTACAGGGCGCCAGGTTCACCAGCCGCCGCCTACGCCGCAGAGTCAGCCATAGATGAGCTGGCAGAAAAGCTTGGCATCGACCCAATTGAGATTCGGCTGATAAACGGCGCGAAAGAGGGATCACGTCAGCCCACAGGGCCGGTTTTTAACAAGATTGGTAACATCGAGACCCTGGAGGCTGGCAAGAGCCATGCCCATTACAACACCTCCTTGGACGAGCCTGCGAAGGGAAAGCTTCGCGGAAGGGGCGTCGCCAGCGGGGCCTGGTTCAACGGCAGCGGCCCATCCAGCGCTGTGGCCAGCGTTAACCCGGACGGAACGGTAAGCCTCATCGAGGGCTCACCGGACATCGGTGGAAGCCGGGTCGTAATGGCTCAGCACGTCGCTGAGGTTCTGGGAATCCCTGTAGAGACGATCAAGCCAGCAGTGGTGGATACGGACTCCATAGGCTACTGCTCGGGCGCTGGCGGAAGCGGCGTCACGTTCAAGACGGGTAGGGCGTGCTACGAGGCGGCCCAGGATGTGAAGCGACAGGTGATTGAGCGAGCCGCCTTCATATGGGAAGTGGAGCCCGGCGACGTGGAGTATGACAACGGCACGATTCGCCACAAATCAGACAGCGAGCTCAGTATCACGTTCCAAGCTCTTGCTCCCAGGTTGAACGGCACTGGCGGGCCTATCGTTGGCCGCGCTACCGTAAACCCTGGCGGAGTCGGCAACGCTTTTGCGCTGCACATGGTTGATGTCGAGGTGGACGCCGAAACTGGCAAGGTAGAGATCCTCCGCTTCACCGCTGTCCAAGATGTCGGAAAGGCCATTCACCCTAGTTATGTGGAGGGCCAGTTGCAGGGTGGTGCAGTACAAGGCATCGGCTGGGCGCTGAACGAAGAGTACTTCTTCAACGACAAGGGCACACTCATGAATACGTCGTTCCTGGACTACCGTATGCCTACTTCCCTGGACCTGCCGATGATCGACACCGTCATAGTGGAAGTGGCCAACCCGGGTCACCCATTTGGAGTGCGCGGAGTAGGGGAGGCTTGTATTGTGCCAACCATGGGTGCGGTTTCCAACGCTATATCCCACGCCATCGGTGTCCGAATGACGGAGCTGCCCATGACGCCTGCCAAGATTGTGGCTGCCATGGCTAGCAAATAATTCGACCGACAACGTATTAGAAATCCATATAAGGGACGTCCAACTGGGCGTCCCTTATTTTTTGCTCTTCGCCAGTTGACACCGCCTACCGCTCGTTAGTACCCTTCCTCCACTACGCAAGCCCGCCGTGCGCGGGCTACATGAGGAGGAAACAAATGGCTTTAGAAGGATTAACTTCGCAGACTATTCAAATAGCGGGCAACAACGGAGATATGATCGACGCATACGTTGCGCAGCCTCTCGGTGATGGCCCCTTCCCAGGTATGTTCGTGATTCATCACATGCCTGGTTGGGATGAGTGGACCAGAGAAGTAGTGAACAAGTTTGCTCTACATGGTTACCTAGTTGTATCCCCTAACTTGCATCACAGGATGGGGCCCGGCGCGCTTGACGACGTGATGGCGGCGGTTCGCACATCTGGTGGCATGGATGACGCCCAGGTTATTGGTGATATGAACGGTGGTATTGCCTACCTGCGGGCACTCTCCAACCACAACGGCAAGGTCGGCTGCATTGGCTTCTGCTCCGGTGGACGCCAGGCCTACATGGCAGCTGCAAAGGCCACTGGTCTGGATGCAGCGGTAGACTGCTGGGGCGGCAACGTCGTGATGGCAGCGGACGCCCTGAACGATAAGCAGCCAGTGGCTCCTATCGATATGACATCTGAGATCAAAGTACCTCTGTTGGGTATCTTTGGTAACGAAGATCAAGCGCCTACGCCCGAGCAGGTGGACCAGAGCGAAGAGGCCCTGAAGGCTGCCGGCAAGGACTATGAGTTCCATCGCTACGACGGCGCAGGCCACGGATTCTTCGCGGCCCACAGGCCTAGCTATCGCGTTGAGCAGACGTTGGACGCTTATCAGAAGGTGTTCGCATTCCTAGGCAAGCGCCTTTCGTAAACGGCCTGTACATCTTGCAATCATGATTAATTGATTGGGAAATAGCTGGTTCGTACCACGTTTTTCTAACGGCATATTCAGGAGATGAAAAATATGTGCAATTACATGCTAGAGACGGCCAAGATTACCGGCAGTGGTAAGGCCCCAAAGGGCTGGATACCGTTGACGGAGGCCCGTGTCTACTTCGACCATCCATTTCACACGATGGCTGACCACACCGTGAACATCGACTTTGTTGATGAGAACCAAGGTGTTGATGCTCGTGTGGCAGTGGAGCTAACAGCGGATTCGGCCCGCGCCCTTATCGAGAAGCTGGAGGCCGCACTAAAGTTCGGCGAAGAAGCGAAACTAGTCTAGTTGGGATTTACTACCCCCTCTCTAGTTTTCCAGAAAATTCAGCGCCAGTTTTCGGCGTTGTCTTGGGGCTGATAGCCTATTAGCTTCTCCGAATTGGAGATGTCCCAGAAGCGCCAGGTGTTGTTGGAGACACCGTAAAATATACCGAACTCAAGCTCATCAGGGGCCTGGATGCACATGTCAACAAGGTGCACCAGGTCTCTGTGCGTTAGCAGTGTGGCGAAGTGGCGCGGCGACTGCGGCCTGCTGTCGCTGTTTAGCGTTCCGATGCGCAGGCATATGACTGACAGCCCGAACTCGTCTGAGAAATACCTACCCGCAGCCTCTCCAAAAGCCTTAACGATGCCGTAAGGTCCGTCTGGCCGCACGGGCCACGTCGTCTCAATGCGAGGGATGCTCTGTGGGTCGAGGCCATCGTAGCGCCCGGCCACGATATTCGAGAACGGTGAGTCGTTTTCGTACATGCCAGTGGCGTGGTTGGAGCTGGCGAAGATCACGCGCTTCACACCCGCCTCGCTGGCAGCCTGAAGTGCGTTGTACGTGCACCGGACGTTATTCTCGTAAGCAGTCTCCCAAGGAATCTTATCGCTGGGGCTAGACGCCAGGTCTATCACAACGTCCTTGCCCTCGAATGCTGGCTGGATGCTGTCCAGGTCAGTAGAGTCGCCCACCAGCATATCGAAGCCCTCGATAATATGCCTGTCTACGCCGCTAAGCTGGTACTTGTCACCGAGGCCTTCACGCAACACTCCGCCGATGAGTCCGGATGCGCCCGTTATGAGAACCTTCTTTTTTTCGTCGGCCATGTTTATACTCCGAGTAGCAGTTCATTAAGAACTGTAAAAAGTCTGTTTAGTGAGATTATAATAGAACCCGATTAAAGACGGAAGAAACGTAAAAACGTGTGAGTGCATGCAGGGCGATTCGTCGGAAAATCTCATTCGCTAGCCTCATGCCCTCAGCCCGTTATACAAAAGGGGAACTGCTAACCCCCATGCCCTTAGCCTATTATTCAAAAGCAAAAGGAGGCGAGAATGTATCAGCTAGAAGTGTTAAACCCAGTCGCGCCTGTGTTGGGAGAAGTTGAGTCCACACCCCTGGCACCACGACCTTCCAGCTTGGAGGGCAAGACCATAGGTCTGGTCTGGAATGGCAAGGCCAACGGCGACGTCGCGCTACGCAGGGCAGGGGAAATCCTGCAAGAGAAGATTCCCGGCGTCACTGTAAAGTTCTACAGCGGCGCTCTGCCAACGCCCGAGTTCATTATGGACAAGGCCAAGCAGGAGGTTGATGTAGCTATTGGCTGCACTGCCGATTGAGGGTCATGCACGTCGTGGATGATCCACGACATGGTCTCTTTGGAGAAGGCTGGAGTTCCCACTGCGACGATTCTTTCCGAGGGCTTCCAGGACGACGCATTCGCCAGCGCCAAGGCCTTTGGAATGGGCGATATCAAGTTCGCCGTCGTGCCCAAGGTGTACAACAACATCACGGTTGAGGAAACCCTAGCTCAAACTGATCCCGCTATGGATGAAATCATTAGGATACTTACGACAACTGTGGATGGCCTCGCCCACGAGGAGACCGTCCTTGACGCTAAGGACGGCAAGACAAGCGAGACCTTCGAGGGCGAAGACCAATTTGGCGCAGCAGACGCCTTTAACGCGGCATTCATGGACCGTGACTGGGGCGACGGATTCCCTCTGATTCCTCCGACGCCAGAGCGTGTCGAGAAAATGCTGGCGGGCACCAGTCTGGGGCCAGATGAGCTGGTCTGCCTTCTGCCTCCGGGAACGGGATACGCCACCGTTCGCAAGATCGCGATCAACGCAGTCATGGCTGGCTGTAAGCCGGAGCATCTGCCTGTACTCATGGCCGGTGCCCGCGCATTGTCTAGCATTGACCCGCAGGACGCTCGTGGTTGGCTCATGTCGACCAGCGCTCACGCACCGCTATGGATGGTGAACGGGCCTATTGCCAAAGAGCTGGGCATTAACTCCGGCAGGGCAACGCTCGGCCCGGGCAAGCGATCTCAGGTGAACATCACCATCGGTCGCGGCTTTCTGCTCATGCTGAAGAACGTAGGGCACTGGTACACGGGCCATCTGGACATGGATACTATTGGCACTACCAGGAAGTTCCCGACGCTTATTGCGGAGAACGAGGAAGACTCACCGTGGGAGCCGTTCCACGTGGAGCAGGGATTCCGACGCGACGCCAGCACGGTGACGGTGTTCGGCACCAGGGCTGAGATGGACGTGGGGGACCAGGGCAACAGCACAGGGCCTGGTATTCTTCGCACCATTGCCTACGCGGGCAACATGGGCGGAGGCGAGCACATCGCCAACCTCCACGGCGAATATGACGACCGTCCTCGTGGCGGTAAGCTTATGCTGATTGCGCCGGCTCACGCCAACCCGATCTTCAACGATGGCTTTACCAAGAAGGCTGCCAAGAGCTTCATACATGCACATAGCAAGAGGCCAGCGCGGGAGTTGATCAATAACTTCCAGGTTCTGGAGAAGGTCAAGTGGGGCTGGAAGTGGCTGTACGACCTCAGTCCGTTCGAGCAGGAGAGGACTTTGCTGCACACCCACGAAACGCCAGACCGCTACTGGCTAGTGTGTGTGGGTGCCAATGACCGCGCCAAGGACCTGATATTCGCGGCGTCCACTCCTGGTACAGCCGAGATCGAGCACAGGACCTCTGTGAACGGCACCGCCTAGCCCAAAGTTAAGTCGACTGAAAGCAAAGAAGCCTCCCTTTGATTGGGGAGGCTTCTTTGCTTATTGGATTCTTAAATTAGAGACTACTTAGGCCGTAAGGTGGTTCATCACCAGGTCCATGATGGCTTTGGTTGTGCGCTCCACATCGTACTTGGGGCTTGTCATGATGCTGTGGACTCCGGCAGTCAGGCGGAAGATGAGCTGGGTTTGCGCTTCGATGTCCAGGTCCTGACGGAACTTGCCTGCGAGAACGCCCTGCTCAAGGATGTGGCGAAGGTGGTTTTCCAAAGAAGAGACGGATCTGATATCTGGTCCCGCAGCTTCGCGCCTACGGCAGACTCAACGCCTGTGGGGTATTGCCGCTTCTCACAGGACTGGAGGGACGTGACGATGTAGACGAATAGCTGCTCCAGCGGGTTTTCGAGGGATTCTGTCTTCTCGCGTATCTCCTGGTAGAGCATATCGGCTTCCTGCTCCATCCAGGCTCCTAGGACGCTCTCAAGGTCCGGGAAGTAGTTGTACAAGGTTTGCCTGGACACCTTGGCGGACGTGGAAAGCTCGCTCATCGATACGTTGGAAACGCCTTTTTCGGAAACCAGTTCCAACATGGCGTCGATTATGTATTGGCGCACCACATGCTTATGACCGGCAATGAACTGGTCCCAGACGCTGTTCATATCATTCTCCGACCGATATTAGGGCGAATACGGCTAGGGACAGTGATGCGAGGTCTTTGTCTTCCGCTATTACTACGTATCAATGACCTGCCTGAATCTGTCCGCATTAATTAGACACATTGTAAAAATTTACACGCGCGTATTGTTGGAAAGCTTGAAATCGAAGTTGAAGGACCGAGAGTCAGGGTGCGCAGAGGGGACTTTCATGCCTACGGGCGGAACTTGCTCGGGTCTGCTGCCCGCCTTGCCAGACTCAGCCAGCCTTTACTTCTTTACCGCCAGGACTAGGGTGCTGCTTGAAGTGAAGCGGCCAGGATCTGAGCCGGCCATGTTCGGGGCTTCGTCGTGATCGATCACTTTCGCGATCTCGATTTCAACTCATCTTCGGACCAGCCTGGTGGAGGATTGGACTTGTCGTGGCTGACGAACAGCAGCTGACCTCCAGGTGCAAGAGACTCGCAAGCCATTTCCAGCATCGTGGCCCTGCCCTCGGGACAAAACTGAATGTAGAAAGAGATGATGAGATCAAACTGATTTTCTGGCTTGAAAGCAGTCGCGTCGCCAACACTAAAGTTAACGGCGACACCTCGCTTTGCTGCGAGTTTGCGGCCCACGTTCACCGCCTCTTCCGAGAAGTCGATGGCCTCAACCGTCCAGCCTTGCTCGGCCAGCCAGACTGCGTTTGCGCCGGAACCGCAACCTAGCTCCAGCACCCGGCCCGGCGTGAGGTCCTTTACGCAAGACACAAGCGTGTCGTCGGGTGGCGACTCGATAACGGCCTGCCCTCTCCACATCTCGTCCCACCAACTGCCATCGTACTCTGTCGTGTTCTCCCAACCAGTCACTAATGGTTAGCCGAAACCGATGCCTCCGCGCTTGTTGTTGTTCTCGAAGAAGTCCATGTCGATAGCGAAGGCCGTTGCTAGCACCAGCACGCGAAAGTCCTGGTCCAGGTCATTATGGAACTGCAACCGGAAGGTATCGGCGTCGGTGAAGGCCTCGCGAATCAGACCGCTCCACTTCTTGGTGACTCTCGCCACCTCGTCGTCACCTGGTATGTGGATCATAAACGTGTGCGGCCTTAGCAGACGACCTCGGACTTCGGCCACAAGTTGCCCATTAGGCCCTTCAAGGTCGAAGCGCCTACCGAGGAACTTCATCTTGCGCTGCAATGAGCCAATGTGTTTGTCGGAGTCGTCGCGAATGTGCAGGTGGGACATGAACCAGAAGAAGCTACGCTGGGCGGTGAATACGTGCCGGCTGCCATCTTCAACCACGTGGATGCTTAGAGGCCGGTGGCTGCCCAAGAACTGACGGCTGATGGCGCCGGACTCCTCAAAAGCGTATAACAGATGTTGGCCATCCTCGGTCATGATGTTATATCGGTTGGCCGTCTCGAACCCCACGAAGGCCTCCAGGTGCTCAACCTGCTGGGTTATCACCAAGTCGTTGTGTTGCGTTAGATCAAGCATCCCTGTTTCCCCTTCCAATCCACTGTTGCCTGTGTGGCTACAAATCGATCTCGATTCGCAGTCGTTTGTTGATGCGCCCCTTGCTCTCGTGGCCCACCACGCGTATCCGGCCTACCTCCGTCGTGTTGGCAACGTGAGTGCCGCCGTCGGCCTGCATGTCCAGACCGGTGATGTCTATTGTGCGCACCTCTTTTATACCAGCAGGTAGCAAATTTATCTTAGTGCGAATTAGGTCAGGAATCTTGAATGCTTCGTCCCTCGGGTAGTTGCCGATAACGATATCCCGACTGGCTTCAACTTCCCTGTTTATTAGCTCTTCGACTTTTTCTGCGAAGTCCGACGACATATTCTCCAGCTCGAAGTCCATACGAGCATAGCCGGGCTGCATGTTGCCGCCTGTGACCTTCGCGCTGTAGTCGCGCCACACCACGCCACAGAGAATGTGTAGCGCAGTGTGGGTGCGCATCAGTTGGTGTCGTCGTCCCCAGTCCAGCACGCCGTGGACCTGTGTACCTATCGGCGGCATATCGCCATCGATCTCGTGCACAAGTTTACCGTCGGAGCGAGACAGTTTTTTGACCTGGTAGACGTCGTCTCCGGCAGAAAGCAGACCACTGTCTGCTGGTTGGCCTCCGCCTCCGGGGTAAAACGCCGTTCGGTCCAGAACCACGCCCTTGGCCGTGGTATCCGTTACTGTGGCGACGAATTCCTTTAAGTAACTGTCGGCGTAGCAGAGGATTTCTGTCATATGAAGCTCCGTACTGGATATTAAAAAATCTCTAATTATGAATAACCGGCGAAGTCCGGCTCTTCGTCACGAGTCGCGAAGCCCTTTACGGCTGCGATAGTGCCACCAATGGTTTTTTCCGTATCCCTGGTGCCTGCGAGGCCGTCAGAACGTTTCTTATAGCGTCACACTGGGACGATTCTTCCAGAATCCCGTCGCTTCCTGAAAGGCAAAAGCAAGCTGCAATACGCCCAAATCGTCCAGGTGTCGTCCAACGATCTGAACGCCTACTGGCAGGCCTTCTTCGGTGAAACCACATGGCACAGAAATGGCTGGGTGGCCGGTGACGGTGACATAGTAGCACGAGCGCATCCAGTCGATATACGTGTCCATCTCTACGCCGTTGATCTCGGTGACGTACGGCTGCTCAACATCAAACGGTGGGTGCTGACTCACTGGAAAAATCATGAACTCGTGGGTTTCCATGAACCGCCGGACATTGTGAAATACCTGGGCTCGTTTGGCTTCGGCGTTGCCTATTTCCAGGGTCGTGAGCTTCAGGCCCTCCTCAATGTTCCAGATAACGGTGTCCTTGAGCTGGTCGCGGTGCGCCTTCAAGAGGGAGTAGCGGCTGGTGGCGAATCCCACTGCCCGGTTGATCATGAAGGCCTCGTTGGCGCCGGAGAAGTCAGGGGCCGCATCGTCTATCGCGCAGCCCAGCGCCTCGAACACGCCTCGCTGCTTCTCAATGGTGGAAACGATTCGAGGGTCGACGGGCAGCCCGCCCATATCCATGCTCCACGCAATCCGAGTCCCATTGAAATTCCGATCAAGCGATGTATTTCTGAATATCTCGCCTGACTGAGTGTTCGTAGTAGGAGAACGTGGGTCTGGACCTGCTATTGCGCTGAGCATCAGGGCAATGTCCTGGACTGTTCTCGCCATGGGTCCCTGTACCGAAAGGTACGACCAGGGGGAATTACTTGGCCACACCGGCACCCGGCCGATTGATGGACGGAAACCAGTGATGTTGCAGAAGTTGGCTGGATTTCGAAGGGAGCCTCCCATGTCGCTGCCGTCGGCCAGAGGCACCATGCCGCAGGCTAACGAGACCGCTGCCCCACCGCTGCTGCCGCCGCAAGTCTTCGTCAGGTCGTACGGATTCAGAGTGCGTCCGAAAACCTCGTTGAAGGTCTGAGAACCAGCGCCGAACTCCGGTGTGTTGGACTTTCCGATGGACACCGCACCTGCCTTCTTCAGTCGCTCTACTATAAGCGCGTCGTGGTCGGGTACGTAGTCCTTATATATTTGCGAGCCGTAAGTCGTTCTGACCCCTTTAGTGGGAAACAGGTCCTTGTGAACGACGGGCAGCCCGTGCAGCGGCCCTATGTCGTCGCCCTTTGCCAGAGCCTCGTCGGCAGCCTTGGCCTCCGCAACGGCCTGGTCTGCGATAAGCGTCACGACGGCGTTAACGCTGGGGTTCACGCGTTCGATCTGCGCCAGATGGGCATCCATAACCTCTGCGGCGGAAAGTCTTTTTGTCTTGATGGCCTGCGCCATGTCCGTCGCGGTCATGAAGCAGATGTCGGTGTTTGGCATAGGTTCCTCCGGTTTAGTGAGCTTTGGCAATGTAATAAGTTGTGGGTTTGCGTGGGTAGAGCTAAAACCTCACCCCTGTGTTATTGCACTCATAAGGTTATCTGGTGCGCCCCCTCTCCGTCGACGGAAAGGGGGAACGGGGGTGAGGTTGAAACGAGGCATCTGAAAGAGCCTAATTAGTTACCGAGTTTGTCGCCCCGGCAAGGTTAGCACGACCAGTTATTATTTGGAACTGGCAGCCCTTACGCCCGTCTGTACCGTGTGAAACGGACGTGGTAGAATCGGGGGGAATTTTAGCTGTAAGAAGAAGGCGAGACAATGGACTCTCAGAATTACGATATCGTGATAGTCGGCGCGGGTATTATCGGGCTTGCCACCGCCATGACGCTGGCAAAAGAGTACCCCCGATACAAAATTGCTGTTCTTGAAAAGGACGTTGACGTGGCCCTGCATCAGACTGGCCACAACAGCGGCGTGATCCACGCGGGCATCTACTATGCTCCGGGAACCCAGAAGGCTAACTTCTGTTCCGTGGGAGGCAGGCTCCTGCGTGAGTTCTGTGACGATCACGATATTCAGTACGAGATGTGTGGGAAGGTGATTGTTGCCATCAACGACGAAGAGATCCCCCGACTTGAAGACCTGTTTCAGAGGGGCACCGCCAATGGCGCCGAGGGTCTCGAGATGGTCGGACATGAGCGCCTCAGAGAACTGGAGCCATATGCAGCCGGCGTGAAGGCCATCTACTCCCCCAACACGGGCATCGTGGACTTCAAGAGAGTGTCAGACGCCTACGCCATCGAGTATCGGGAAAACGGTGGCGACCTGTTTACCAACACTGCTGTGCACAACATCAGCAAACGCGGCGGTAAGATTATCTTGGAGACCTCTCGCGGCGAGATTGAGACGGAGAGGGTAATAAACTGCGCGGGGCTGCACGCAGACTCCGTCGCACGAATGATGGGCGTCGATCCTGGATTGCGCATTGTGCCATTCCGCGGCGAGTACTTTTCTATTAAGCCTGAGAAGGAGCATATGGTAAAGGGACTGATCTATCCGGTGCCTAACCCATCGATGCCTTTCCTTGGGGTGCATTTCACAAAGCGCATTACGGGTGGTGTCGAGGCCGGGCCCAACGCTGTGCTGGCAATGGCCAGAGAGGGTTACAAAAAGACTGATTTCAACTTCAAAGACATCATGGGAATGTTCACCTTCCCTGGATTCTGGAAGATGTCTGCCACTTATTGGAAGATCGGTGTAGACGAGCAGTATAGATCGCTCCGAAAGTCAGTCTTCTTGAAATCGTTGCAGACGCTGATGCCTGACATCCAGATGGAGGATCTTGCCGAGCCAGGCGGAGGTGTGCGTGCTCAGGCCGTGGACAAGAACGGCAATCTGTTGCAAGACTTCGCCATCTCGGAGACGGAGAACGCCATTCATGTGCTCAGTGCGCCCTCGCCCGGCGCAACCTCGTCGCTGACCATTAGCCGCTACATCGTAGACATGGCGCAGAAGTCGTTCGAGCT
>Ga0209089_10000353_pt1 | contig 42934 bp, 37 predicted proteins | sample ArcticOcean_MG_C_FD_187431 | JGI IMG/M metagenome (GOLD analysis project Ga0209089, IMG submission 187431) | Marine microbial communities from western Arctic Ocean - ArcticOcean_MG_CB2_150 (SPAdes) (version 2) | ecosystem: Environmental > Aquatic > Marine > Oceanic | place: Arctic Ocean: Canada...
AGGTTATTCAGATTGAGGCCTTAGACAGACCTGATCCCTGGCGCGGCGGCTACCCACCCAGGCTATCAGGAACCTACCCGGATAACATACCCGGCGAACGTCCCTTCGACAGGAACGCTGCCTACAACTCGGTTAATACAGGCAAGCGCGCCATTACCCTGGACTTCAACCACCAGGAAGCTAAGGACATGTTTCTTGACCTGGTTGGCATTTCCGACATTATCGCCGAGAACTTCTCTGCCAGGGTAATGCCGAACTTTGGTATGGGTTACGACGTACTCTCCGAGGTGAATCCGAGCATTGTGATGCTCCGCATGCCGTCGTATGGATGCACTGGGCCGTACTCCGCCTACATGGGTAACGGCGGCACTACCGAGCCGATGTCGGGCATTGCATCTGCTCTCGGCTACCCCGACGGCCCACCCATGAACTCAGGCTTCATGCACACCGACCCCTATGCGGGCTACGTGGCATGCGGCGCCATCCTGATAGCCCTACACCATCGATCCAGGACAGGCAAGGGGCAGGTCGTAGACCTCTCGCAACAGGAGACGTCCATAGGGCTGATGGCTGAGCATGTGATCGAATACAGCATGAGCGGCAGGCTTCCTGCCCGCAATGCCAACGCCGATATCAGCATGGCGCCTCACGGCAACTACCCCTGCGATGGCGATGACTCCTGGGTTGCCATATCGGTGCGCAACGATGGAGAGTGGGTGCGGCTCTGTCAGGTCATGGAGCTGCCTGGCATGGCCAACGATCCGAATTATGCCACTGCCGCCGGTAGGGTCCAAAGTGCCTCGCAGCTGGACGTAATAGTCGCCAAGTGGACTCTGACCCGAACCGCCGTCGGTGTAACTGAACTACTACAAGCCCAGGGAATTCCTGCGTCGCCTGTGATGAAGGCTCGCGAACTGCTAGGCAATCCGCACTTGGAGGAGCGAGGATTCTTCCAGGAGCTTGACCATCCCGACACAGGAAGACAGACCTACGCCGGAGTGGCATGGCGCCTCTCCAAAACACCGGGGCGTCTGCTGGGTCCGTCCCCTCGCCTGGGACAGCACAGCGCCGAGGTCTTGCAAGAGCTACTGGGATTGCCGTCCAGCCATGTTCAGCGCCTAGTGGACGCCGGCATAACAGGCGACACGCCAAACCTTAACGACTAGTGTTTTTAGGGGCCGACGCTGCAAACTGATCTGGCCTACCCTCATTAAAAGGGAGTGGTTGAGACCTCTTCTCCCCGAGGGCCGATAACTGAGGCAGTGCGGCAACTTTCTTTTCCCAGCCTTTTTGCTTTCTCGCCATATTCATATTGGCATTAAAGCCCGTCACCTCTTGTCGCCGCCACCTGCCACCTCGCTTGCCAAGCATCCACTGTCCGGCTACACTGCGATTTCGTAGACACTTGGTCTTCTGAACCTAATCGCGGCGCACTGACGCCCGAGGCAACCCATAAAAAACCCTTCTTGAGGAGCAATAATAGATGACAACCGTAGGCACTAAGAACACATATGAATACATACAAGACTTTCCCAAGCTACCCGCTGGTGAGGAGTTTGGGGTAGTTAGCTCTGTGGCCACTGACTCGCAGGACAACCTCTACGTTTTCCAGCGTAAGGACCCGGTGATGATGGTTTTCGACAGGGATGGCAATTTTCTGAAGTCGTGGGGCAACGGCGCTGTTGAGTCGCCTCATGGCCTGACGATAACCAACGACCTGATCTACATCACTGATAGGGAAGGTTCGGTTGCTGTTACGTTCGACCTCGACGGCAGGCCAGTCCAGATACTTGGCCAGCGCGGCTTCTATTCGGACACCGGTTGCGACACTCCAGGTGAACTGGTTCCGCGAGTTGCTGGTCCGTTCAATTTCCCGACTGAGATGGCGCCTGGGCCCTCCGGAGACATCTACGTTTCCGACGGCTACCGCAACAGCCGCATCCACCGGTTCTCCGCCGACGGCCAGCTAAAGAACTCGTGGGGAACTCCTGGCAACACGGAGCCGGGCCAGTTCCAGTTGCCCCACAGCATCATGGTGGACGCTGATGAGAAGGTCTACGTCTGCGATCGGGCCAACAAGCGCATCCAAATTTTCACGGCCGAAGGAGAGTTCATCAACATGTGGACCGGAATGGGCGGCCCCAACAATATGGTCCAGGACAAGAACGGCCTGTTCTATATTGCAGAGCAGGCTTACGACAACAACCCGGACTGCCTCACCATTCGCGACGGTGACGGCGAGATCGTCGACAGGTGGCCCGTTCGACATGCGCACGGCCTGTGGGTTGACTCCCGCTGCGACATTTACCTTGGCCTGACCACATTCCACAGCGTTGACAAGTACGTCCTGAAATAATCTTGTTTTTTATATAATTGGCGATGCGAAGTTTTGATTTCGTAAACTGTTTGTCGGCATTGGCCATCTGAGAGGTATGTTGCCATGGGAAGAATGCAAACAGGTCTTTACGACGTGTTCAGTCCGGCGGTCATGGCCGAATCGCCCGTGGCCGCAGATGTGTACGACGACCACATTCGCACGGCACAAGAGGCCGAGCAAATGGGCTACGAGTACTACTTTTCTATCGAGCACCAGACCTCTGCACTGAGTAATCTCAGTGCGCCCAATATCTACCTGACGGCCTTGGCACGCGCCACCAGCGTAATCCGCTTTGGCATGATGATTTACCAGTTGCCCTTTCATCAGCCTATTCGGTTAGCGCAGGACACGGCGATGCTGGACCACATGTCCCGGGGTAGGCTGGAGTTCGGCGCGGGCACTGGCGTTTCGCCTCATGAGTTCATTCGCTGGAACGTGCCATTCGAGAAGCGCCGTAAGATCAGCGAGGAGGTCTTGGACATAGTCTTGCAGGCTTGGACAGAACAGTCTGTGACTTATGATGGTGAGTTCTTTCAGTTCATACAGGTGTTGACTACGCCGAAGCCGTATCAGGACCCGCATCCGCCGATTTGGTTTGCGGCCCACAGCACGGCCAGTTTTGAGTATGCGGCCAAGATGAATTTCAGCGTGTCGCAGAATATCGACGTAGACCCTGTGGTGGCCGAGAAGTTCGCCAACTGGCGTAAGCTCTGGGAGACGCACGGGCACCAGGGGCCTGCTCCCAAGGCGTTCCTGACGCGACACGTTCATGTAGCAGAGACGGACGAGTTGGCGCGGGCCGAGGCTGAGCCCAACCTGGTCATGCCTCGTGAGCCCGACCCTGAATTCGACGACTCTGGTCGAGACGCAATGGCCAGGGCGGGTATGGCGCTAGGTCTGGACAATCGATACGCCGACGACGAGCCAACGCCAGAACAGATGGAGCTACGTCGCGTATTCCGAGAGCGGGGCCAGTCCTACGACTTCTGGGTAGATAACGGCGTCGCTATAGTGGGCAGTCCGGACACAGTCATACGAAAAATGAAAGAGCAGCAGGAGCTAGTCGGACACGATGTGTTCTGCGCGCAGCACGTCTTCGGTCATATGCCGAGGGACATGGTAAAGAAGTCTATTGACCTGTTTGGCAAAGAGGTGTTGCCTGCGTTTCAATAGTAGGCAAAAGCTTGAGTAGGAGCCATCCTTCGACAGGCTCAGGACAAACGGCCAAGAGCCAAAGTAGATTTAGCAATCGGCATCAGCCGACCTTTATCCACGGCTAGCAATGTGGATTAGCCAACAATTCAAATCAAAAAAACTTGCTTGGGGGAGCGGCGCTAGCCAGACCCCAAACATTCGTTGGCAGCATAGCATTGCCAACAATTCAAAATAAAGGAGGAACGTTGGAACCGATAATTAGAACTCATAAAGGACTGTTTGAGCCTCATGGAACTTCCGCCAGACTAGTCTGGCTGGGCGACAACCCGCCCACCTGCACCATGACTTACCTGGAGATAGACCCGGGTAAGACCAGTCCGCACCATATCCACGAGTGGGAGCACGAGGTATACATTATTGAGGGCACGGGCACGCTGGTCTGCGATGGCAAGGAGTACCCGGTCAAGGCTGGAGACGCCATATATGTACCGCCTAACGTCGACCACTACACGCTGAACAGCGGTGGCCCCAGCGTGCTTAGGCGCATCGAAGTCAATCCACTTATTGCGGCCCAGAGCGGCGGCGCGAAAAACGATGGCGGCGAGGGCACTGGCGAAGTCCCGGTCATTCGCAACCTGGCAGACCTGGATCTGGTTCCGGGGCCAGCGCAGCACGTCATAGCCGGTCCGCAGGGCGCTAAAAACTACATCATGGCCCACCGCTGTTTGGGCGGCAACGACAACAGCCCAATGCACGGGCACGAGTGGGAGCACATGGGCTTCATTCTCAGCGGTTCCTGTCTGCTCATAGTGGATGGCAAAGAGTACACCGTCACGGAGGGCGATGCCGTGCTGGTTCCGCCTCATGCAGACCACGAGTGGAGGGCCATTGGCGACAACAAGGCCGCGTGGCTTGTCTTCAACCCGGTTACTGATTAGTAGGTCAACGAAAAGCGGGTCGAGCAAAGTCTGTTTTTCGAATATATCAATAGTTGATTAATCACGGTGTTTCAGTGGCTTGAGCGGTTCGCTGGTCATTCGAAATGACGTATCCGCCCTAATATAGTGGCCAGTTTCCCGGAGAGTGGCTTGCTGTTAATTCAAAACGACGACGATAAAAACGACGTATCCGCCTTAATTTAGCGGCCAGTTTTCCGAATAATGGCCCACGGTTAATCCAAAATAATTCAAAACCAAGAAAGGGATACTTTGACAACATTAGATGAAAGATTCTTGTCCAGTTACGGCGTATTAGCCGGGCTCGGGCGGGTAGACTCAGAAGGAATGCCTATTCCCAACACTGCCATCATGGCGGTTAACCCTGACCAGTGGCGGATCATATCGGAAGCCTGCTTCGGCTATCTGTGGAACCGCCGTGGACTCACGGGTCGACAGCGAAGTCTGATAACCATGTCTGGCCTGGTGGTGCTACGGCGGGATGACAATCTGCACGGTCACTTGCTGAGTGGGTTGGACATGGGGTTCTCTCCAGAGCAGATTAACGAGATTTTCCTTCATTTGATCTTCTACGTTGGGGCACCGATGGTTAACACCGCCACAAGGGTGGCATGGGACGTTTACCAGGAGCGCGGGCTGACTCTTGAGCCGTTCCAGGTCTTCGACACGACAGAGACACCGGACGCACTGTATCAGCGAGGCCTGTCCATTCGTTCTCAGGTTTTGGGCGATGGGGACGGCGGTTCTTTCGACCAGAGCGATAGTGTTGACGCGGACTGGGATCGTTACCTGCTGGAGTACCTGTGGGGCTCCGTATGGGGGCGACCCGGCCTGGACCTGCAAGAGCGCTGCATATGCACGCTTACTGCCATGGTGGGCCATGGAACAGACGATGCGATTCGCGACTACGTTGGCGGTGCCCTTCGACTGGGACTATCCGCCGCGTCGGTTCGAGAGATCATGTTCCACTTGTCGTTTTACATAGGCGACTCTCAGGCCCGCAGAGGAAAAGCCCTGGCAGAAGAGGTTATCGCGGCTCAGTAGGCATTCTGTATGAATCAAAAAAAGGAGATTCTTAATTGATAGATAGGGGAATTTGGGCTACCTGGTACGACCTGCCAAAAGATGGCAAGGACGAGTACATCCAGTGGCTTCATGAAGAGCATATTCCGGAGTTGCTGAAACGCCCTGGCTACCTGTGGGGGACGCACGTCAGGAACGTCACACCGGAGCAACGCCGCGAGGGAAGTTCCAATCGCATGGTACTGCACCACACGGACCTCACTGGCGTACCTACGGGGAACCAGTATCTGCTCCTGTTCGGTGCGGAGAGCCCCCACGACTTTGTGGACCCCAGTCCAGCCGAATTGCTGGATGCCATGTCTGACAGAGACAAGAAAATGTTGAATATGCGCATCGAGCCTCGCCCATGCATATTCGTTGAGGTTGATCGGGTTGAAGGCCCCGAAGTGGCCAGCAGAGGCCCGGGCATCACACCGGGGCCATGCGTTCAACTTGGCACCTTTAACATCAATGCTCTGGAGAACGAGGATGAGCTAGAGACCTGGTACGCGAGGTCGCGTTTGCCGCTAATCGGTCGCATGAAAGGGGCCGTTGGCGCTCGTAAGCTGGTCACGATTTCGGGCTGGGCCAAGCACGCTATTCTTTACGAGTTTCTATCGGTGGAGGCCAACAAGGCTAACTTTGTGGACACCGACCATGACTGGTCGCAAGAGGTAGTGCATAACCTGGTCCACGCGCCAGGATCACCAACGCTGGGAGAGCGCATCTGGCCGTAATAACGGGCATCTGAAGTCGTAGATGCGTCGGTTTGGTGACGGGCGGATGTGATATGTAGGGCGCGCAGTGTAATCGATTTATTATGTATGAGAAGTTAAAAGAGAGGTAACCAGTGGCTGAAATTCTAGGACTCGGATGTACACACGCACCAATGATTCTGTTCCCGCCGGAACACTGGAAGAACGTCCGAAAGGGGCTGTCCTCCAGAATACCCAATTACCAGGCCCCTGAAGAACTGCTGACTGACCTGGGAGACGATGATGGGCTGGCTCAGGACAAGATAAATCACCAGCGCATCATGGACGCCTTCGCCGTAATCCGAGAGAAGCTGCATGCCTGGAAGCCCGATGCCGTCATTCTCATCGGCGACGATCAGTCGGAAAACTTCAAGCGCGAAAATTTGCCTACCTTCTGCATGTACACGGGGTCGCAGGTGGACGGCTATCCGTTCCACGCCGCCAGCAATAACAACAATGTCTGGAAGATTCAGCCGGAGACAAAGTTCTCTTTCAACTGCCCTGCTGAGTTTGCTACGGATCTGGTCAAGTTTGTCATACGGGATGGCTTCGACATGTCGTCGTCCACAGAACTGGCTGGTTGGGAGTGGGGCTTGCCTCACGCGCACATCAACCCGCTGATGTATCTGGACCAGGACGCCGAGCTTCCGATACTGCCGCTGTTCGTTAACTGCCTTGGCGAGGAGGCGGGCGACGGCTATCCACCCAGGCCGACTGCCAAGCGGTGCTACGAGTTGGGCCAGGCCATCCGGCGATTCCTGGACACCAGAACAGAGCGCGTCGCTGTCATTGCGTCTTCTAGTTGGTCCCATTTCTTCCTAACCGAGAAGTTTGGTCGCAGCGCCTTCGACGTAGAATTCGACAAGAAGAACCTGGAGCTGATTCGTACTGGCCAGGGGAGCAAGCTGGCGGAACTCACTCCCGAAGAGCTGCAGGAGTCCGGCGATCACGAGTTCTTGAACTGGATGATTACCCTGGGCGTCGTCGGCGACAGGCCAGCGGAGATAATAGACGCGCTAGATGCTCAGTCACAGGTTTCCTTCAAAGTCTTCGCCGCCTGGGAATAGATTTTTGAATAGAGGGCTGAGGTATACTGGATTGGCGGAGGCATCGGTGGGGGCGTTCGTTAGGCAAAAGGGCCGTGAGGCACATGAAGGTTGAGGACCTAGCCTTCGCAAACTTTAGCCATTGTTCATCGCGGGTCGCATCATAGACAGAGACATAAAGCTAGCTAACAAGGCGATCGGTGACAAACACTAGGCGTGTCCAAACGAAACTTCCTTGTAGAAAGAGCGATCCGCCGGTCATTTAAAAAAGGAGATTGTTGACAGCATTGGAACTCCGATAATAAACTCAGATCACTTAGCGGGTATCGAGCCGAGCGGTTTTCTCGAATTCCCGTGTTTTATTTATTGATACCGAATTTGGGAGGAGACGAACTTGACGACAGAAATTAAGCATGGCCATGCGCACGCTGGTGCGGCCTCAGAGATTGTTGAGGCAGCCAATAAGTTTCTGGCCAGCCTATCCGAAGACCAGAAGGCCAAGGCCACGATTGAATATACGAAGGGTGAGCGACTCTTCTGGTACTACCCGCCCCTAAACAGGTCGGGCCTGCCGCTTCGAGACATGGACGACTCCCAGCGAGCGCTGGCAATGGAAGTCATCAAGTCAACCATGAGCGAAGAGGGATTCAACCGTTCCGAGCTAATCATGGAGCTCGAGACCATCCTGGGACCACTAGAGGCCGACGAGGGCCATGTTGGTTGGAACAGAGACCCGTCGCTCTACTACTGGACCATCTTTGGCGAGCCCGGTGGAGATCAGCCCTGGGCCTGGCGTGTTGAGGGACACCACATTTCGGTGCAGTTCAGCATCTGGGGCGACAACATCATCGCCACCACGCCATTCTTCTTTGGCGCCAACCCGGCGAGAGTGCCGAAGGGCCCTAAAGAAGGCCAGCGTGTACTGCACGTCCGAGAGGATATTGGTTTCGACCTGCTGAATTCTCTGGACGCCGATCAGCGTGCCAAGGCCATTGTTCACGAGAAGGCGCCTTGGGACATCTACACATACAACGCCAGCAGGCCTTCATTACCTGAAGGCGAAGGTCTCCCCGCTTCTGCCATGACAGGCACGCAGCGAGAGATCATGATGTCGCTCATAACCGAGTACGTCAGCCAGGTCCGAGATGAGTTCTCCGAGCAGAAGATGGCTGACATCCAGGAGAAGGGCATCGACGATTTCTTCTTCTCTTGGCACGGCGGGACCACCAAGGCCGACAAGCACTACTATCGGATTCACGGTGGCTCTTTCGTGATTGAGTTCGACAACTTCCAGAACGACGCCAATCACATTCACTCAGTCATTCGTGACGTGAACAACGACTTTGCTCAGGATGTCATTCGCGAGCATCGCATCATGTACCACATCGACTAGTTGCCAGAGTAGTTAGGTACGGTGGCTAATAGGCTATTTGGGTCTGGCCCTCGGATGTCCGAGGGCCAGACCTTTTTGATATGCTAGCTGTTCAGCGCTAGGCCCTCGACTTCGGAAGTTTGGGGTCGCGCCAGTGGTAGAATTTTCGATACTTTAAGAAATAATCCTTCGCAGGTGAATACAAAAAATGGCAAATATTGGATTTGTTGGTCTCGGCGTAATGGGCAGCCGCATGGTGCAGCGCCTCATGGACGCAGGCCACACTGTGACCGGCTACAACCGAACGAAAGCGAAGGCACAAGCATTGATGGACGGCGGCATGCTGTGGGGCGACACTCCCCGCGCCGTTGCCGAAGCATCTGAGTACACATTGAGCATGGTGTCCAACACCGAAGCCCTGTATGCCATCACTGGTGGCCCGGACGGAATATTGGCAGGCCTGAAGCCCGGAAAATTCTACGTGGACATCAGCACCGTCAGTCCGGCAGCCAGCCGAGATATCGCAAAGCAGGTTTCGGCTCTAGGAGCGCAGATGCTGGACGCACCGGTTTCGGGCAGTGTCATTACGCTGGAGCAGGGTACGTTGTCGCTGATGGTGGGAGGCGACCCCGATGCCTTCGAGTCGGTGAAGCCAATACTGGAAGCCATCGGACCGACGGTCAACTATGTAGGCGTGAATGGTCTGGCTGTAACCATGAAGGTCGCCACCAACCTGAGCCTGGTAGTCCAGATGCTGGCATTTAGCGAGGGCGTGTTGCTGGCGGAGAAGAGTGGCATCAAGCGCGAGACCGCCGTGGAGGTGCTGCTGAACAGCGTAATCGCTTCGCCCATGGTGAAGTACCGTGGCCCCTTCGTACTTGGCATGCCTGACGAGGCCTGGTTTGACGTGAACATGATGCAGAAGGATCTGAGCCTGGCCCTAGAGCTGGGCAAGCAGATGGAGGTTCCTCTGCCGACAACGTCCGTTACGAACGAGTTCCTGACGGCGGCACGCGGCATGGGCCTAGAGAACTACGACTTCGCTGTGATCTTCGAAGTGCTGGCTACTATGTCTGGCGTCAATAAGAGCTAGCGGGTCAGAGATGGGCTAAAGTCTGGAGGCACCATCCTTCGACAAGCTCAGGACGAACGAAATTTGAAATTCAACGTTTGTGGTGAGCCTGTCGAACCACAGCTTGCTCGAACACCCGAAGCACAACGCAAATAAACTTAGAAAAACGCCTACACCACCGTTTTGATGATCTCCATCATGCGTGTGGGCGTCGCAGGAAGCGTGTAAGGTCGCGCACCCGCCGCATCGGCCACCGCGTTGATGATGGCTGGCGCTACTGCTACTGTGGCGCACTCGGCCACACCCTTGGCACCCAATCCCGCAGACGGGTCGCCTGTCTCGACTAGAAGCATCTCCACCTCGGGCATGTCCCTGGTTGTGGGCATGCGGTACTGCTTCAAGCCAGTGGTTACGCCAGGCAGATACTCCTCTTTCAAGGCGAGGCGGACGCCCATGGAGACTGCGCCTTCGATCTGCCCTTTCAGTCCAGCGGATAGATGGCTTCGCCGACATCGTGAGCGGCGACTATGCGGAGCACCCTGACGTTGCCTCTCTCCATGTCCACTTCGACCTCCGCCATATGCGTTCCCGTTACGTAGACGGCGTAAGGCTTCTCCTCGCCAGTCTCCTCGTTGTAGATCAGCGGACCGGGATCGAAGATGCCATCGAACCGCAACGGCTGGTCTGCCGATTGGCGCGCCTGTGCGACCTCTGCCAATGTGACAGACTGGCCTGACGCCTCACTGCTGTTTGTCAGCGCGACACGTCCGTCTATGAGGGTTAGGTAGTCGGCGGGACGTTCCAGCAGGTCCGATGCCGTGTTGAGGATAGCGTCCTTCCTCTGCGTGGCGGAGTCTTTTGCGGCGTTGCCCACGTAGTACACCAGACGGCTGGCTGTCGAAGGGCCTGCATCTGGAGTGTTTGCTGTATCGCCAGTCACTATGGAGATCGATTTCCGAGGCTGATCCAGCTCTCTTGCGGCGATGATCGTCAACGCTGTATCGGAGCCCTGGCCCATATCTACAGCGCCAGTGAAAAGCTGTATCGCGCCATCTGGACTAGTTAAGTCGTCTGCCAGTACCGGAGCTTCCGTACCAGTCCACTGGCTCTGAATCTACACGAACGCAGACGTATTTGGGAGCAGTATACTCGTTGATGAACTCGAAGCTTCCCTCTCGTCCATAACCACTGTCCTTGAAGCCGCCCCATGGCACTGCTGGATGTAGCCTGTGATGGTCGTTGATCCAGATTACGCCGGCGATGACGTCTCGTGCGACGCGATGCGCCCTGGCCACGTCCCGGGTCCAGATCGAGCAGCCCAGTCCAAAGGGAATATCGTTGGCAATTTCGATGGCTTCCGCTTCCGTGTCGAAAGGTATTACGCAGACAACAGGCCCGAAGACCTCTTCTTGGGCAACCTTCATGCTCTGCTTAACATCCGCCAGAATGGTGGGCTCGATGAAGTAACCTGACTCGTACTCAGCCCCTGCAGGCTTCTTTCCGCCGTGGGCAACCCTGGCTCCTTCATCAATAGATGACTGGATGTATCCCAACACCCTCTCAAAGGAAGGCTTTGAGATCACAGGGCCCATCTGCGTCTGCGGATCTGTTGGGTCGCCTATCTTGATGCTGGAAACCTTGGTGGTTAGCTTCTTCACGAACTCGTCGTAAATGCTACGGTGTACCACGGCGCGGGACCCCTGTATGCAGGTCTGCCCCGAGCCTATGAAGGAGGCGAATGCGCAGCCGTTGACCGCTTCATCCAAATCCACATCGTCGAACACGATCACAGGCGCTTTGCCGCCCAGCTCGAACTGAAGTGGTGTCAGGTTTTCTCCGGCTAACTTGGCGACTGCCCTGCCGGTTTCCGTGCCGCCAGTCAGGTCTAGCTTTCCCAGCCGGGGGTCTGAGGCCAGCGCCTTTCCAGAGGTAGGACCGAAGCCGTTTACGATGTTTAGCACGCCGGGAGGTAGGCCTGCCTCGATTGCAATTTTGCCGATCTCGGTGGGAGTCAGTGGCGCCCACTCGGATGGCTTGAGGACAACTGTGCATCCGGCAGCCAGGGCCGGAGCCAGCTTTTTCGATGCGATCATCATTGGGTGGTTCCAGGGCGTCAACTGGCCAACCACGCCCAGCGGGACCCTAGTAGTGTAGTTAAAATGGGATGGCGATGTGGGAATTGTTGTGCCCTGAATCTTGTCGCAGAAGCCAGCGAAGTAGCGGAAATAGGTCGCAACTACCGCCATCTGTGAAGAGGTCTCCGAAATGGGTCGCCCGTTGGAAATGGACTCCAACTGCCCGAGTTCTTGGGCCCGCTCCTCTATGAGGTCGGCCATCTTCCACATGATGCGGCCACGGTCCCCGCCGGTCATGCTTGCCCACGGCCCGCTGATAAAGGCTCGTTGCGCAGACTCGACAGCGTCGGCGACATCAGCCTCGCCGGCATTGGCCATGCTGGCAATGGAAATACCAGTGGCAGGATTCTCGACATCGAAACGGTCTCCGCTTCTTGCGGGCCGCCACTCACCGTCTATAAGTAGGTCGTACTTTAGCGTTTCTACGAGAGTCAAGGCGCGCACCTCCGTCGTTCGTTCGCACATTATGGCGGTCATCACTGGGACGATGGAAATATATTAGCAACATCTTCCAGTATTGCCTATACAAATGCCTGTATAAAAAGTGATGTCTATTCGCTTACTGAGGGCTTCAGTCTATTCTTGGCTATTTATTTCGCCCACTCGCACAACTACACTAAAATGCTGCCTATTTTCGTCAAATAAAAGCCGATTGAACCACGGTCTGAACCACTGATATGTTGGGAAGATGACGACGATTTCATGTATGTATGCGCTCCTTGACACTGGCTTGCAGGTAAATAACAATGCTAGATGTCTGTTTAACTGGGACTATTTGACAATGCCACTGTTTGGGAGTTATATTGCTCGACGTAAATCTCGGTATAGCCAAGTTGTGGAAAATTTTCACAGAGGAATTTTCACAGTCGTTGCCTGCCGGGTACGTGTGCTTTTCGTCGGGCGCTAAACTGGTTTTGAATAATCGCCGGGAATTACGACTAAAAGCGGCTGGCTGCTAACAGCTGGTAGAAGTGTCAAACTATATCAATGTCCTCAAGGCTTTAATTGGCGCTGCCGATAATTGGAAATAACACGGAGGTCTTATTGTGGTCAAACCCTTACTCGTAAGTATGAAAGCATGGGCTGTAATGGCTATGGCCTTGGTCATGGCACTCGCAGTTGCGTGCTCCTCATCGCCTGCTCCAGCAGCACCCGGAGTTACTCCGGCAGAGTTGCAGGCTGCTCTAAACGCGGCCGTGCAAGCGGCTCCTTCAGGACCTAGCGCCGCCGAGATAAGCTCGATGGTTGCGTCTGCCGTTGAAGGCGCAGTGCCAGAAGGCACAGACCCTGCTGAGATAAGCAGCTTGGTTCAAGCCGCTGTAAGCGCAGCCACGGCTAAGGCAGCTGGCAGTGCTGTTACGCCTGGTGACATACGAGCGGCGATTTCAGCCGCAGCCGCAGCGAGTAGTGGCCCCGACCCGTTAAGCTCAAGCGAAGTTTCGGCGATCGTCGCAGCTGCCGTTGCAGCTATCCCGACGCCGGCACCTGCCATGGCTCCCGTAGCTTCGACTAGCAACGCTACGCCTGACTATTGGAATCCTCCTTCGGCGTTCTACGGACAGCCGCTCTATGGCGGAGAGATGATAGTCAACTTCGAGGACCCGCTAGAGCACGCCAATACTTGGGGCGCGTACACAGCGACGGTCACACGTTACCGATCGCCAATTATGAACAGCTTGATCGGTGAGGATCCCTATAGTCCAGGCAAGATCGTTCCTGATCTGGCGAGTTCGTGGGAGCAGGACTCCGACGGCCAGGGTCTCACTTTCAAGTTTGTCGAAGGTATTAACTGGCATGATGGCCAGGCCTTCGTCTGCGAGGATGCGAACTACACCATCGATACGATGATCAATGGTGAGGCCGACGGTCGAATTACGGCCAGTGAGATGGGCGCCAAGCTGGCATTCATAGAAAGCTCCAGCTGTAACGACGATACCAGGCTCCACGTCAGGTACTCCGGCGGAACCGACACGGCTCTGGTAGCCTTTATCGACAGAGGCTTCCTGGTTTTCCAGAAGGACTGGTTCCTGGAAGGCGGCGAAGATGCCATGTTCCAGGACGTCTCAGTCGGCACAGGCCCATTCATTTGGGAAGAGGGTCAGAATGTCGGTGTTGATGTTCAGCACTTTGAGGCCAACCCTGACTATTTCAAGCCAGGTCTGCCATACCTCGACAGGCTAACTATTCACGGGATTTTGGATGAGTCAGTGCAGCAGGCAACAATGTTGGCTCACCAGACAAATTGGCACTGGGTTCGCAACTTTGGTCAGTACGACGCATATGTGGACAACGACCAGATTCAGACTGTCATCAGGGCCACACGAGGCCATCACGGCATTAGCCTTAACTCGGGTAAGGCACCATTTGATAATGTCAAAGTGCGTCAGGCCATCATGATGGGTATGGACAGAGGAGCAGCCATTGCTGTTCTTCAGGCAGGTCATGGTTCTACTGGTTTCATTATGCCTCCTGGAGGTGCGTGGGACTTGACTCAAGCACAGGGTTGTGCGGTACCCGGATGGTGTGTGCCAGCAGCAGGTTACGATGCCCAGAGGCTGGAAGCCATTGCGATTCTTGAGGGCGAAGGCTTCGACTTCGACGCGACTTACACTATTACAGTTGAGTCCGACGAGCAGGTTCAGACCAGGGCTACTTTGATACAGGAGCAGTTGAGGCTCCTAGGTATCACTATGGATTTCGATTCAGTCGAGTCCGTAGCGTGGAGACAGCAGGTCACAACAGGTGGATGGGGTCACATCACTCCTAGTAACTCCACCATGCCAGCTGACAATCCCGGATTGGGCATGAGCTTCTACTACGGCTGTGCATCGTCCACCAACTACATCACGCCGCAGACTGCTTGCAATGAGACATCTGAAGCGTTGTTAGCAACCCTTGCGTCAGCTAGCGACCCGAAGGCTCAGAAAATTGCATCCGATGAGTTGCAGTTGTATCTCATGGGGCAGTACCTTCGATTCCCGCTTTACTGGGAGCAAGAGGCAGCAGCGTTCTGGCCTGAGGTGCGTGGATACGTTCATCAGCCTCAGCCATCAGGACCGTTCATGCGATGGGAGCAGACCTGGATTGACCCTTCCCATGCGGACGACTCTGGTTTCAAGGGACAGATTACTGGAGTACCGGGCGGAATTTAGCCGCAACTAAGGTTCTTTTAGCCACGGGCCATCTGCATTTCGCAGGTGGCCCGTGATTTACATAGGGCCATCTTTTCCCCATCATCTGAATTATCTATTTAGTCGTGCTGTTTATATCGATTATATTTTTGAGCCTGTGCGGGGCTCTACATAAAGAATTCATTTAACTGCGAGTGCCAACAGGTGCTGCGGTAGTAAGACACAGGGGAAGGGACGGGCGTTGAGGAATTACATAATCCGAAGGTTGGCACTCTTTATACCAACCGCTTTTGGCGTGTCGCTTTTCATATTCATGATGCTGCATGTAATACCTGGCGACTACGCTACTTCCCTCCTTTTGTCTGGGACTGACCGCACAATTGAAGTCACTGAAGAAGATTTTGAAAGGGTCCGGAAGAGGTTGGGCTTGGATGGCTCTCTTCCAGAGCAGTATCTCAGGTGGGTTGGCAATTTTGCTCGCGGGGACTTCGGGACCTCCTGGACCAACAGGAGGCCAGTGTTGGACAGGATGAAACCGCGCTTATTAGTCAGCGCTGAGCTGGCGTTCCTGGCCGTGCTAATTGCTGTTGTCATAGCTATACCTGGCGGCATTCTTGCAGCGGCGCGTCGCGATACTTGGGTGGACTACGTTTTTCGTGTAGTTAGTATCGGCTTTGAGTCTGCACCGAACTTCTGGCTTGCGCTTCTTACCATATTGGTGTTGTTGGCAGTGTTTGGGTGGCTTCCGCCGTTGGAGTACAAGCCTCCTTGGGTGGATCCTTGGACGAACTTCCAGACCCTATTTTTGCCAGCTATAATAGTTGGAGCACGTAGCTCAGCTGGAATGCTGCGCATGACCCGCTCCTCCGTTCTTGAAGTAATGCGCGAGGACTACGTTCGGACTGCCGATGCCAAGGGCCTCAAGCGGCCGAGGGTGCTATTCGTTCACGTGCTGCGAAACGCTCTCTTGCCTGTGATTACTCTAGCGGGCTTCGAAGTAGTAATCCTAATGGGCGGGTTAGTGGTTATTGAGCAGGTGTTTAACGTGCCTGGTATTGGCAAATTGCTCATCCAAGGAATAAGCGGACGTGACTACCCGGTGGTTCAGGCCATAGTTATGTTTGTAGCTGTGATTGTGCTGGTGGCTAATCTTCTTGTAGACATTCTCTATTCCGTATTCGATCCAAGGATTCGGTACTCCTAGGATCGAATTTAGGGCGATGCGCCCACTGTACTTCAAAATAGTTAACTTGCCGCGCTGGCATGCAGAGAATGGGGACAGAACCACATATGGCTAGTAGCTCGGAAATTAACAGAGATCAAATTGGCGATTTGACTATGCCGCGTAGGGCGAGCATGCTCAGTCAGATGGGGTTTTACTTTCGACGTAAACCCTTGGGGGCCATTGGTGTTTTAATCGTCGCATTTGTAGCGATTGTGGCTCTCTTCGCTCCGTGGATAGCTCCTTTCGAATACCAAGCGCAAAATTATGATGCTATCAATGTCGCTCCTAACTTAACGCACTTTTTTGGCACTGATAATTTTGGTCGTGACAGCTTCTCCAGGATCGTTGCGGGCGCCCGTATTTCGCTACTTGTTGGATTCGCCGCTGTGATAGTAGGCACCGGGCTCGGCGCGATGCTGGGTCTATTTTCAGGGTATTACATGGGTAAATTCGACGCCATTGTCCAACGTTTGGTTGATATGTGGATGTCGTTCCCTGACCTGATCTTGGCTTTGACGGTAGTGGCGGTTTTCGGGAACACGCTCACTAACGTAATCCTTGCGATCGCAGCGACAATAATGCCCAGGGGCGTTCGGGTGATTAGGGCTTCGACAATAGGCTTGCGTGAAACGGATTATGTCACTGCTGCTCACGCAATTGGAGCTAGCAGCACACGGATCATTCTGCGCCACATCTTGCCAAACACAGTCGCACCTTTCCTAATCATTATGTCCTCAATGTTTGGTACTGCTATTCTGACGGAAGCAGGGCTTAGTTATCTGGGCCTCGGCATATCCGAACCATTCCCATCGTGGGGACGCATGGTCACGGTAGCGGCGCAATACGCCGTCACAGCACCCTGGATAGTCATTTTCCCGGGCCTGGCCATCATGTTCACCGTTATGGGATTTGCATTCGCTGGTGACGCTTTGAGGGACATTTTCGACCCACGCCTACGCGGCGAATAATAAGACCCAACACCTTAGAAATATACACACGGAGGTATACGTGCGCAGTATAGATATCCACGCTCATTTAATTCCCCAGTCCTATGTGAAGGCTACTCGGGAAGGTAAGGGGTGGCACGGCCTAACGCCGGGACAGCTTCCCATTACTCCCAGGGCTTCATGGAACCCTGAACAGCGAATACAAGATATGGACTCACTAGGTGTCGACGTACACGTCGTCTCCACCGGCAGCCCATTCTATTTCTATGATCGGGATCTTGACGTCACCAAGGCATCGTCACGGGAGTGTAACGACGAGGTCTACCAGATGACCATGGACTACCCTACTCGTTTTGCTGGCTTGGGTACTCTGCCTATGCAGGATATCCCCTCGGCCATTAATGAGCTTGAACGCTGCATGACGCAGTTGAAGTTCAAGGGCGTCATGATCGACGACCATGTTTCTGGCAAGCAGTATGACGAGCCCGAGTTCGAGCCCTTCTGGAAGGCTGCTGAAGAGATGGGCGCTATGCTCCTCATTCACCAGCGACCCAGCCAGGCATCGGTCAGGCATCGCACCACCAATTACCACCTGCCAAACACCGTAGGAAACTTGGTGGACAGGGCAGTGACTTTTGCGTCTTTTGTATTCGGTGGCGTGATGGAGCGGCACCCGGACCTGAGGGTCTGCCTGTCCCACGCTGGCGGTTACACGTGCTACGGTATTGGCCGCATGGACAGGGGTTGGGAAGTAAGGCCCGAGGCCCGGATTAACATCAACAAGAAGCCAAGCAGTTACCTCAGCAGGTTTTGGTACGATTGCCTGACTCACAGCGAGGAGTCTTTGCGATACGTAATTGACAGTGTGGGCATAGAGAGGGTCGTTTTCGGCACGGACTGGCCTGCCGATATGTCCATCGACTGGTCGCCATCCTGGATACTGGGTCTGGCGAGTCTGACACAAGACGAGAAGGACGCAATTCTCTGGAAGAACCTAGAGAAACTACTGAACATTTAATCGTTCCGGAGGCTTTGCGCTGGCTGACCCGCAACACCTACATCGTAATATAGGACTCACGGCAGCGGCACCGAACGCCTTGGGTTAAAGTTAAAGGTTTGCTTCTGAAACTTAAATTGCCCACAACCTGAAAAACGCCCACAACCCGAATAAAAGGAGTTGGGACAACTGAAAATGCGGACTATAGATATACACGCACACCTGTCCTCTCAGCGCTTTCAGCATGCCATGAAGAACGGTAAGGAATGGCATGGAATGACAGCGGATGAGGGCGAACTAGACAATCCCATGAACCATTGGGACCCTGAGCAACGCATCAAAGATATGAACTCCATTGGTATTGATGTCCAGGTTGTGACAGCCAATGTGGCCTTCTACAAATACGATCAGCCTGTGGATGTTGCTGCGGCCATTGCGCGAGAAACCAATGACGAAATTCGCGAGATGATGGTCGACCACCCGGACAGAATTTCTGGACTGGCCAATGTGCCTATGCAGGACATCAACGCTGCCATAGCCGAGATGGACCGAGCTATGAACGTCCTTGGCATGAAGGGTGTCATGATAAATGACCACGTTAACGACGTGCTTTATGACGATCCTATCTTCGATCCTTTCTGGAAAGCAGCGGAGGATATGGGGGCGCTTGTACTGATCCACCAGGCTCGTCCGACGACAGTCAACCCTCGTTTGAACAAGTTTCACGCACCGAACAGCATTGGCAACCTGACGGACAGGACCATTACGTTCGCGACATTCGTGTTCGGCGGAGTCATGGACAAGTATCCGAACCTCAAAATTTGTCTTTGCCACGGAGGCGGGTACACCTGCTTCGGCATCGGTCGCATGGATCGTGGTTACGAGGTCCGACCGGAGGCTCGCGTCAATATACAGAAGCCGCCTAGCGAGTACCTGCGCAGCTTCTACTACGACTGCCTTACGCACAGCGAAGCGTCCCTTCGATATCTTGTCAGCTCCGTAGGGGCGGACAGGGTCGTACTAGGCACCGACTGGCCCGCTGATATGAAGCTGGACTGGCCTGTGGCTTGGGTGCTGGGTATGGATAGCCTAACCCAGGACGAGAAAGAGATGATTCTCTGGAAGAACCTTGAAGGCCTGCTGAATATTTAGTCACTCGCCTGACAGGTCTAAATTGAACTGACCCATGTCTGGGTAAGTTAGCCACGAGTTGGTTCGCCCGGACACCGAAAAAAGGAGTTAGGAACGAACATGCGGAGTATTGATATACACGCCCATATAACCCCCGAGGGCTACATCCGAGCGGCGGAGAAGGGCGAGGACTGGTACGGCATTCCAGCCACCAACGGTGGTATGTCGAACAATAATCCCCGAACCACTTGGACCCCCGAACAGCGGATAGCGGATATGGATTCCTTGAGCGTTGACGTTCAGGTTCTTTCAACGACCGCTTACCTCTACAACTACGATAGGCCCGCTGCGGACATAGCGAAAATGTCCATTGAAGCCAACGACTATGTGTCTCAACTAACCAAAGACTTCCCCACCCGCTTTGCAGGTCTGGCCAATCTCCCTATGCAGGATGTTGGGGCTTCGGTGGCAGAGCTTGAGCGGTCCATGACTCAGTTGGGCCTCAAAGGCGCGATGATTGGCGACCATGTCAATGGCAAGAACTATGATGATCCAGAGTTTCTTCCTCTGTGGAAAGCCGCTGAGGAGCTGGGCGCTGTCATCTTGGTCCATCAGGGCGGCGACACGGTGGTTAGCACGCTTACGACGAAATATCACCTGCCGAACTCCATCGGGAACCTGGCAGACCGCACCGTAACGTTCTCTTCGTTTGTCTTTGGCGGCGTCATGGACAAGCATCCCAATCTGAAGATCTGCCTTTCCCACGGCGGCGGGTTCACCTGTTTCGGTATAGGCCGACTGGACAGAGGTTGGAGCGTCCGGCGCGAGGCAAGAGTGAACATCGTTCAGAAGCCAAGCAACTACATCAAGATGTTCTACTATGACTGCCTCACCCACGACGAGCGCGCGTTACGCATGCTGATCGACACGGTGGGCATTGACAAGGTTCTGTTCGGCACAGACTGGCCTTTCGACATGATGCTGGACTGGCCTGTGGCATGGCTAATGGACATGGAGAGCCTGTCCCTGGAAGAGAAAGAGGCCATTCTCTACCGGAATCTTGAAGACCTACTGGGCATATAGATTCGAATGGAATACAAACCGTCCGGTAATTGCCAACCCTGCAGTGCCGGACATTCAGAGCAGCCAGAACACAAGGAAAATTAGGTGCGCCTTCTAACGTCGATGCATTCGACGCCGAACCAGCAGACACTGGTGGACAAAGTGTCAACACTGTCCAGAGAGAGATTTGCTGGCCGTGCTAGCCAGTACGACATCGAGTCAAAGTTTCCCAAGGAAAATTACGACGACCTTAGGGAAGCTGGCCTTCTGGCCATGACGGTGCCGACGAAGTATGGAGGCCTGGGCGTAGACCCACTAACGTATGCGCTGTGCGTTTTGGAGATAGCAAAGGGCTGCTCCGCAACAGCGCTGACCTTTAACATGCACTCAACGGTGCTTGGGCTAATCGGTTCTATGGGCACAGAAGAGCAGAAGCAACGATACTTCGATGAGGTTGTCAAAGAGGGAAAGCTATTCGCATCCATAACCAGCGAACCGGAGTCCAGTTGGCGCGGCAAGTACGTCCTTAGGACTTTGTTCACGCCGATACAGGGCGGTTATCAGGTAAGAGGTGTGAAGCACTTCTGCTCCATAGGCGATTCGGCAGACTACTTCTTCTTGTCGGGAATGCTGGAGGGCCATACTACGGCGAAAAGCGGTCTGCTAACGGCGGTAATGCCAAGGTCGGCGCCGGGCGTCGAAGTGGAGAGCGAATGGAACGCGACCGGGATGCGTGGCACAACTAGTCATACGATTCGGTACGACAGTCCCGTAAGTGAAGAGGATATAGTAGGCGAACCAGGAGCGCTTTTTGACGTCGATCTCTCAGGTTATGCCCTGGGCTATTCGGCGACTTACATAGGCATTGGGGAAGCGGCCTTCGACTTCATTGTCGAATACTCCAAAGGTTTGTCCTCAGCACTAGGTTCAGCGACACTTGATGATAACGCACCTACGTTAGGCATTATCGGAGAGATGGGCACATCCATTCGGGCGGCCCGGCTAATGATGTTAGAGGCGGCGCGAGCGGTAGCCGAAGGCGATACCGAAACGAAAATGCTCGCGATAAACCAGGCAAAATATTTCTGCGCCGAGGTAGGCGCAGAGGTCACAGAGAAGGCCATGAGAATGGCGGGTGGCAGGGGCTTTCTGAAGTCCATGCCGCTGGAGCGGTGGCACAGAGACTCTTTAGCGGGTCCCGTTATGCCGCCTGCAAACGAGCGCTGTATGGAGACAGCCGGCAGATTGTTGGCGGGTCTTCGAGCGGCATCTTTGGAATTTGAGTAATCCTGAGGAGCGGCATCTGGTTGCATTGGCCGCTGTCTCAGTGAAGACATCTACATAAGGACTAGGTGAAAATATGACAAGTATTGATATCCATGCGCACATAATGCCCCATCAAGCTACGGACCTGGCCAACGGAGGCGAGTGGCATGGGTACACGATGCAGACTGGGGACGGCCAGAACGTCCTTACACGTCGTGGCAAGGAGGCACATCTTATACCAAAGATGATGTTCACTCCTGAGCAGCGCCTTGCTGACATGGATTCACTTGGTGTAGATGTTCACGTTCTCTCTACCTGGACAAGGCTGTACAACTACGAGTTGCCGACCGGTGATTGCCTGGCGATTGCCAAAGACTGCAACGACTCGCTTGGCCAGTTGATCAAGCAGTGGCCCGATCGTTTCATGGGACTAGGCACCCTGCCCATGCAGGACGTCAATGCGGCCATAACCGAGTTGGATCGGTCCATGACTGAGCTCGGACTCAAGGGCGCGCAGATCAATGACCATGTGAACGGTCTACCAATGGGCGAGGACGATTTCCTGCCTTTCTGGAAGGCTGTCGAAGAGATGGGCGCGGTGATCCTGTTCCACCAGTCTGAGTCGGACACAGTGGTGAAGTACAGGTCTAACAACTATCATCTGAACAACACCATCGGCAACCTGGCGGACAGAACGGTAACGTACGCCTCGCTGGTGTACGGCGGCGTGATGGACAAGTTTCCGAATCTCAAGATTTGCCTGTCGCACGGCGGTGGTTACACGGCCTTTGGCGCTGGCAGGATGGACCGGGGTTGGCAGGTGCGCTCCGAGGCGAGGGCGACGCTGGCCCAGCCGCCGAGCCGATACCTTAGCGATTTCTACTACGACTGCCTGACACACAGTGAAGATGCTCTGCGATTCCTCATCGACACGGTTGGCATTGACCAGGTAGTGATGGGAAGCGATTGGCCGTTCGATATGGCTGTCGACTCTCCGATTGAGTGGCTCAACGGCATGAGCAGCATTACACAAGACGAGAGAGACGCCATTATCAAGACGAACCTGGCCGAACTGCTCGGCCTCTAGTTCTCTCAGTAATCTCACTTTCCCAGACTTAAATAACAAGAGCCCCGCTAGCAATTAGCGGGGCTCTTATTTGTTGCGTCCGATTACACTGTTCCTCGGGCCTATGATTCAAAAACAGTGGGGCTCTAAGTTATCTACATTGATGGCAATATCGCTCTGCCTACGACTTTAAATCAGCTCCCCAGGCGCGGGCGCCGATGTCGAAATACTCTCGGTTGCTGTCGTCCTCCAGCAGGTGCTGGCGACTCTGAATCTGGGCCTGGTAATAACCGCTGGCCTCTCCCGCTTTCATCTTCTCTTCAGTCTCCCACATGCTGATAACAATGGTCTTGTTGGACTCTCGATCTACCAGAAGTAACGCTCCTTCAAAGCCGTCCTGCTTCATGGCAACCGGTACAGTGCCCTCGGTGTAGACCTTGATGAACTCATCAATGGCCTCTGGCTTTGCTGTGACCGTCGTAACTCTTGCTCGCATATCTATCATCTCCTCTAGTTGATGTTTTAATTTGGGATAACTGTTTGCCTAGTGGCGCGCATTCGGAGAATGGTAAAGCAAAAATCGGTGTGCGGTAACAACTTGAATTGCCGTGCGGCCCGTATGACGGGTCTGAGCGACGTTCATTACGGCGCAGGCAGAGGGCTATGCTATAAAGTCGTGCTGGTCTTGTTATTAAGACCTCAGGCATATGTTGACCGCATTGATTGGTAAACCTATAATCGTTCGGAGGCAGTCTGTTAACTGCGAAATACGGATAGAGGAACGGCTAGAGACAACTATATGAAAGCCATGCTGCTTGAGCAGTTCAAACAGGACTTGAAGTGGTCTGAAGTTCCTGACCCGGAACCGAAGTCTGACGAAGTTCTTATTCGCGTTAGAGCCAACGGCGTATGTGCCACAGACCTCAAGATGATGGACGGTGTAGTTTCCACCGTCACGCTCCCCCATATTCTTGGCCACGAAGTCGCCGGTGAAATTGAGCAGGTTGGCGCGGACGTTCCTGGCCTGAAGCCCGGTGATCACGTCACGGTGTATCCCACACTGGGCTGCGGCTACTGCGACGCTTGCAGGCACGGTATCGAGAACCTGTGTCTTAGCGCGCCACGTACCGGTTTCGAGACCGACGGCGGCTTTGCTCAGTACATGGTTACCCGCGGCGTCAACGCAATCAAGGTCAGCCCTGATATGCCCTTCGAAGAGGCCGCGATTCTGCCGGATGCTGTTGCCGCCGTCTATTACGCCCTGACTCAGCGGGCAAAGGTAACGGTTGGCGAAACGGTGCTTGTTATCGGGGTGGGCGGCCTCGGTATTCACGCATTGCAGATAGCCCGCATAGCCGGTGCGAAAGCGATTGCCGTTGATGTTGTGCCAGAAAAGCTGAAGGCAGCCAAAGACCTGGGCGCGCACGCAGTTATCAACAGCAGCGAAGAAGATCTGCGCGAGCGGGTAATGGACCTGACTGATGGCCAGGGCGCGGACGTGGTGGCTGAGGTCGTTGGCGGCTCGATGGTCACAGAGATACTGAAGCAAAGCCTGTCTTGCATTAGGATTGGTGGCAGGCTGCTGGTGTTGGGCTACGCCTACGGCGAAATGCTGGAGGTAGATACAGCCGACGTCATATACGGCCAGTGGAGCATGCTGGGCACCCGTGCATCCCGACTACAGGACGTTGTCGAGGTAGCGCGGCTGGCCGAGAGCGGTTTGCTGAAGCCAGTTGTGTCTGGCCGATATCCTTTGCAGGAGGCCAATAAGGCGCTGGCGACATTGCGAGAGACTTCGCCGCTTGGTAGGCTGGTGCTGACTTCTTGACGCGTTTAAATGAAACGGCTAATAGGCAGCTACAAAAAGTAATGTGGGCCAGACTGGACTGCATTACGATAGTGCTCGCAAGTCCGTGTAGTAACTTAGTGAAGATTTAGAAAACTATTTAAGCCAGTGAGTTGGGGCGAATAGAATGTTTCGCAAGCCCGTGCTGGCCCGTAGTGAATATATAAAATAAAAGGAGATGGGAATGGTCATAAGGAGTACTTCTAGTTTCGGTCTTGTTGGGACCGACTGGCAGCAGCGCATCGACTGGGACGACGTTCGTAAGTATCGGCTGGAGCGAGCCCGACAGGCCATGAGGGATAACGACCTGGGCTCAATGCTGGTCATGTACGACGAGAACGTGCGCTACATCACCAGCACGATCACGCCAGGCTGGTGCCGGCTCAAGCCCGGACTGCGATATGCACTGCTTTGTGAAGGTGCAGAGCCAGTCCTGTTCGAGCAGGGCGATATCGGTATTCAGATCAACCGTCACTGCCCGTGGCTGCCGGTAGAGAACGTGCGGTACGCCTACTCCTGGATCAAGGGCGCTGTGGGTCCCGCCTCTAGGTCGCAGGTGAACAAGTTCACCAACGCCATTAAAGAAGAGATGACCAAATACGGCGTGCTAGACAGGAAAATCGGTGCGGACTTCGTCGATTTGAACATATTAGCGGCCTTCGAGGAGCATGGTCTGAAGTTGACGGACGGGGCAAGCCCAATGGTCACCGCCAGGTCCATCAAGTGCGCTGGCGAGCTTGAGGCCATGAAGATCGTCGCCGCTATCTGTGACGGCTGCCACTACGCTATCTCCAAGTTTATGAGGCCGGGCATGCAGGAGCACCAGATTACTGCCTTCGCCATGAACTACCTCTACAACATCCCTGGCGTTGAGGACGTGGAGGATATCATCGTATCCTCCGGTCCCAACAGTTGGCCAAACTGGCGCAACTTCTCAGACCGCATTATCCAGCCAGGCGACCTGGTCATTATCGACATGGCTGCTGTGACCTGGAACGGCTACAAGAGTTGCCAGTACCGCACCTACTGTGTAGGCGGCAAGCCAACTGCTGAGCAGAAAGAGTACTACAAGATTGCCTACAACTGGCTTTACGAGGCCATCGACAAGGTAAGGCCCGGCGCGACCACCAAGGAGATCGCCGAAGTCTGGCCGACGTCTATGCAGGCATGGGGCTACCCTGAAGAGGACCAGGCAGCTGCCAACCTCTGGGGCCACGGACTGGGGCTGGCCCAGTATGACACGCCAGTGGTGTCCCGCATCTACTCCATCGACAATCCCGTTGAGATTCAAGAGGGCATGAGCTTTGCGCTGGAGACCCAGCATGGCAAGCCCTTGCAGTGGGGTGTCCGTGTGGAAGAGATGATGATCATTACCAAGAATGGTCCTGAGATTACCACCCAGTTCCCGATAGAAGAGATTACTATAATCGATTAGTTGACCTAATAGAGCCCGCGAACGCTACCGATTACCTGAGATTACCGGCGTTTGCGGGCTCTCGTTCGTAAGTTCATAAAGGCGGCCTGTGGCAGAAGAAGAACGAAAAGACATTGGTCTAGCTATTGTTGGTTGCGGCACGGTGGGACGGCTGAGGGCCATGCTGGCTCGCGAATACCCTGGCGTGAAGTGGCTGGGTTTGTGCGACATCAACGAAGAGGTTGGGCAGAAGCTAGCCGAGGATACCAACGCCGACTTCTTCACCGGCGACTTCGAGACGCTTCTAAGGCGGCCAGAGGTAACGGCCACTATTATCGCCACCGACGAGAACTTCCATGTAGCGCCGACCCTGATGGCCGTAGAGCAGGGACACGACCTGTTCATCGAGAAGCCCTTGGCCACCGACGCCCAGGAGTCGCAGGACATCTTGCGGGCCATCGAGTCCAGTGGTGTTGATGCCGCCGTCGGTTACACTCAGAGGTTTCGCAGGCGGTTTCTAGCCACCAAAGAGCGAATTCGCACCGGCCAGATTGGCGACATTACCGCTGTTGTTACCCGTGCCTTTATGAACCGTATGGCCCCGCTGGCAACGGTCCGGCGCACCGACCAACGTCTACGACTCACCCCCATGGTTGTCTCCGGAACACACTCCTTGGACTTGTGTATGTGGTTCATGGAGGGCCAACCGCCGGTCTCTGTATACGCCAAGTCGTCCGACAAGGCGCTGTCGAGTTACGGCACCAAGGACGCTACTTTCGGCGTGTTCACCATGGACGACGGCGCCATTTGGAGCATGAACATCAGCTGGGCCTTGCCTGTTGTCTGGCCTGGCCCGGTCTACGGCCTGGAGATAGGCATCGTGGGCACCAGGGGCGTCATCGACATCGAGGATACCCATCGAGACGTGGTGATGGCATCGGAGCTTCCTCAGGGCGCAGGGTATAGGCCAGAGGGATACGAGCCTGACTTCCAACGACACGTCGAGTTCATGACCAGCTATCCGCCGGGCGATATGTACGACGGCGAGCTTTGGGGACCCATGCGAGAGGAGACGGCGCAGTGGTTTGCGCGACTTCACATGGGCAAAAAGACTCATCATGCAACTGCCGCGGACGGCCATCGTAAACTGATGTTGACTATGGCGATGGATCTATCAGCAGAACGCGGCGAGGTAGTGCAGTTGCCGCTGGAGCCTGCCGACCTGGCAGGGCTGTGATATTTTCGAATTATTTATGATGAGAAGAGCTGGCGCTGCAGTGACGTTTCCTGTGTTCCCTGCCCTTCGACAAGCTCGGGGCGAACGATGTTCTTATTATATATTGTGGTGAGTGCCGATGGCATCGAGCATCCTCGACGAAGTCGGGACCTGTCGAACTACATGCCATAAACGGGATACAGTTCGAACAGCATAAAAATTAAAATTAAGAGAGGCCTCAATGAAGCAGATTAACGTAGGAGTAATTGGCACAGGCTGGTGCGGTGGGATTCGAGCAAACGCCAGCGCCGCCAGCGCCCTGGTGCAGGACCTGCACATCGCCGAGATAAACCCCGAAAGGCTGGAAGAGGTCAGCTCCGAAACCCATGCTGCCAGCGCCACTACTGACTACCATGAGCTTCTCGCCCGCGAGGACGTTACTGCCATCATGATCTCGGCTACGCCGGAGAGTACTCACTACCCTATCGCCAAGGACAGCCTCATGGCAGGCAAACACGTCCTGCTGGAGAAGCCGATTAGCCTGACGCTACAAGAGGCTGACGAGCTTGTTGCGTTGGCCAAGTCCAAGAACGTGAAGTTTACGATTGGCTACTCGCAGCGCTTTAATCACAAGTATGCGTTCATACGCAAAGCGCTTTTGGATGGGACGATAGGTCGGCCAGTGAGCGCGGTCATTAGCCGTCACATCACTCGCAGTCTTGGTGACAAGATCAGCGGGCGCACTCCGCTTTCCCCTGCCGCCATGGAGGCCACCCACGACATCGACTTCGTGCTGTGGTGCATGCTGCCTGCCAAGCCTGTTCGGGTGTACGCCCAGTCGGGCTACGGCGTCATGAAAGAAAAGACTGGTATGGAAGACACCATGTGGATCATGATCACGCTGGATAACGGCGTCGTTATTACCGTCGGCGCTGGCTGGACCATGCCGCCGGGCTACCCCAATTACTCTGGCACATGGCTGGAATTTGTGGGAACGGACGGTATGTTGATCGTGGACGACACTCACCGCGACGTTATTGTGAACACCATGAACAGGGGGATAGAGCTTCCCATGTCCACCATGCCGGGCGAGTTCGTGAACCACGTTTTCGCTGGGCCTATGTACCCTGAGACGATTCACTTCCTGGAGGCGGTGGCCTACGACAGAGATGTCATGGTGACGCCAGAGCACGCGCGCCAGGTGATGGAGGTGTACATGGCAGCGGACCTGTCAGCGGACACTAACATGCCTGTGGAACTGCCGATGACAGCCGAGCAGATCGCCATGGCGTCGCCTGTGTAGGGTTGGCATTAGTTCGATGTCCTAATTAGCGTTCTTGGTGAGCGTCAATGGCATCGAGCATCCTCGACAAAGTCGGGACCTGTCGAACCATGCGCCTGAATAAGCGTCTCTATCCCTTCACGGCGTCGGATACGAAGATGTGAGCCGCTTCTTGCACAGCCTTACAGACGACCTCAAGTAACTCTGGAGAGGTGGCGTTTTGCGGAACGTCTTCTGGGGTGTGGAACAGGCGGAAGCCGCCTGCAAATGACAGCAACGGCATTCCAAGACCTGCCCATTCGCCGCCTTCTCCCATGAAGGCCTCGGGCTCCGACTCGAATACGAATTGGACCGGGACGAGAGCGTGCTCTATCTCCAGAGCCAATTGCCCGCTGGCTGAGGTTTTCGCGTGCCTTGTTGGAGAGAGCACCAGCGAGTTGCCCGGTCCTGGTATGCCTGCGGCCACGCTGGATCCCAGGTGAATGACGGCGGTAGGTTTCTCTGACATCGTCTCCAGGTGCTTCTTCGCACCGAAGTTTTGCAGCTCGTGACCCGTCGCTCCCACAACGACTACCGGATACTTCTGGGCCAAGCTTTTCGCAAGCTCAATGGCGATGGCGATTCCGGTACCGCGTTCGCCCGCACAGCCGAACCACCCGCTGAGGGGTGTGGTTACGATTACAGGCCGGCTAAAGTCGCCCTCCCCCATATGCGCGATGACGTTAGACGACTGGCGCAGGCTGATCTCTGCCGAGAGCGTCGCTAGGACATTACCCTGCTGCAGCCTTTCAAGAAAGGTGCCTGCCACCAGCAGCGTTGGAAAGCCGCTGCCTAAAAAGGGAGCCCTGTTTGGGACGACCAGATGGCCCTCGCGTCCTGTAGTAGCTATTACTGCACTGTCAGCGCCTGAATTACGAGCAGCCTCTAGCTGTTTCCTGAGCTCTTCGTCCATGGGCTGGAGGCCGGGAACGTCGATCGTCCCTATGAAAGGCGAGGATACTTCAAAACTGCCTGCTGCCTCGTAATAAAGAGGCAAGGCCTTCATCTCTTTGCCGTCGACAGTTAGGTTCCACTCAGCAGCGTAGTGCGGGTATTCGTAAGGGACACGTTCGACGCGCGCCCCTATTCCTAGCAGTTGCTGTTCGAACCACTCTATTGTCGACACGTCCACAGAGGTGCCCGTTCGGTGAAATCCAAGATCGAAGTAATCCTGGACCTTTTTGTACAGGCTATCTGCTAACTCACTCATTATCAGCGACTCGCCTAACCTATCTTAGGCAGTACTTCATCGAACAGCACGATGTTTTCTGGATCAGGCACCAGCTCCCCGGTCTCCAGCTTCTTGACGATCTTGACGGCTTCCTCGTTCATGGGAGTGGGCACGCCTGCCTCCTGGCCCTTGCGAGCGACCAGGCCGTTGATGTAGTCGACCTCGGTCTTGCGGCCCTTCAGGACGTCTTGCTGGAAGAAAGATCGGGCCTCCAGTCCTTCGGTGCGGGCGCTGTCGGTGAAGCTCGCCACTAGTTTATCTGGCGACTCGATGGCTTCCTCCATGGATAGCCCGAACACAGGCTCCATGTTATAGCCCAGGGCCTGTCCTACCTTAAGCGTTTCTGCGCCCAGTGCCAGACAGCACCTCACCCTTCGAGGGTCGTCCATCACGATGGCAGGGCCTGCGCCTGAGATAGCGCAGACGGCGGCAGTGATGGAGTTGAAGGTCAGTTTGGACCAGCGTTTGCCCCACAGGTTGCCCGTGACCTCGGTCTTGCCTGCGTCATTGAGTATTTCCTGAAGCTCCAGCAAGCGAGGCGTGATGCGACCGTGGGCCTCGCCAATGGTGAACGTGGTGTGCTCCATGGCGGTGTTGCGCTTCAGGTGACCGGGCTCGAATACCTCGGATGACATGGTGACCACGCAACCGATCTCTCTGGTCTGGCCCACTATAGGGGCGACCCACTCGTCGTTGATGCTGTTCTGCGACGAGACCAGTATGCCGTCCGATTTCAGGTAGGGCTCGATGAGCTGGGTCATCCACATGGAGTCGTATGACTTGCAGGCCAGGAATACGATGTCGAACTGATGAGGTATCAGGCAGGCCTCGTGCAGATGCAGGGCGTGCACGCGAACGGTGAACTCTTCCTCGCGAGTGGCCATGTGCAGGCCCACGTCTTTCATGGTGTTTACGTGGTCCGGCCACTGATCGATAATGGTTACGTCATGGCCGGCTTTGGTGAGCAGTCCCGCAATGGTGCTGCCTGTCCCGCCTGTGCCTATGACAGCTATCTTCTTGTCGTTGATGCTGATAATGTGCTCCTTGTTTGTTTTCTACTGCTTTTAACGATGATGAACTCGGCAATTGGCGCGCCCTTCGACAGGCTCAGGACGAACGAATTCTGCGTTTGACGTTCGTGGTGAGTGCCGATTGAATTGAGCATCTCCAACATGAGTCGTGAGTCGTCGGAATGCTCTTGTATATGTCATTCCGAGCCTGACCGAGGAATCTAAGGCTTTCCATCTCCTCAATGACATCCGCTTTAGATTCCTCTTTTCGTCCGCTACGGCGGACCCCACTCGGAATGACATGTGGCCGCGGGATCAATGGCCGTTTGGGCTAGTCCTCCAGAAGCGCCGCAGCCCTGGTAGGTCCACCGTGAGCGCCTCTGACCTTAAGCGGCAAGCCAATGAAGGTGAAACGCTTGTTGGCCACCTGATCCAGGTTGGCCAGATTCTCGTAATGCGTGATGCTGTTTGCGCGGCACATCATGTGGCAAGGGTACGTCTTGCTGATGGGATTGTCCGGTGTCGGCGTATCCACACCGAAGCTCTTGACTCCCTTGTCGACGATCCACTGGCTGGCGGACGCGCCCAGGCCTGCGAAGTCCGTGAGGTACTCTTTTGTGCCCCCCAGCTTGTTGAATGTGCCGGTGTAAAACAGAACGATATCGCCTCGCCGCAGTTCTTGTCCTGAATTGGCAAGAGCCTCGTCCAGATCGGACGCTTCGATGTCGGTCTCCGGGGCGAACTTCGTTACGTCCAGGCAGATGGCATCGCCGTAAAACAGGTCCAGAGGCATTTGATCGATGGTCAGCGCCTTGGGGTCGGGATTGAAGTGGCTGAACGAGTCCACGTGGGTCGGGCCGTTGTCGTTCATCATGAAGCCCCACGTCTGAAAGGAGAATCCGCCTTCAAATCTTACGGCAGTTTCCTCGTGGGTCGCGTGCTGGAATGTAACGGTCTTCAGGTGACCGGGGTACACGTTCATTCCTTCGTAAATATCAATGGAAAGGTCTATCAGCCGTGCCATGTCTTCCTCCTGTTTTTTTGAATATCAGTCAATTCTGTATTCTTTTTAGGGTCCAGGGGCGATAACGAAAATTTCTAATAGCCGACAAGACCGGCTGACACATTGAGATCTTCCCCGGTAGTGGAGCCAGACCTGTCCGATGCCAGGTAGATCGCCGCTGCGGCAACGTCTGAGGCGGGCACCAGCCGGTTCAACGGCGATCCACTGGCAAGCTCTGCCCTGGCCTCTTCAGGCGTGATGCCTCGGCCCTCGGCCTGCTGCTGAATGACCCACTGAATGCGCTCGCCCTCCACTGCGCCGGGCGAGACCACGTTGACGCGTATGCCGTAGGGGCCTGTCTCTAGCGCCAGTGTTCGAGCCAGACCAACCAGCGCTAGCTTGCTGGCTGCATAGGGCGACCGCCCCCAAAGAGGGCGCTTGCCGGTCATTGAGCCAATGATAACGATGTTGCCTGCCTGCCGCTCGATCATAGAAGGCAGGAAGGCGCTACAACAGAGGAACGTTCCCTTCACGTTTATGTCGAAGGTCTCGACCCAGTCCTTGGGGTCGATCTTCCAGGTTTCGGCTGACGGGCCGCCGATGCCGCTGTTGTTTACGAGGACGTCCACGTGGCCGTAGTGGGCCAAGGACTGCTCGGCCATACTCTGAACGCTGTCCGGCTCACTAACGTCGCAGGTGACAACCAGGCCCTTCTGACCGATTTCTTCGATCATAATTTTCGTTTCAACCAAGGCGGATTCCGTGCGCGACGTCAAAACCAGGTCTGCGCCCCCCCGCGCGAAGGCCAGAGCTATCTCGCGGCCAATTCCCCTGCCCGCGCCTGTCACCACCACGACCTTGTCTCTCATTGTCATTCGCTAATCTCCGTTTTTTGAATCTTGGCAGCAGACCCGCAACCACAATATGAACTGATTTTCTGACCATTTCCGACCGTCAAACGGCCACCGCCAAATAACACCCAAAGCCCTCGCATTGAGTTGAATCCCTATCTAGCTCTGCTCGCCATACAGTCATAGCCAAAAAAATCCAAGACTAAAGTTCCATGACGGTGCCGCCATTGATGTTAATTGATTGGCCAGTGATCCATGAAGAGGCCTCGGTGCACAGATACGCGATGAACGCACCTACTTCGGAGTCGGTGCCGTTGCGGCCGATAGCCGTGCCTGCCATACGCTGGGCCCAGAAGTCGTCTCGACCGTAGAAGTCTGTGCGAGACGTGTCCGTGGTGCCGGGACAGACGCAATTTACATTGATGCCATTTGAGCCTAACTCGCGGGCCATGGACTGAGTCATGCCGATCAAGGCGAAACAGGCCGCGTTGTAGGCCAGCGTGTTAGGCGTGCCTCGCTTGCCAGCCGCGGAGGAGATATTGATAACCTTGCCACCCTCCCCCTTCTCGATCATGCTGCGAGCGGCGACCTGCGTGCACAGAAAAGTGCCCATTACCTTGACGTCCTGCACGCGCTGGAACATCTCTGGAGAGACCTCAGTAATGTGACCCAAGGCAGGCTCCATGGCGTATGCCGCGTTGTTTACAAGGATGTCGACGCGGCCAAACTCCTCGATAGTTTTGTCCATCATGGTCTGGACCGCTGCCGGATCCGAGACATCCACAACCAGCGGTAGTGCTCTGCCACCCTCTGCCCTGACCTGATCGGCGGTGCTCTCCACGTCTTTCCAGCCGGAGGCCTTTTCGTCGTTGGGGTACCTGTCAGGGTTGCGTCCTGTGCCGGTGATGACCACATCTGCGCCCAGCTTTGCCAGTTCCACCGCTGCAGCTCGGCCTATGCCTCGGAGCCTACCCGCCCCTGTAACTATCGCTACCTTGCCTTTAAGTTCCTTATCGCTCAAGTGCTACTTCCTTTATTCTTGTATTGGGTTGGTCGTTTGATGTCGGGCCTTATTCGTGTTTTGCGGGTGCTGAAAACGTAAGCTAACGCGGAAGCCATAGCTCCACGTATCGATGTGCCTACCCGCAGTGCCTTGCGTTCTACAATGCAAAACCTATGCTGGCGCTGAAGCCAAAGCTCCACGTATCGGCCTGTCTACCCACCGTGGCCCCGCGTTACAATTTAAAATTACTTGATTTCGATTATTACGCTGGAGTAGAGAGTGTTACCGCGATTGCTCAGCTGGTGAATCGAGTCCTTTTCGCCCATGACGACGCTGCCGGGCTCCAGAGTAGTGTCATGCTTCTCACCGCTTTTGTGCTCCAAGGACAGGTCCCCGTGAACCGTGGCCACGAAGAGGTAATTGTTCTCGTGAAGATGCCAGTCGCTAGACTCGCCTGGTTTGAGGTCGTTTTGCCAGACCTTGACGACGTCGTTTTCGAACAGCACGTAGGAACCTACGCCACCTAATTCCTTATCGTTATCAGCCATTTTCTAATCTCCTTATGAACCGCTTGTCGGGCGTTTCTCCCCAAGAACTTGCGGCACTGCCGGTAGCCAGTTTGAATCCGGTCATGACCAACGATAAAGTGCCAGATGGACATAGTCAAATATAGGGCGTTGGACAAGCCATGACATGTAAGCGACGCCTGGTTTTGATGTAGAAGTTGACACCTTTATTAGCTGCAAGTACACTCGCGCTAATTCTATTTTTGCGGCGGCATTGAGAGAGCAAATTAAGCAAGGAGAACAGCATGACCACTGGAAATACCACAATCGAAGCAGGCGGAATAACGTTTGTGATGCACTATAGGACCATCGATGGCGGCGTAGGCAGCGCCCCTGACCAGGGCGTTTGCTTGAACGTTTTCGGCGATGTAGATGGTAAGCAGACAGAGATACTTAGGTTCGACTGCTTCGCCAACGTACCACATTACCATTATGGGCCGGAGAACAAGAACGAGCGCGTGATGTTGGATCCCATCGCCACCGGAAATTCCGTTGGCTGGACATTTAAGCAGATTCGCAACAAGCTTCCGGAGATGATTCGCAGGGCAGGGTACGATAACCTTGCCGATAGCGTGGATTACGGCGTAGTGGCCAGTAAAGTGGACGAAGTAGAGACAGCAGTACGCGAACTGACTCTATCTGGCAGGCGAAACGTTAAGCACAATCGCGGGACTGAGGTCATTGAGGCTGGCAACATTCGCTTTGGACTGGAAATGCGGACCACTGGCGACGACGGTGGTCTCGCCATTCACGTCATGGGCGACATTGCCGGTGAGGAAGTCGAGTTGATGGCGGTGGACTGCTTCCGCGTCGCCCCACATTACCATTATGGCCCCCGCAACAAGAATGAGCGAAACTTCATGGATACGACACTGGCCCCAGATTCATTCACATGGATATTGGAGCAGTTCAATGGCGGCAAGCTGCCCGAGATGCTTGAGTACGCTGGATATCCGACCGTTGCGAAAGAGTTGGATAGGGATCTGGTCTCGGACAGCCTTGCTCTTGTAGAGTCCAAGGGCCGCTCCATGATCGACGACGACCCTCGTTAGTTTAAAAAACCGGCTATGGGCGGCTATGAAGCCTAGGTCGGTAGTATCACGATAGAGACGTGTTAAAGACGCGCCCGTCCCTGTTTCTAGAACGAAGGCGGGCGCGTTTTGCTGTCTGGCACGTTGCTTGTAATGGCATGCGAACAGCAGCTAAATTTAGAAAAAAATAGGACTGGCTAAAACGATGAATGAGACCATGCGGATTGCTCAGTTTGTAGCCGAGACGGATTTCCAAGACCTCCCTTCCGATCTTGTAGACAAGGCCAAGATATTTGTCCTCGATAACCTGGCCTCTGGTTTCGTTGGCGCTGAGCAACCCTGGTCCAAAAAAGTTGCCTCGCTGGCGAACGAACTGGGAGGCAACTCTGAGGCTACGGTATTCAGTCAGAGGTCCAAGCTCGACGTATCCAGGGCAAGCCTGGTAAACGGCGCTATGATCGGAGCCTTCGAGGTCGAGCATGTAGGGCACTCTGCGCATCCCGGCGGCACGGCCTTTCCCGCGGCCCTGGCCTTCGCAGAACGGGAACGCCTGGACGGCCGTTCGTTTATCCTGGCGATGATGCTTGGCTACGAGGTGACCTGTCGTGTGGGCGCAGCGCAGACCCGGGCAACCGAAGACGAGCGTGGCTTTCACAATCCTGGTGTCAACGGTCCGTTCGGAGCGGCAGCTGCGGTGGCCAAGCTGATGGGTCTCGATCAGGAGACGACGGCATGGGCTCTAGGCATTGCTGGCTCACACTCCGCGGGCCTTACGGAGTTCGCGTTCGAGGGGGCGATGACCAAGCGCCTTCACCTGGGCCGCGCGGCGCAGATGGGACTGGAGAGCGCGCTGCTGGCTAGGAAGGGCTTCACGGGGCCTACTACGGTGTTCGAGGGCAGACATGGATACCTGAACGCGGTATCACCCAGTCCTCAGCCTGCCAAGCTGACCGACGGCCTGGGGCAGGAATGGATATCTAATGATCTTGCTATCAAGGCCTACCCGTGCCACGTCACGGGACAGGCCATTGTTCACGCCATTCAGGGCCTGAAGGAGCGCATGGCGTTTTCGCTTTCGGACATTGGCAAGGTATCTATCGCCGGTGGCTCCCGCATCGTCTCGCCAAGGCACGCCGAACGAGAGCCGACCAATATGCTGGGTGGTCAATACAGCCTGCCCTTTACGGTGGCGGTCGCTCTGGCACGGGACATCTCCAGCCCAGTGGCCTTTGACGAGGCGGCACTGGTCGATCCAGAAATAAGAACTTTGGCCAAGCGAATAGAAGTTTCGGAAGAGCTTGCCTTGAGTGGCCTGGAATCGGAGATTACGCTGGTGATAAAAGGCGAAGGCCATACCTTATTCGGCAATGGCTTTCCCGGATCGTTGGAGTATCCGCTGGACTACGAAAGCGTTGCGGAGAAGTTCAGGCGTTACTCCGAGCCGCTCATCGACGAGCCACGGGTCGGCCGCATAATCGACCTGGTCAGGCGATTGGACGGCATCGAAGACATGTCAGAGTTGGCAGGACTGATAGCCTGAGTAATTCTGTATCATGTATATCGGCTCAGCTAATCCTTCCGGCCAGTCTGAAAACATACGCGACATGCCCGATTTCAACCGATGTCTCTCTGCTTATTTTCCCTTGAGGGCGAAGGCAACAAGAGAGTCGCCCGTCTTCGTGTCTAGTCCGGAATGACCTCCCGCTGCGATCACAACGAACTGCCGGCCATCTTCGCTCACACGATACGTCATCGGCGTGGCCTGTCCACCGGCGGGCAGTCGCCCCTTCCAAAGTTCTTCCCCTGTCTCAATATCAAAGGCCCGCAGGTAGTCGTCCGCAGTGGCGCCTATGAAGATGAGTCCCTGGGCGGTAACGATAGGGCCTCCTATGTTCGGCACTCCCCAACCGGCCGCGTACATGAGCGATTTCAGCTTCAGGAGTAGTTTGAATCCGACTAATGCGAACAGTATGGCCGTGAGGACTGGCCAAGCTAGGAGAAACAGGCCTGACAATACAGTCCAGGAAATCAGTTCTAGGCCTACTTGCAGTAGGACCAGGCCTAATATAATAAGGCGAGGTATCGCGATTCGGGGTCGTCTGATCGTCACGATGAGCTGTCTCATATCTGAATGCCTCGTCATTCCGCCCGCTGTTGGGCTTGAATATGGATAGTTTCCAGATATGGGGGGGCACCAAGAGAATAACGAACTCAAGTAGAAGTTTCAATTCATCCGTAAATACCCTGAGTATTCCATAGGGTTCCAGGACGCTATTTCCCCTAGAACACACTGCCCGTTCAGGCGGCCACACAAGTTGATAATGCGCCAGATGTATCATATATTGGTTGATAATCTCGATACGAACCGCAATGAAGGAAGCCGATGGAAATAGTCGAAGCCGACAGCATAGAACAGGCAATTGAATTAACGTATGAGCTAGGTTGGACGGATGGCCTTCCCGTTGTGCCTCCTACGACAGTCCTTATTCAGAAGGCACTGGATTACTTCAAAAGAGACCCTGAAGAGGTCCTGGGGGTCGTACCGCCTGCCAATCGCATTGCTACAGTCGAAAATGTCGTTATGAACTGCATCATGGCGGGTTGTTTGCCTGAACATATTCCCGTGGTCTTCGCCGCACTGGAGGCAGTTCTGACACCTAAATTCAATCTCAACGGTGTGCAGGCAACTACTAACTGTGTGGCCCCGTTAATAATCGTAAGCGGCCCGGTAGTGGAGCAACTGAACTTCAACTACGGCGACAACGTCTTTGGCGGCGGAGCCAGGGCTAACGCTGTGGTCGGTCGAGCCTTACGGCTGATCCTCTGGAACCTTGGCGGCGCTTATCCCGGCGACATCGATCGTGCGACGCTGGGGCATCCTGGCAAGTACGCCTACTGCATAGCGGAACGCCCCGACCTGCCCTGGGAGCCCATTCATGTTGAACGTGGGTTCAATGTGGACGAGAGTTGTGTCACGGTATTCGCGTGCGAATCCCCGCACCACATAGGCACAGGGTCTGGCTACGATTACCCAGTTGAGGACGTCTTCTATACCTTGGCCGATTCCATGGCCACCGCCGGCAATAACAATATGTGCGGTGGAGGGCAAATGCTCCTGATTCTTGGTCCGATGACTGCGCATCGCTTGAGAGAAGAGGGTTATGACAAGAACTCTGTGAGGCGAAAGCTACAGGAATTGGCAACCAGGCCTGTGGGACTCATGAAGCGCAGCCATTTCCTAACGTCGGACCACCCATATCACTGGAGCCACAACGTGGATGCTTCCAATGACGAGGCTCGTGTGCCGTTAATACGAAATATTGATGATCTGCTAGTGACTGTAGCCGGTGGCTGGGGTTCTGGAAGTGGCTTCTGTGCTTTCTGTCCGGGTTGGATGCAGGCGGGGGGTTTTGCAGAGACCCGCAGCATTAAATTTCCTAGGTCTTAGTAGCAGGCAGCACCCGGTCTAGATGAATTCAAGAGGCGTTCTCTGTAGGAAGAATCACAGGTTGAACGCGTGGAGAGAAGTTAAATGAGCAAGATAGTAATGGGCGTGCCGGTGGGTAAGCCAGGAGAGGCGAGCGGGGATACAATAGCCAAGCTTCCTGAAATTCGTGGCGCTCGGGTTGGATTTCTGTCTAACGGGCACCTGTCCATAGTGCCATTCTGGAACTGCTTTGAGGCAGAGGTGCAGAGCCGCTGGGAGACCACTCAGATCACTAGCTACACAAAGCCCAACACCTTCGCACCTGCTCCCGACGACATTATTAAAGACATGGCGTCCAAGAGCGAGATCGCCTTTGCGGGAGTATGTGCTTGAGGGTCCTGCACTAGCGGCTCCGTGTGGGACGCTATTAATCTGGAAAAGCAGGGTGTGGCTGCCGTGGCTGTTGTTCACGACGTTTTTGAAAAGGCGGCAAGGGCCCAGGCTATTGCTTTGGGAATGCCAGACCTCCGCATGGTGGTGTACCCGCAGCCCAAGCTAAGCGACGTTGAGAGCTCCGCACCAGGGTCAGCCCGGCAAGTTGTGGACTCCTTGGCAGTGATGGCTGGCCTATAGAAGGCTACTCGAGCAGTTTGGCGAAGCTGAGTTCGTTGCCGTCAGGATCCCTCAGGTGAAAAAAGCGCTCGTGCCACTCGGCATCGCGGGGCGCCGCCTCTGGCTGCAAACCCAGGGCTAAGACGTGACCGTGCATGACATCAACATCGTCTACGTAGAAAATGACGCGTCCCCAAAGCGCATCGTTGCTGGGACCTTTAGCTAGCTCTAGGTTCAGGTAACTTGTTCCAATCTTGAAGCTGGAGAAACTGGCTCTCTCCCCTCCATAATTAGGCTCGAACCCCAATGATTCGTAGAACCTGTATGCCTCGCTCATGTCTGCTACCACGAGTGTAACTGCGCTTATCGATGTGAGGTGAGTTTGCATTTCTGGTCCTTTGCTGTTGCCGGGTCCTTTTCCGGCCGCTAAAAATATCAGTCTGGTCAACAAGTGTCCGATGCTTGTAATACAAAAAATTCTAATGTTGTATTCACATTGTCGCAATAAAAATTAACGCCAATGTCACCTGTTTTCGACTAGCGTACCCCCATAACTGACATAGTTTGTTCGTACACTAAGGGCTGTAATAAGTAAGAATCTATGATTGCTTTGGTTTTTAACATACCGGGGGTAGAGGGGAATGGTTGGTTTTCTTAGGTTTATGGCGCTGGTGCTAGGGCTTGCAGGAGGGCTGGTTTACCTCAGTATATTGATCGCCGTCCGTACTTGGGGTGAGCTAGTATTGACCTTTGTAATTTGGGGCCCCCCAGTGGGCCGAATAGTTCGAGCTATGGATGGGGCCGGCCATTATGGTGTCCTGGGTAGCCCTTCTGATCTGAGCCAAACGTGTCGAAGAGCGTCAACATAGCTGAAAACATGATGAGCGCGGACTAATTAAAGTCCGCGCTCATGCAATTGATCCAAACAGTCGATTTCTCGACTTCTCTCTAGTCTAGCGACCCGTCTCTTTAATTCTTCTCCAGAAGCTGAGCAGTGTTTGGTACTGTCCGCTCTTCCACAGGTAAGCCGAGGCTCCGGCTAACAGCGCTATTATTGCTACTATCACGATGCCTATAACGGCTGCGACAGGGAATCCACCAGTTGGCTCCGACGCGACCGGATCTAAGCCTGCTGCTACCACTACGGCAGTTGCAACTGGTGTTGACGTAGCAGTCCGTGTTGCCGTAGGAGGCACTGACGTTGATGTGCTAGTCGGTGGGACGCTTGTCTTAGTCGCTGTTGGTGCCGGTGTGGCCGTCGCCGTTGGCATCGCTGGAACTGGCGTCGGCGACGGTGGCACAGAAGTCGCCGTTGGGGTGGCCTCGCCGCTAACGCCCATTAGCACGAATAGGGAGAAGCCGGAGGCCTCCCCGCTAAATTTTACGCCACAGTCGACACTGTCACCCGTGACGGAGCACGAAGCTAGGGAGCTAAAGCCGACTCCCAGCTGCGGCGCCTGTAGTGAAGTCGCTGACAAATATGACTCCTCCCACAACCGGTGTGGATCCGTCATCCTCAGTGACCGTGCCGGAAATGGATCCTGTCGGGGTCGCGGATTCCGCCGTACCCGTATAGGCAAAAACGGCCACCATAACTGCTATCGCAGTCATCAACGACCAGAAAAGAGAAGTTCTCTTTACTTCTATTCCATTTCCTTTGCCAGTTGGCATCTTGCAGAACGTAAAACTGACATAGCTACCGTTTCCCAATGGCTAGGACACCAAGCCCCAGCGTTACTCTTGACTGTTGCGTAAAGGTAATCAGTGAAGCCAGAAGTAAAAGTGCTGAGGCTATTCGGGGATGCCCTGTATCCCATTGATGAAGCAGCCTGAACTCAGCTACCCGGTTAGGATTCAAATGTGGCAAACTTTGGGGCAAATTTATTTTGGATCCGTTCCCAATTATGTTACCCACCCTAGATTTAAGTATAAAATTGATAGATAATCAGTATACGAGCGGGAGTAACTCAGCGGTAGAGTGCCTGCCTTCCAATCATGGGAATTTGTTCCTAACCCCCGATTATCCTAGTTACGTTAGTCCATCCCTGTTCACGTGCGTCCAGTTGTATACCAGAAGAATGTGGCAAATTTCTGACTGACCGTGGTAGCAGGGACTTATGGCGGTGACGAGGGCAAAGAGAAACCCGATTACAGCCTAATCATCTCGAAGAAGCTATTGGGCTACTAGATGAATAGCGAGGATGCTATTAAGGCTTATAAGGCTATTGTGAAGTAGTGTTAGCTTCAGCTACGGGACTAGCGTCGCATCATTCTCCAAGTAAACGTAGTAACCTTGGCCAACTATGAGATTGGCTCCAGTACTCGGCAACAGAGTTGTGAATGTTCCGGCAGACGTGTCGGTATTGGTGGAATAGCTGATCGAACCATGCCCGGGCTGTACTTGTGACAACCCACCTTGTTGCCATTCTAGCTTCGATAAAAGCAAACTAACCTTTAAGGCGGGTTTTCTTTTAGTGACGAATGTCTATAAGATTAACTTTGGCCCTCGACAACTCTGGCAGGGTCTTCATCCCTAGGGAACTAGAATAAATCCTTTCTGCTGAATACCCCCAGTACTTTCTCTTTCTCCACAGAATCTATGGCTCCTATCATTGTTTTGCCAATCTTATTCGCGTCTAGAGTTAGGGAGGGGGAAGAATCAAGAGCATTTCGCATATCATTGAAATCTGCATTCTTCGATTCGAAGAAGTTTGCCTGCAAATTATCTACTATTGAAATCCTTTTATCCTCTTCCAATTCACCTATCTGTGTGCCTTTTAATCCGCTCATCATCGATGATAGATGATCATCACCAAGATTGCCTACCTCTTCATCCTGTATCTTATTGACCATGGCAAAAAGCCTGTCCTTGCCTATCTCTACAATTTCTTTCGATGCCATTCCTGTAGCAAGACCAACGAGCTGATTACTGTCAAGTGACGCAATCTGGTTCTCTTCCATGGCCTTAGCCATGCCTTTTGCCTGTTCATTCCCGATGTCAGAGAGCACGGTATTATCCATCGTTTTAGCCATTGACAAAACTTTACTTCCGCCCAGGTCATTAAAGTTGTCACCTTTCATGTTCCTGGCCATATCACCCAGCTTCTCCCCACCCAAATCTTCGAAGTGCAAACCGTCAAAAGCTAGGGCCATGTTGGCTAAGCCCTCGCCACCCAAGTCCTTCATCTGAGCACGGTCCATGTTAAAGGCCATGTTGGCTAAGCCCTCGCCACCCAAGTCCTTCATCTGAGCACGGTCCATGTTAACGGCCATGTTGACTAAGCCCTCACCACCTAAGTCCTTCATTTGAGCACGGTCCATGTTAAAGGCCATGTTGGCTAAGCCCTCGCCACCCAAGTCCTTCATCTGAGCACGGTCCATGTTAAAGGCCATGTTGGCTAAGCCCTCTCCACCCAGGTCCTTCATCTGAGTGCGGTCCATGTTAACGGCCATGTTGGCTAAGCCCTCACCACCCAAGTCCTTCATCTGAGTGCGGTCCATGTTAAAGGCCATGTTGACTAAGCCCTCGCCACCCAAGTCCTTCATCTGAGTGCGGTCCATGTTAAAGGCCATGTTGGCTAAGCGCTCACCGCCTAGGTCCATCATCTGAGTGCGGTCCATGTTAAAGGCCATGTTGGCTAAGCCCTC
>Ga0209089_10000357_pt1 | contig 42679 bp, 40 predicted proteins | sample ArcticOcean_MG_C_FD_187431 | JGI IMG/M metagenome (GOLD analysis project Ga0209089, IMG submission 187431) | Marine microbial communities from western Arctic Ocean - ArcticOcean_MG_CB2_150 (SPAdes) (version 2) | ecosystem: Environmental > Aquatic > Marine > Oceanic | place: Arctic Ocean: Canada...
CTTCATTGATCTCGGCCTCTGTCTTTCGGCCCTCGTCTTCCAACATGTCGCCGATGACCACCTTGGCGCCCTCTTTGGCGAATAACATGGCTTCAACTGCGCCCATCCCGCGGGCACCGCCGCTGATCAGGGCCACTTTGTTTTCCAGACGCATTGCGTTTGCTCCTATTTTTTTGTTGCCGGTCCGATTATCAGAACGGGCCGGTATCATGCACACCTAACTTTGACCCTGAACTAGCCTAAAGGCAAGGCCCGTTGGCAACAAAAAGAAAGGCCCGAGAAAGTTTCGGCGCTTTCTCGAGCCCTTCAGTAAAGGGGTGGAATATCGGAATTTATCTTGATGGGAAAGGTATGTATGCCTCCGCCGGATTTGCTTAGCTGGCAGATACGGAGTAAATCTGCGAGTCTGGCCAATTCTGGAGGAGCCACCCGTCATTTCTTTCTGGCTACGATCTACCGGAATCGGTCTGTCGGTTCCGTGACGTGCGATTAGAAATAACTGTGCGATAGATCAAATTACTTTGAGGCTCACGCTTAGATTGACCGGACTTTAGGCCGTAGATAGAATGGATTTACGGTTTATGAATCTCCCTACAGCAACACGCATGCCAACTCCGCACGCGCCATCCGCTCTCAGGCGCAATATTGCAATCACATTGGCCTTGATTGGATTAGTCTTTCTGCTTGCTTGCGGTAGTTCCGGACAGGCAGCCAGAGACTTTGAGGTTGTCCAGTTCAACGGCGACACCTTCCGGCTGTCTGATGAGGTTAAGACTCAGGCAGTGGTGCTGAACTTCTGGTACCCCAGTTGCCCGCCATGCCGCGAGGAAATGCCCGCCTTTGAGGCCGCTTGGCAAGAACTCAAAGATGAACCAGTGCGTTTCTTAGCCCTCTACGTTCCGCAGGGCATTGATACTGAGGAAGACGCACGGGATTTCATCGAAGAATTTGGACTGACATTTAACTTTGCTACTGACCGCTTGGCTCGGATCGCCGAGGCCTACGAACTGCAGTATTTCCCCAAGACCTACTTCATCAACAAAGATGGCGACATAGTCGCAACCCATATCAGCACCCTCGAGGCCGAAAAAATTATCAAACAGGTCCGGGCGCTACTTGGAGACGCAACGTCCTAGTCTGCCGTTGTGGTGGTCTGACGCTGTATCTCAAAACCCCATGGACGTTTTAGACTGGATATTATTGGCCATCCGCTGGGGGCACGCATTGGCGGCGGTTTCTTGGGTTGGCGGTGGTATTTTCTACCTCATGGTGCTGCGGCCGGCTATTCAACAGGCCAGGGGACTCCCGCCGGAAACCAGCCGGGCCATTGGGGTCGAGTTCCGGGGTCTGGTCAGCACTGCCATCGCTGTGTTGCTGCTCACCGGGGTGATCTTGTCAGTATCAAGGCTCACTGAAGACGTCATCACCAGCCCTTACGTGGCAGTGCTGGTGGTCAAGATCGTTCTGGCACTCTACATGTTTTACGTTGTGCGTTTCATGCGGCAGAACAGTTACCCTGAAGAGCCAGAATTGCCTGAATCACGTTGGCAGCGGTTAACAAGCAGGCTCACTGGAACAACGGCGCTTTTGGTTATCGGGGTGGTGGTGATAGGATTATCAGACGTGTTGGACGGCTTGCTGGAAAACGCCTTGGCTTAGCGAATTAATCGTTGACTCGGGAACCCGGTGGACTTTGGATTGGAGTATTGATGAAGAAAGACTTGATGCAGATATTGGCCTGCCCCGTGTGCAAGGGCGAATTGGAATTGCGTTCCGAGTCCGAAGAGGGCGACGATGTGATAACGGGCAGCCTGCACTGCGCTGCCTGTAATGAGTCATACCCTATTGAGGGATCGATTCCCAATCTGCTGCCGCCAGACCTCCGCCGGGAACTGGCGTAGGCCCCGACTTAAACGGAAACACAAAAAACCTGCCCTTCGACATAAGGACAGGTTTTTTGTTTACCGAGAATCTCGTAGATTAGTCGGCGGGCTGGACTATCGCCAGAGCATCGTCCCGGCTTACGTCTTGTTGGTGGACTGCCTTGCCGTGTTCTTGGACTAATTTTACCAACTCATAGTCGTTATCACCGGTGATCTTCTCTCCGCACGGACAATTAACTACCTTAGCCATGATAAAACCTCCTAAGGTGTTTGAATTCGGATTTGGATACCTCGCTATAATACGAAATTGATTTTGGCGAAATCTTGGCAAACGTTTGGCGGAAAACGGGCATAAGGGTTTACGTCACAGGCAGGGTCGCCGTTGAAGTGGACGGCCAAGTGGTAATCAATGAGCGCCGGTTTCGAGGAAAGCAAGACCGGTTGCTTTTTGTATACCTGGTCTGCGAACGAAGCCGTCCGGTAGCCAAAGAAGAGCTAGCGTCGGTTTTGTGGCCCGATGAGCAGTCAGATGCTTGGGAAGGCCGCAATCAGCGCATTGACCATCCGCCTAGCTGGGATGCTTTCTTCAGAAGGGCTTGAAGACCGAGGTATGTCCTTCTCTCGCCAGTATGGCCAGTACCAACTCGGGTTGCCCAGTGATGCTTGGATCGACATCGAATTGGGTAATTCCGCATTGGACCAGGCAGAGGCGGCAGTGCGAAACGGTGAAGCAATAAACGCTCTGGGACCGGCTGCAGTAGCGGCCTCAATTGCCCGGCGGCCATTTCTGCCAGGTGTGGAGGGTTTTTGGCGGGAGAGTTTGCAAGGCAAGTTGGATCGTCAATTGGTCAGAGCACTGGATTGCTTGGGCGAGATGCAATTGGAGATCAGCGAGCCGCAGACTGCCTTGGAGTCGGCATTGGAAGGCATCAGGTTGGACCCTTACCGAGAACGGACACACAGGTGCCTGATGCGAGCCTACGCCGCAACTGGCACCAGGGCTAAAGCCGTGGCCGCCTACCATGAGTTTAGAGAGTTGCTGGCGAATGACGTTGGAACTGACCCCGAGTCCGAAACTGAAGCTCTTTATCTAGAAATCCTCGGCTAAGACAAGTGGCATAACTCTAAAAGAAAAAGGCCCCCGGAACAGATCATTCCAGGGGCCTTTTGGGTTTCTGATTGAGATCTTTCGGTTAACCTTCGCCGGTTAGGACTCGGACCACCAATGGTGCCAATTCTTCTGCTCTGGCTTTCAGGGCGGGTCGGTCCATGTTCTCTATGGGATGGGGGGTGAAAATGGTCGGATAGTCCGGCGCTCCCCACATCTTGGCCATTCCCTGGGCGGTGGGAATGAAACGGTCGGTACAGATCGTTGCTGAAGGTATACCTGCGTTTTCCACGTGAATCCCGTCGTGCACACTGCACGCACTGCAGGAGCCTCAATCACCTATCGCGATTACAACTGCATCTACTTTAGAGACCAGTTCCTTCAGGGCTTCCGGGTCAGCGGCCTTAGAGGCGCTGGGCTTCCTGTGCCAGTGGACCTCGGTAATCTCATAGCGGGTTTTCAGCACTTCCGCCAGTTCCTCAAGCAGGACATCGGCGTTGCGCTTGCTGTCGTCAATTATTCCTAGTCGGGTGCCGGCCAGGCTGGCCAGTCTCGGCGCACCGTCAAAGGCTGCGACGACTGGTTGAGTGACCGGGTTTACCAGTACATGTTCACTCTGGGCCATTTGTTTCCCTCTCTCTGCGCTCATTAATGGCGCTCAATGAGTAGCTATTTGGATTGTCGCAATCTCAGATTGAAAAAGCAACGGAATAGGCGTTAATCGGTTAGGCGTTATTCAGTTTGAGTATTCAAAGAGGCAGAACTCCCCGTATTTGCCGGGGAATTCAATTGATAGGCCATAGCCATCATAGGAGAAGGCGCTGGTGATGCATAGTTCTTGAATCTGGGAGGTGAAACCAGTTGGCTTGGTTAAAACGGCCAACTCGTCGTCACCGGTCACCGGGTTCTTCATTGCCGTTAGCTGCATGTCCTGTTTTCCCGGAATCTTGGCCTGGCTGTTGATACTGTCGATTTTCACATCGAATGGCACGTATCTAAACCCGATAAACTTGGTTGTAAGGTCAAGAAAGACGCTGAAAGGTGCTTCATTTCGAATCATATTTTCAATGGCCGGACGCTTCTCTTCGCTGGCCCGTTCGTCGATCAAGTAAACACTGGTCCCGTTTCCCAGATGAATCGCTGCGGGAAATTGTGAGGCCTCCGAGACGACGATTTCTGACAGATCAACACCATCGTAATGGCCTTCGTCCACCTGCCAAAGGTAGACACCTTCACAAGAGCCGTAGTTGGGTGCCTGTTCGCAATTGCATGGGCAGTCCCAATCGCAATTGCACGCTCCCAATAAGTGCCCCTTAAGATGGTAATTGCAGTTGGCAGTCATTATCGTTGTCCCAACTTATCTGATGACCTTGGTAACGGCGGTGCTGCCAACCTTGGGGCCCCAACTGGGGATCACCGAAGACATGTTGGACTCCTCACCACCGGCGAAGATCAGCAGGATATCGTCAGGCTCCGGGATGAGCGGAATCATGGTATCGCTATCGCCAGGCTCAATGTCGCCCTTCATCACGGTAGCGGCCTTGAGGTCGGCTACGGAGCGTTGAATTCTAGCGTGTAAGTATTCCCTCATTTGGGCTTTGGTCCAATCTTTCCATAATCGGGAGTTGCCGGCGATGGTGACGACAATCTGGCCCTGTCGCACCCCAATCCCTGTGTTGCCAACGGAACCGGAGGTAGACATGTTGCTGCCCAAACTCGATGCAACGTCAGCGAGAGCGTGCAGGATGGGCTCTGGGTGGCCAACTGCCCTGACCTGGCGGGGTGACTCTCCAGCGAACACCGTTACGGTGCTCTGGTCAGCGGAGAAACCGCGCTCCACGTGCAGCGGCGTCCAGTGGGTGTCGTTTTCAGCCTCTGCGATGCAGTAGGTGTACTTGCCGGGGTGGCCAATAACGCTGCGGTCAAAGATGCCGGGAATGGCGGCGCAGGCGTTCATCAGAATCAACCGTACGGCACGCCCGATGGTAGCGTTGGCCCGGTTGCCGGGGCCGAACAGGTTGTTGCGCGAGTTGATGTTAAGTTCTTTGCAGATGGGGCCATTCACAATTGATAAAATCGCGGAGCCGCCCATGCTGGAAGACGGGCCCACCAGGTTGAAGACCGGGTCAAGCATGGCCTCTGTGGCGGTGAGTATCACTGGCATGTATTCGGGCAGGCAACCGGCCATGACGGAGTTGGCGGCCACTTTGGCCACGGTTATCTCACGGCGGCGCTCCGGAATCTCTCCGACCACTTCATCGGCTGGGCGACCGGAACGCTCGATGAATTCGCCGACTCGTTGTTCTGTGGGTGGGACCACGGGTAGACCGTCGGTCCAACCAAGTTCATAGCAGCGTTCGATGGCCTCTAAGGCGGAGTCCCATTGGACTGTTGTTTTATCACCGGAATCAGGCAAAGTTGGTGCCCTCCAATTGGGTTTAGTGGTTTAGGCAGTTTTGTAGTGCTTAGCCCTGTCATTCTGAGCCGCAGCGAAGAATCTGGTCGCTGAGCATTGAGACCCTTCTCTTCGTTCAGGGTGACAGGCGGAAGGAAGTTGTTAGTTTTGTAGGCCATGACTCCAATGAGAAGTGGCCCCCATCTCCGACATCGTCGGACCTAACCTTCCCCCTCGCAAGGGGAAAGGTAATTATTGAGAAGCCTACAGCTACCGGCTGATAGCTGTAGGCTATTCGCTACTTGGCTAGGGTGTACTTGGACAAGGAACGCAGTTCCTTGGGCGGGTTCATGTGGGAGCCGCGGATGGTGAAGGACACCTCTGCGACGTAGATGGAACCCTGGGAGTCTACGGCGATGCCGTGGGGGGCGATGAACTGTCCGGGGCCTTCACCCTCGTTCTTGTCTCCGAACTGGCTGACTAGACTACCTTTCAGGTCGAAGATGGAAACGCGGTGGCCCAGGCCGGGTGCGTCGTCCACGCCGCCCATGCCGTTCAGTTCACCAACGTAGATGTGCTCGCCCCAGAGGACCATGGAGTCCGGACGATGGATGTTGCTCCACATGGTCTGGAACTTGCCATCGGTGTCAAAGATCTGGATTCGGTGGGCTTCGCGGTCAACCACATAGACGTTGGCTTCGCTGTCGATTGCGATATTGTGGGGGCGGATGAACTGTCCGGCGTCGATGCCGGGTTCGCCCCAGGAGAACTTGTACTCGCCAGCGCCGGTGTAGACGTGAATGCGGGAGTTTCCGTAGCCGTCTGAAACGTAGATGTCGCCGTTTCCGGGGTGAATGGCGGCGGATGTGGGACGGTTGAAGGGTTCTCCGCTCCAGCGAGGAGACGGGTTGTTCCGCTCTCCGATCTCAAGCAACTTAGTGCCATCGGGGCTGAACTTCTGAATGGTGTGGATGCCGTCATCGGAGCAAAGCAGGGAGTCGTCATGGGCAATGTACAAGCCGTGGGTTCGGTCGGCGCTGAAGTCGCCCTTGCCGAAGGAACGGATGTAGTTGCCATCCCGGTCCAGCACGATGATGGGCTCTTCGCCACGGGTCAGGACAAACACGTTGTCATTGGAGTCGATGGCAACGCCGGGGCATTCCTTGAACGACATGCCAGCGGGCAATTTAGCCCAATTCTCAACAAAGTTATAGCGGAAATCGCCGATACCGTAGACCTCTGGCATGTGTGCACCTTCTGTAATTATTTTTAATTTCTTTCCCGTCTGTGAAATACGAATCTGCGGCAGGCTCGAGACGCCGTTCATGACCGGGCATAGTAATCCTAAGTGTGGCCGATTCAGGTGTCAATGGGCGTGATGTAGACGGGTGGTTATGGCTGGTGAGCCACAGAACCAGTTGGTGTCTGGGAATGCTTAATCAGGCTGCCAAAATGTCACCCTGAGCGAAGCGAAGGGTCTGCCAAAGCAATGCTTTGCAGATTCTTCATCGGCCTACGGCACTCCTCAGAATGACAATATCAAGTAGCCATTTCGAAAATTTAAACCGTCCTACCTTCCGCTACTTTAAGACCTGCCCGCCCTCGCCCTTTAGGTAGTCGGCGGTACGTAGCGCCAGAGCCTGGATGGTGGGGGTGGGGTTAACGCAGGCACTGGTGGTGAAGATGCTGCCATCAATGATGAACAGGTTGGAAACGTCATGGGTACGACCCCAGCGGTCCACCACCGACTTTTCCGGATCTTCACCCATTCGGGCGGTGCCCAACAGATGCCAACCAGCGTTGCGGCGCAACGGTGAGGCGATGGTCTTCTTGGCTCCGGCGGCTTCTAGCACTTCGGTAGCCCTGGCAACCGCGTGCGCCAGCATCTTTGATGAGTTCTCACTCACAGTGTAATTCAGCTTGGGAGCGGGGATGCCGTCGCTGTCGGTCAGTTCCGGGTCAAGTGTTACGGTGTTGTGTTCTTCCGGTAGGTCTTCAGCCATGATGGTGATGCCAATCATGTGACCAAAGCGTTCTTTGAACTCGTCGTGATGCCGTTCACCCCATGCAACCTTCTCTCCCAGTAGACTGCCAATAGCCGCGGCAAGCGGTGCATCGGTGTAGGCCAAAACTTGAAGGTCGTAGCCACGGATGAAATCGTGGTCTGGGTTGGTCTCGTAGAATTCCTGGCTCAGCATGGTGCTGCCCCTGGGATTGCCTTCCTCAGTGCCCAGGTCATCTTCAAAGACCCCCAGCACAGAACCCACTGGGTGGTGCATCAAGCATTTGCCAACCAGACCGCTGTTATTGGCCAGGCCGTTGGGGAATAGGGCAGATTTTGAATTGAGTAGTAACCGGGCGGTGCCGATGCCGTTGCAGGCTAAGACCACAGCCTTGGCCTTTTGTTCTTTCAGTTCGCCGTCCTGGTAATAGAGCACCCCGGTGGCGTTTCCAGACTCGTCAATCGTAATCTCGCGCACCCTGGCGTAGGTCTCCAACCGTGCTCCCGCTTTGAGCGCCGACGGCCAATAAGTGAGGTCAGTGGAGGCGAACGAACGGAGATAGCCACCCACATCCGGATCCCTGTCGTGGTGGTGCACAGATGAGATGGCGGTGTCGGAAGACCACCAGTGCCAGCCCAGTTTGTCGAATGCCTTGGCCAGCAACTGACCGCTTTTGCGAATGGAAAGCGGCGGGCAGGGTCGCTCCGGTTTCTCTGGGTACGCCGGGTCGCCCTTGAGACCCGAGACACCCATCATCCGGTCATTCTCGTCGTAGTAGGGTTCCAGTTCTTCGTAGGATACGGGCCAGTCATCGGCCACGCCCTCCAGGGTTTTGACCCGGAAGTCTGACGGATGGAAGCGGGGGAAATGCGCACCCCAGTGAATCAAACTGCCGCCAACGGCGTTGTACATCAGCGGGGCTATTGGTGTGTCGTCCTCGTTGATGGGGTAGTCTTCCGGCAGACCGCGAAAACCGGGATCAGGGTGAAAATCCGTCTGCCAATGAAGCTGTGAATCGGCCTCCGAGACTGGAAAAGCGTCCGTTGGTACCCAGCCGCCTTGCTCCAGGCAGACCACATTGATGCCGGCTTGGGCCAGGCTCCAAGTGAATGCTGCGCCTGAAGCCCCTGCTCCAATAACTAGTACGTCGGCTATTTCTTGATTGTTGTCGTTGGCCATGTTGGTTCCTCACATAAGTATGGGCACGGCAAAACCGCGCCCATACTGCTAACTCGGATTGTTATCTGGCGCTGACATCTTAACGCTGTCAGCTGATAGCTGTTTAGCGTCGTTCGAACACAGCAGCAACACCCTGGCCGCCGCCTACGCACATGGTTTCCAGGCCGAACTGAGCGTCCCTGGCTTCCATCTCGTTTAGCAAAGTGGTCAGGATACGGGCGCCGGTGGCCGCAATGGGATGGCCCAGAGAGATACCGGAGCCGTTGACGTTCAGGTTGTCCTCGTTGGGCAATTTCCACTCACGGAGAACCGCCAACACCTGGGCGGCGAAGGCTTCGTTGAGTTCGATGACATCCATGTCTTGGATGGACATGCCCAGCTTGGCCATCAGCTTGCTGACTGCAGGAACCGGGCCGATACCCATGGTGGCGGGATGGCAGCCAGTTACGACCCAACCCTTAAGGAAGCCCATGGCCTCAAGGCCCAGCTCCTCTAATTTATCTTCGGCCACCAACAGGCAGACTGATGCGGCATCGTTCTGGCTGCTGGCGTTACCAGCAGAGACGGTACCGTCTTTCATGACAGGGCGCAGGCGACCGAGCACTTCCATTGAGCTATCGCCTCGGGGGCCCTCATCTTTGTCGAATATTTTTGGGTCGCCCCGGCGCTGAGGAATCTCTATGGGAACGATCTGAGAGGCGAACTTGCCAGACTCTTGGGCGGCCACGGCCCGTTGGTGGCTGCGCAAGGAGTACTCGTCTTGTTCTTCTCGGGAAATCTCGTATTGCTTGGCCAGGTTCTCGGCGGTCTCAACCATGCCGCTGATAACACCGAACCGGTCTTCAGGAGAGATGGTCTCCCGGGCGCGGGCCAAACGGTCATGCAGGGTTACCGATCCGAAACGTGCGCCCCAGCGGGACTCATTCACGTAATACTCGGCGTTGCTCATGCTCTCTACGCCGCCAGCGATGACCACATCGGCGTTCTCGGTCTGGACCATCATGCAGGCGTTTAGGATGGCCTGCAGGCCAGATGAGCAGCGACGATCCAACTGGTAACCGGGCACTTCAATCGGGAGGCCGGCTTTCAGCAGAGCCAAGCGGCCAATTGCCGGGTTCTCTCCGCTGGGATACCCGTGACCCAAAATAACATCATCAACCTTGGCCGGGTCCAACCCGCTGCGTTGCAGGGTCTCCTTGATTACAGTGGAAGCCAGCTCTTCAGCTGGTATGTCTTTTAGAGCACCGCCGAAATTGCCCACAGCGGTGCGGACCGGTGAAACTATGGCTACGCGTCGCATAATTTACTCCTAAAATACCCATGAAAATAGTTCCCGTAATAATAACGTTTTTGGCCTAAGTGTGTCTAATGTCCCAGAAGTGGAAATCAACGAGACAAACGAAGCCATTCGGCAAATAAATTTTGGCAATAAAAAAGGGACGGCGGATGCAGAGCCGACCCTTTAGTAAGAATGCCGGAATGGTTTTGAACTTTCTACCCTTGGGCGGTCTCGATACCCTCTAGTCGGTCTTCAAGATTTTCCAGGGCGTCACGCCAGCCCACCGGGGCTAGGTCTCGGGTTTTGTCTGGAATCTTGTCTGCTGCAGAAAGCAGGAAGGACGCGACGGATGACTCGGTGAATTTTGACGCCAAGTTAGATACATCGTTTTCGTTCAACGGCGTGTGGTTCAGTATCTTTCCAGGTATCCCTTCTTCCAGGGACTTTTGGGTGTTTAAAAACCCGGTTACGCTGAGAATCACAGCAGCGGCCAAAACTGCTCCCACTACTAGGCCCGCAGCCATTCCTCCAAGCCGGTCCGTCCAGCCCATTAACATGCCGTAAACCAATTTTCGGGTGATATTTGAAGCCAACCAAATGGCGGCGACGGTTGCGGAGATCACCGCAGCGTAGGACATAAAAGCTGCGGCGGCGTCATTTGGTAAATAGCCAAGCAACCAGGACTCTGCTCCGCCCCTGAATTGGGCAAGCGTCAGGATAACGGAAAATACCCCAATGACTGCGAACGACGCCCGTATGATGCCTATCTGCATGCCTAACAGGCCGCCGGTGACCAGAGTTCCAATGAGGACTAAATCCACCCAGTTCATTGTTTTGCTCCTGTTGCTACTTCCCTAGCAAAGGGGTGCGTGGTTTGACCCATCGGCCAAAACCTTTTGTAGACATAATGCCACTGGAAGTATTACGGCTGTATTAATCGCCATTTATTTCAGGTAAAAATAGCCCGGTGGCCTGGAGGTAATTTCTGGGGTTAATTTGCCGGTTTAACCGAGTTTAATTTGCGGTTCAAATAGAAAAAGGCCGGGTCTCCACACTAAGAAAGACTGCGGCCCTTTCCTGAGGGGTTTGGTGAGTTCATCGTACCGCTGGCGCATTGAGCCGGACAACCAGCATGTGTCAGCAACAAATGCTGAGCGATAGCCCTTCTTAAACCAGAAAACAGTTGGCGGTGTGCCTAAATAGCATAATCACTAGACCGTTTTGATAATCGCTTATTACTTATTTATGACGGTTGTATAACGAAATTAGTAACCGGAATATCTTCTGGTAACAGACAAATATGATTTACAAGAATTCCCAACAGCAAAATCCTGAACCGTCTTCAGAGTCCCAATTCCAGTCTTTGATTGAAACGGCCCTTGATATTGTGGCGATCCTCAATCATGACGGAATGATTCGCTACCTCAGCCCTTCAGTGTTGCGAATTACCGGTTATTCCCCTAAAGAATTGATCGGCCCAAATGCCTTCTCGTTCATGCATGAAGAGGACGGTAAGCAGCAGTTTGAAGTTTTTGAAGCGGTGGTGTCAGACCCTGCTCATGCCACTAAAAGCGCTTCCCATTCCTTCCGGTTCCGGCACAAGAAAGGTCATTGGGTGGTCCTTGAATCGGTCAGCACCAAGCTTCCAGACGGGCCAGAACCTCCCGGGATACTGGTCAACGCCAGAGATGTGACTGAACGTGCGCAGGCATATGAGCCCATGCGTGAAACCGCGGAATCGGAGCGGCGGTTCGCCCAAGAACATGAAATCATCGCTGAAGTGGGCCGGATCATCAGCTCAAACCTGAACATTGAAGATGTGTTTGAGTTGTTCGCCACTGAAGTACGCAGTCTGATCAAGTTCGACATGATTGCGGCCAGCATTGTCGACAGCAACCAGGAGACTACCACCATCAAGTATTGGTCTGGTCCCGAGGAATACCGTGAAGACTTTAAGACCACTATTCCTGTTACCGGAAGTTTCACCGCCAAGGTGCTCTCCTCTGGCAAACCGGTGATCGTTCAAGGGACAGGCCAACATGAGATTCTTCAGTCGTTGGTGCATCGTTCCGGTAGTGACCACGATGAGAAGGTTAACTCAAGGCTTGGGCCTGCCAATCGTGAATCTCGGAAAGATAATTGGGGCGCTACTGCTATTTTCTTCAGAACCGGAGGCGTTTTCGGAACTGGACGTGGCAATAGCGGACCGGGTCTGATCCAAGATTGCTGGTGTCATCAGTGGCGCCGGAGTATTTGCTGATCTGAAACAGACGGAGTCTGATTTAGCCGTCAGTGTGGTTGAACGGAGCAATATAGCCAACCAGAACGAGGTTATCGCGGAGATTGGTCGCGTCATCAGTTCAACCCTGAATATAGAAGAGGTCTACGAACTGTATGCAGACCAGGTCCGTAAACTAATCGACTACGATGTGCTAGGCATAGCGGTGATTGACCCGGAAGGAGGGTCATTCCGAATGGCCCACCGTGTCGGAGACGAACTTTTGGGTAAAACGGTCGGCTCACATTTTCCGATTAACGGAACTCTTATCGGAGAAGTGGCGGTTACAGGAGCGGCAAAGATAGTTCAAGGATTTTCAAAACCACAGCTTCAAAAGATATACCCAGTAATTGTCTCCACTTACGAGAGCTGAGTGCGGTCTTGGCTATGTGTGCCATTGATCAACCGAGGAGAGGTGGTTGGAACGATTCTGGTGCATTCTAGGAAGAAGAACGCATTCAAACAATCTGACATAGAACTGGTACAACGGGTAGGCAACCAGATCGCCGGTGCGATTGATAACGCTAGGTTGTTCGACGAATTGAAAATCGCGGAAGCTGAACGCACTGAGACAGCTGCTCAAAATGAAGTGATCGCCGAGATTGGCCGTATTATCAGCTCAACCCTGGACATTGAGGAAATATATGAGCCGTTCTCTGACCAGGTTCACAAATTAATTGACTACGATGTGCTGAGCATTGGCTTGGTCAATGAACAAGACCAAACGGTCAAGATAGAGCATCGCGTCGGGGATAACATACTGAATAGGACGACAGGAGTGGTGGCTCCGCTTGCCGGAACTCTCACCGGAGAGGTCTATAAAACCCAGCAGGTTGCCATTGTGCAAGGGATGTCGAAAACAGAAATACAAGAAACGTTCCCTCAGCTAATCAAGACCTACGAGATCAGATGGCAGAGTACGACGTCATCTTCCAGAAGTTTAGGCAGGTTGGAGAGAAGCTTGCTGACAAGCCACCAGGCACTGGCCTGGGTCTATCCATCTGCAAAGAGATAGTTGGCTATTTGGGCGGGGATATCTGGGTGAAAAGTACTCCCCGCAAAGGCAGTACCTTCTACTTCACCGTACCGGTATCCGCAGAAGAGCGGTTGTCGGAACAAGAACTTGAGTTGGAACCGGGGCTGGTACCCGAACTGAAATATTCGATTCCGAGTTAGCGCCGGTCCCTGCAGTTCTAAGCTACTCGCGCCCGAGTTAGCACCGGTTCCTGTAGTTTAGAACTAATCGCGTTTGACACCACTGATGAGGTCCAGATATTTGTATCCGGACCCGGTGTTAAATAACACTACAGACTCGTCTGGATCCAAGAATTTTTGGTCCAGAAGCTTCTTCAAACACACCAGCGTCGCTGCGCCTTCTGGAGCGGGGAAGATGCCTTCTGCAGTGGCCATCTCATACATGGCATCAATCATCTCTTGGTCGGAGACCGCCAACGCAGTGCCGCCCGTGGCCCTTATGGCTTCTAGAATCAGGTAATCGGCAAAGGGATGAGGCACCCGCAGTCCGTCTGCTTTGGTGGTGGCGTTCTCCCACATCCGGGAAGTATCTGCGCCTTCATTAAAAGCCCTCACCACCGGCTGGCATCCATCTGCCTGTACTGATATGAACTTGGGCTGCTTGCCTTCTATCCAGCCCAGCTCCAGTAATTCTTGAAACCCTTTATACATTCCAATAATCCCCGTGCCACCGCCGGTGGGATAGATCACGGCGTCGGGCATTTTCCAACCCAGTTGCTGAACCATTTCCAGGCCCATGGATTTCTTGCCTTCCGCTCGGTACGGCTCTTTTAGTGTGGAAAGGTCAAAAAATCCCAATTCCTTGGCCACCGCCACGGCTTCCCGTCCAGCATCATTGATCAGGCCTTGCACCAGGTTTAATTCAGACCCGGCCACCAGAGTCTCTTTCTTGTTGGCATCCGGCGCGTCTTGGGGCATGAACACCTTGGTCTCCATGCCGGACCGCGCCCCGTAGGCCGCTGCGGCGCCAGCCGCGTTACCGGCAGAGGGCATGGTGAACCCGCTCACCTTTAGTTCCATAGCCTTTGAAACCGCAGCAGAAATACCACGGGCCTTGAAAGTGCCGGTGGGGTTTAGACCCTCTTCTTTCACGTAGAGATTTCGCATGCCCAGCTGCTTGGCCAGGTTGTTGGTCTTGATTAGCGGTGTGCCACCCTCGCCCAGCGTCACAATGTCGTCGGGATTGTTCACCGGAAGCAACTCAGCGTACCGCCACATGGTATCGGGGCGGGAGACCAGGCTGTCGCGGTCAACCTCACGTCCCAACTTGGCCAAGTCGTAGCGGGCGAACAATACTTTCTCGCAGCACGGGCTGATGCCGATTAGTTGCTCGTGAGGGTAACTTTTGCCGCAGACAGTGCATTCCAGGTGGCTGATATAGCTGGTCATGTGGTCGCTAATCTCCTTTGAAGTACGGGCGAAGTACGGGCCTGCTAAGCGCTGGCCTAGCTAGGTGCAAACTTGTTGGTCTAGTCGGATTGCCCCTACTATACCCCACGTAGGAACCCCTGCGGATAGTCTGATCAATTACTCGTCTTCTCAGATTTTTGAGAAACTCGACTGCGCTGCCAAGCTTGCCACAAGCCTACTGTTTAAGTAATATGCCCGCTAGACGGCCCGTGCGGCCCATCCCCATCTACACCGGACCGGCCGGTAAAAACACCAGCCCGTGAGAAAATAGTGGGGACATTTAAGGAGAGCTATGAAACTTGTATTCTTTGACGATTTCGTTTTAGGTGTAGTGAAAGACGACACTGTGGTCGATGTTTCCGGGGCCGTTATCGGCATCGAACACACCTCGCCTCAGGACCTAATTAACAAGATAATTGAGAACTTTTCCCAGCACCGCGCAGCTCTGCAACAGGCGGCGGACAGCGGCCAGGGCAAGCCCGTAAGCGAAGTAAGACTGCGCTCACCCCTGCCCAAGCCTCCCAACATCATCTGCATGGCAGTGAACTACATGGAGGATGGCACCAGGGCAGAACCGGCCCCCATCAACGCCTTCCAGAAGTCGCCGAACTCGGTTATTGGCAATGGTGACACGATGATCCTTCCAGACATTCCCGCCTCTATCTTTGAAGGCGAGGCTGAGATTGCCTTGGTGATTGGCAAAAAGGCAAAGAACGTTAAACCCGAAGATGCCTACGACTACATTTTTGGCTACATAAACTTCATTGATGGTTCCGCCCGCGGCTTACAAGCTGGAGGCAACACCTTCTATCAGATGAAGTCCAGAGACACATTTGCGCCCATGGGACCCTACCTGGTCACCGCCGATGAGGTTAAAGATGCCCAGAACCTGGACATCAAACTGTGGGTTAATCAAGATCTGAAGCAGTCTTTCAATACCGACGATATGGCCCACAAGATTCCCCGAATCATGGAATGGGTCACATCCATTCACGAACTGGAACCCGGTGACGTAGTTGCCACCGGTACCAACCACCGCGGACTGAGCGCGCTGATGGACGGCGACACCGTGGACCTGGAAGTTCAGGGGCTGGGCACGCTGCATTTCGACATCCAAGATGACTTGAAGCGCACCTGGCAACGGACCACCCGCTTGGAGATGGCCGGTCAGGGCAAAGAGGGAACAACTCCCCAGACTGGCGGTAAGTATTCCTAGACCGTAATTCGAATGGAATAAAAATCCCCCGCCACTTGGCGGGGGATTTTTGGTTTCAGGCCTCTGGCGTTTTACTGGTATTCCAGTTGTATAATCACCTATCTTTTTAAGCCTCTATCAAGCAAATAGGAGTAAACCCTATGGCAAGCGAGAACAAACCCAAGATTTCTCCTGGAATTTCCCGCGAGATTTCTATGCAAGAGTTCAAGCTCATGGCAGACCGTGCAGGTCTTGGTATGAACCAAGCGGAGCTGGATCACCTAAAGCCCATCTACGAGCTGTACATGGAATACACGGCTATGATGCACTCCATAGAATTTGGGTCTGAAGAAATGGTTGTGGAATTCCATCCCGATTAACCGATTTTATTAATCACGTCTTTTTAATTGAATTGATCGGGCATTCTTAATCTGTTTATAGGGGTGGACATATGACCCAAACAAATAAAAAACTACACGAACTGACAATCCACGAAGCCGGCAAAATGCTCAAAGACGGTGAGCTCTCCCCCGTTGAATTGACTCAGGCTTTCTTTGATCGGATCGACGAGACTGAAGACCGACTTCATTCATTCATAACCTTGTTGAATGACCGGGCCATGGGTGAGGCCCGCACCGCCGAAGCGGAGATTCGCAGCGGCCATTACAAGGGGCCCATGCACGGGATACCCATCGTGCTGAAAGACCTCTACGACACGGCGGGAATCCGCACCACTTCCGGCTCCCAGGTGGACTTTGACCGAGTGCCCACCGAGGACTCAACCGCAACCGCTCGATTGGCCGACGCCGGAGCAATCCTGCTGGGTAAGGTGACCATGCACGAATTTGCCTTGGGAGGCCCGGACTGGACCACCCCATTTGAACCAGCTTGCAACCCCTGGAACCTGGACCACATCACCGGCGGCTCCAGCAGCGGTACAGCTTCTGCGGTTTCATCTGGTCAAGCGATGGGTGGTCTCGGGTCCTGCACTGGAGGGTCCATCCGCGGCCCGGCATCCCTTTGCGGCATAGTAGGTCTGAAGCCCACCTACGGGCGGGTCAGCCGTGCCGGTGTTGTAACGTTGAGTTGGTCCCAGGACCACGTTGGCCCTTTGACCTATACCGTTGAAGACAGCGCATATATGCTCCAGGCCATCGCAGGCCACGACCCCAAAGACCCCACCAGCAGCCGTTCGATAGTGCCGGATTATTCCCTGTCTCTCCGTGAAGACATCAAGGGCAAGGTGTTTGGTCTGCCGAGGCATTATTTCTTCGACGACGACCCTGGCGTAAACGCAGAGGTGGTTGCCGTAGTTGAAAAGGCCGTAGCCGAGCTTGAAAGCCTGGGTGCCAAGATAGAAGAGATAGAACTGCCGAGCCTGGAATACGTGCGGGCGGCCAACACCATCATCATGGTCAGTGAGGCCTACGCCTTCCACGAGCCCAATCTCAAAACTAGGCCCCAGGACTTCGGCGAGATCGTCCGGGCCAGGTTCAGGATTGGCGGCATGCTCAGCGCCGGTGATTACCTGCAGGCCCAGCGGTGCCGACAATGGAGCAAGCGGGAATTCGCTCAGGCGCTGACCAAGGTCGACTTCTTTGTAACTCCGACCATGACCCAACCAGCAGCGGCGTTTGAAGGCTACGACCCCATCGCCACCATCCAGGGAAAAAGCTTTACCGCTCCGTTCAACGTCACCGGGTTGCCAGCGATATCAGTGCCCTGCGGCTTCACCCAAACAGGGTTGCCAGTGGGACTTCAAATAGCGGGAAAAGCCTTTGACGAACCCGGCGTGATCCAGGCTGCCTACACCTATCAACAGCATGCCGGTTGGTACGAGCAGCGACCAAATATCTAGGCTGCTAATCGTCTGCGGGACTCGGCAGGGGTGTTGACTTGGCGTCGGGAGGGAGATTTTCTTCCCAGTCTAGGATCAACACCCGGTCGGTGGTGTCCATGGACATGATAACTACCGCACCGATTAGGCTTGTGGCAACGGACAGGCTGATTGTCATAACATAATCGCCAAAGAACCCAAACAGGACGCCGCCGATCCAGCCTCCGGTGGCCATGCCCAACATTGCGCCGGAGAGCTGCCAGCCAAATGATCGGCCCAATGACCCCTCGCCGTAGTAACGACGGTTGATGATGGGAAAGGCTGAACCCTCTCCGCCGTAGCCAATCCCAAAGACCACAGCAAATAAATAGAAAGTCCAGGTGTCATGGGTCCAAAACAGCATCAACACCGGCAACCCCTGTAGCACGTACATGACTGCCATGGTGCCTCGTGGGCCCAGGGAATCAGCCAACACCGGAGTCAGGAACCGGGTTAACCCACTCACTAAGGCCAGGGTGCTGAGAACCCCCGCCGCCGCTATCGGGCCAACCCCAGCTAGAACGGCGATTGGGACGATGTAGACGATTACTATTGCATGGGAGACGCAGCCCAGGTAATGGATCATCACCAATTTCCAGAATGCGGCGGTGGACTGGATGGACGCCGCACGGACCTTATCCCTGACCATGCGAATCTCACGGCTGAACTGCTCGTTCTGCCCGTCAGCCCAGGCGCCACCAAATGGGTCTATGCCGATGTCAGACGGCCTACTGCGGAAGAAATACACGACGATGGACATGGTGATGCCGCAACCAATGCCCAACGTCCAGAAGGCCACTCTCCAATCGTAATTCGCCAGCAAGATGCCGATGAGCAGGGTGGTGCCGGCAGGCCCCACGCCTTGGGCGCACTGCAGTAGTCCTACCCCAACGCCCAACTTTTCTTTAAACCAGTAGGTGGCGGTGGTGATCAACGCTACGTTGAGGCAACTCTGGGTGGTACCGAGGAATATTCCGTAAGCCACCCATATATGCCAAACGTCCGTTGCCATGGCCGAGATAGCTGTACCAATAAAGAAGCACACCACCCCGATGATCAAAACCGAACGACCACCGTACCGGTCCGTGGCAATGCCGATGATTGGGGCGAGTACTGCGCTCATGATGGCGGAGATGCCGTAGGCCAGTGTTATTGAACCCTGGCTCCAGCCATACTCATCTTGCAGCGGCAGAATCACCACGCCAAAGGCTTGGGTGATGGAACCACCACCGAGGTACAGCAATACCGAAAGGCCGATTATGATCCAGGCGTAATGGATTTTTGGACGGCGCATCTGCATCTTGGTAAAAAATCTCAAAAGTGACGGCAATTAAGGACAGGCGTCAATCTAAAGGGATCCAGACTGAACCCACTCGACTGCATTGGATTGTAACGGTCGTTGGGCCAGCGTGGGAATAGCAAAATGATTACCCACTGACAATAAGAAAAGGGTTAATATTGTTGCACCCGTCCCGGCAGCCAAAAATGGAAGCCAATTTTAGTAGCCCACTATTAGCACCCAACTCTGAGAACGCATGAGTATCAATGGCCAACAATCTAGCCTGCAACTGAGCATCTTGGACCAGAGCCCTTCCCACCAGGGCGAGGACGCTGCCCAGTCTTTCCAACGGACCATCGAACTGGCCACCAAGGCCGACGGCTGGGTCTACCACCGTTATTGGGTGGCCGAACACCACAGTTCAGACCGAGTGATGGGTTCGTCTCCGGAAGTTTTAATCTCCCATTTACTGGCCAAGACTAATCGCATCCGGGTCGGCTCCGGCGGCGTTATGCTCCAGCATTACAGCCCCTACAAAGTTGCAGAGAATTTCAACGTCCTGGCCTCTCTAGCGCCTGGGCGGGTTGACCTGGGCATTGGCCGTGGACCGGGTGGGCTGCCCCAGTCGACCATGGCCCTACAGCAAGCAGTGGCCGGCGAACGGTCCATTGGTGACAAGATTTCAGCGTTGCGTGAGTTCCTACAGGGAGACCTGCCCCCGAGCCATGCTCTGCACGGACTGATGGCCAGCCCCAGGCCACCAGAGTCTGCTGACATATACCTGCTGGGCACCTCTGCGTCCAGCGCAGAAATGGCCGCCGAGTTTGCCTTGCCCTACGTATTTGCCCTCTTCTTGAACAGCGACCAAGACGTGATGACCAAGGCTATGACGGACTATCACCGTCTGTTCGACCCGGCTAAGATCGCCCAAAAGCGCGCCATGCTCGCCCTTCCGGTGGTGGTGGCTGACACCAAAGATGAAGCCGCCGAGCTGGCCTCAAAAATCAAGGTAATTCGCATCAGCCTAGAGAGCGGCCGCACGCTGACCACCGCCACCCTAAAGGCCGCCGAAGACTTTGGGGCGCAGTGCGGCGAGAAATTTGAGATCAATGTCTATGAGGCACCGGTGGTCCACGGGTCCCCGGAACTGGCGTTACAAAAACTCTTGGATATCCAGAGATTACATAATGTGACAGAGATTATGGCCGTGACCGCCATCAACGATTTTCAGAAGCGACTCCGGTCTTACGAGTTGCTGAGCAAGGTTGCCACAGAGGCAAATATCGCCGGCAGTTATCGTTAGAACATTACAGGGCAGGAAATAACATGACCGACAAAAGGATGATGCGATTGGGCGTTTTCCTCTCCGGAAGCGGCGGCAATATGGCCTCGTGGCGTCACCCAAGCGCGGTGCCCGACGGCGCAGTGAATCTGGCCTATTACCAGGGTCTCACCCGTAAGGCAGAGGCCGCTAAGCTGGACTTTGTTTTCTTTGGCGACGGACTCTACATCAGCGAGAAGTCGCACCCGAACTTCCTCATCCGATTTGAGCCGCTGACCCTGCTGGCCGCGTTGGCCATGGACACCACCAACATCGGCCTGGCAGCGACTCTGTCCACCACCTACAGCGACCCCTACACGGTGGCTCGGCAGTTTTCTTCCATCGACCATCTGAGCGATGGCCGGGCGGGTTGGAACATTGTGACCTCGCCTTTGGAAGGCTCCGCAGCCAACTACAACAAACCGGAGCACCCCCAACACGACCTGCGCTACCGCATGGCCACTGAGTTTGTTGAGATAACCAAGGGGCTGTGGGATTCCTGGGAAGACGACGCATTCGTGCGCGACAAAGAATCCGGGGTATTCATTGACTCAACCAAGATGCACCGCCTAGACCATGAGGGCGAGTTCTTCAACGTTCAGGGGCCCCTGAACATTTCCCGTTCCAAGCAGGGCAGCCCAGTACTGATCCAAGCTGGTTCATCGGAATCAGGACGCGGGTTCGCTGCCACAGTCGCGGATGCCATTTTCACCGGACAGGCAACCAGAGCCGACGCCACCGATTTTTATAAGGACGTAAAGCAGCGGGCAGTAACTGCTGGCCGAAACTCGGACGAAGTCCTGATTATGCCTGGCTGCGGACCAATCGTCGGTGACACCCCGGAAGAGGCGGAGGCCAAGTACCAGGAAATCGCCAACTTGGTGGTCATTGATGACGCCCTAAATTACTTGGGTCGCTACTTCAACGACATGGACTTCTCGCCCTTCGATCTAGACGCGCCGTTCCCGGACCTGGGAGACTTTGGCCGTAATGGTTGGGAGAGCACCACCGATAAGATCAAGCAGTTGGCCAAGGACGAGAACCTGACCCTGCGTGAGATGGCGCTAAGATCGACCACCCCACGAAGCGAGTTCATCGGCACTCCAATCCAAGTAGCCGACTCGATGCAGGCTTGGTTCAAAAATGGCGCGGCAGATGGCTTCATGTTGAACAACAGCGTGCTGCCCCAAGGGTTCAACGATTTTGTGGATCAGGTGTTGCCCATCTTAAAAGAACGGGGTCTGTTTCGAACCGAGTATGAAGCAGACACACTGCGCGGTAACCTGGGACTACCCAAGCCTGAAAACCGCTATACTCAGTGGGCCAAGCTGCAAAGCAGCCCTAAATAGGGACGTTGTGAATTGCCTTGAGGCTGCCACCCCATCCCTTCACCCCCGCTCATCCTGAGCCCGTCGAAGGATTCGCGTAAGTCAGGCTTAGAACAGGAAACAGGGCTAACTCGAGAGATCGTTCGAGAGGCTCACCACGAGCGGTTAATCGTGGTGATTGTTGACAATGACTAAAACCCGGTCCCGTAAAAGATAACCATTAGGAGGCAGTACCATTGCCTACACTGCTGGGCATCCACGGCACCGTGACCAGCGCCGGCCGCTTACATCAGGCCCTGCAAGTGGCCGTTGATGCGGCTGCAGCTCACAATCCCTCCATCACAACCAGTATGCTCCATCTGGGAGACCACCAAATTTCCTTTGCCGATGGCCGTCCCGCAGAGGCCTATGGAGATGACACCGCCCATGTCCTGGAGCAGGTGATGGCAGCGGATATGTTTATCATCGCCACGCCCATATTCCGGGCGTCTTTTACCGGGGCGTTGAAGAACCTTTTGGACCACATCCCAGTTGAGGGTTTGATGGGCAAAGCCTGCGGACTAATCGGCATGGGTGCCACCGACCACCACTACCTGACGGTAGACACTCAACTGCGGCCGGTTCTGGCGTGGTTCGGAGCACACCTGGTTCCCGGTCAGGTCTATCTGCAGTCGCAGCACTTCCAAGATGGCAACCTGACTGACCTCAAAGCCATCGACGGACTGCAAAACCTGGGTCAGGCGGTTTTGTCCCTGCATACAGCAACGTGCTCAGGAGATGCCGCCGGTCCCGCGCCTTTGGCAGCCGGTTAGACAGATGCCGGAAACGAAACCAATCGACACCAAGCTGGTTCAAGAATCACAGACGGAAGCCGGGGCAACGATCTCCTACCCGATACCCGTCACTTCCTACCCAACCGGTTCCGGAGTAATCATCGTCAACTCGCCCGGCTCTGGTGAACTAAAAGACGGACGAGATCAGCGTTGGAAGAACCTGGGTCTGCATCTCCAAGAGGCAGGCCTGGCGACCCTGGTCACCTACAACGCCCCGCGACCCGACTTTAAAGTCCAGCTAGAATGGGAACCCTATTCATATGAGGGTGTTAGCTGGAACAAGCTGCTGATTGAGAGTCTCAGCCACGTTGTTGAATGGGCGCTTGAGAACTCGGTGCAGATCTGTGGGTCTGAGTCGCCGGTTATCTACCTGAGCGGGTTTTCCTCTGGCGGCTCGGCTGTGGGAGCGGTTGCGAATAGATACCCCAGCGTAAAACGCATCCTGTTTCTGTCCACCTACGACAGCGTCGGCGACCCTTTTTACGAAGGCACTTTTGCCTTCACGGGAGACATCTATTTGGCTTACGGCGGCGAGGACGAACCGGCCGGTATGCTGGCCCGGGTGATCCAGATGGGGGCGTTGGCAGCCAGGTCGTACCAGGCAAGAGAGGTGCCCAACTGCGGACACCGGTTTGATGGTGAAGCCAACACCAAATTATTGACCCTGGCTTTTCACTGGGCTTTTGAAGGCGATAACAGTTTGCCAAAACCGCAGGCCTAGTTCCTGAGCTAATTAATTTCAGCTAATTAAATATTGAGGAGGGAAAAATGCCAAGAGAGACAATTTATCTGAGAGATACCGCGGGACAAGAACTAGTCAAAGGGACCTGGAGGTATGCCCGTGGGTATGTGCCGGGAGAACCCAACGAGGGTTTGGTGGAACAGATCGATGGCAGTCCGGCCCGCCTGGTCGATTACGACGACTCCGGTTGGGAGATTTGCCCCGACCTGGCGGAGCGCAATTCCCACGGCTTCAGCTTCATCTGGTACCGGATTAAGATTACGATCCCCGAGTCGGTTAACGGCCACCCGGTGAAAGGAACTCGCATCCAATTTGAGACCTGCATCGACGACTACGGTGAGATTTGGATTGACGGCGAGTGCAACCGAGACCAAGGCGCAATTCAAGGGTTCAACACCCCACAGCGCGTCCTGCTCAGTGCTGACCCCAACCCTGGCGACCAACACACCATCGCCCTGCTGGCAGTCAACGGCCCCCTCGGAGCGCCCGGCGGAACAGTCTTCTGTCGCTACGCCAACCTGGGCTTTGAGTGGACCGGCGGCCTAATGGGACCCCTTTAATTTGAGAGGCCCGCTTTAACCAATCAATCCTTGATGAATTAGACCTCCATAATTAGACAACGACAACGAGGAAAAATGAGACTTGAAAACAAGGTTGCTATAGTCAGTGGCGGCGCACGGGGTATCGGCGCCGCCATCACAAAAATCCTGGCCCAGGAAGGGGCCAAGGTCGTCATTGGTGACGTCCTCGAAGAAGCAGGCCAAAAGACCGCTGCGGAGATTAATGCCGCCGGCGGAGAGTGCATCTTTGTCAAGTTGGATGTCACCAGCGAAGCCGACTGGGACAACGTCGTAGGAGAGGCGACGCGTCGCTTCGGCAAGCTGGATATATTGGTCAACAATGCCGGCATTACATCGCGCGGTAAGATCGAGGACATCAGCGCGGATGACTGGACTCGGGTCATGGACGTCAACGTCAAAGGTGGGTTCCTTGGTACCAAGATGTCCATCCCAAAGATGAGGGCCAACGGCGGCGGCTCCATCGTCAACATCTCATCAGGGGCGGCCATCGCTCCGCAGCCGAACACCTCCGGCGCCTATTCCGCCAGCAAGGGTGCGGTCCGCATATTTACCAAGTCCACGGCGATTCAGTACGCCGCCGAGAACATCCGGTGTAACTCGGTTCACCCCGGTCCGGTGGAGACCGATATGCTGAACTTGAGCCGAGAGGGTGACTCAGAACTGGCGGATATGAAGGCGCGTGTCCCGTTGGGTCGGTTTGGGAAAGCTGAGGATATAGCCTACGGTGTGCTGTACCTGGCTTCTGACGAGTCGTCATTCGTCACCGGATCAGAACTGGTGATCGACGGCGGCCGCACCGCTCAGTAGCAGATGCTACCGGCCTAACCTCCAATAACGAAGATCCGGCCGTCGATTCGCCGAGGGTTACATCAAAACCCCTCCGCTCTCGTCAAAAAGCTAGACGGCCCACAACTGGCATCTCCTAAAATAATTAAACAAAGGGGTCTGGGAACTAAACTCAGACCTTTTTGTTGTTTAATTCGCAAACAGATAATTTACCCATCGCCCAAAAGCCTTTCAAGCTATAAACTAGGAAAGTCCATTCCAAAAGAGTTCAAAACTAGGTGATGAAAGATGGCTAACGACACGCCGACCAATAGCCCCGGAGCGCTATCTAATTCGAGTGTGGATGGGTATCGGCAGAGCTTTGACGCTGATGCCTCCAAACGCTTGGTACAGAACACCGTTACCCAGCGCGACGTCAATGAGATTGCCCTGAGCCACAAGATAGTCAACGAGTCGCCCCATGATTTCTCCATTGTTCTGGACGATTGGTCGGTGACCAACCAAGCCCGGTCAGGCCGTTGTTGGATGTTTGCCGGGTTGAACCTGTGTCGTGTGGACACCAAAGATGTGCTCAACGTGAAGGACTTTGAATTTAGCCAGAACTATCTGATGTTCTGGGACAAGCTGGAGCGGGTTAACTTCATATTAGAAGCGATCATTGAAACCGCAGACAGGTCAACCGATGACCGCACCGTCGCATTCCTGCTGCGGAACCCCCTTTCAGACGGCGGCCAGTGGGACATGTTCACCGCCCTGGTCGCAAAACACGGCGTGGTACCCAAGAGCGCCATGAAAGAGACGGAAAGCTCCGCCAATTCCAGCCGGATGAACGCCAGTCTTAACTATCAGACCAGACAGGGTGCCAAGAACATCCGTGATGCCTACGCTGAGGAATCGGGACTGGCTGAACTGCGCCGGATCAAAGACTCGGTCCTGAAAGTGATCTATGACATTCTCTGCATCCACCTGGGCACGCCGCCCACAGAGGTGGACTGGCAGTGGAAGGACAAGGACGGAGAGTTCACCCGCTCCGGAAAACTGACACCGCTGGAGTTCGCCGCAAGCTACCTGCAGACAGACATCCACGACTATGTCAGCTTGGTGCATGACCCCCGCGAGAACAGCCCTGAAGGTGCCACGTTCACCGTGGAGTATCTGGGCAACGTGGTAGACGCCCCGGCCATTAGGTATCTAAACGTTGATATCCAACTAATGAAGGACATCACCCTGAAGATGCTGCAGGACGGCAAACCAGTTTGGATGGGCTGCGATACTGGAAAGCAGATGCACCGTGACCTGGGCATCTGGGACGCTGACCTCTTTGACTACGCAGCGGTCTACGGAACCGAGTTTGACCTGGACAAAGCAGCCCGACTGGAATACCACCAAACGGCCATGACCCACGCGATGATGTTCACGGGAGTTGACGTGGTGGACGGGGTTCCCCGCCGCTGGCGAGTGGAGAACAGTTGGGACGACAAGGTCGGTAACAAGGGGTTCTTCCTGATGAACGACTCCTGGTTCGCCGAGTACATGTTTGAGATTGCCGTACCCAAAGAATACCTGCCGGAAGAACTACAAAAGGCCCTCGAATTAGAACCCATCGTTCTACCAGCCTGGGATCCAATGGGATCTCTGGCTGACAATTAACCCGGCTGACATTTAGCAAAAAGGCAAGATAACGAATGGTCTTCAAATCAGACATCATCGGCCAGTCTGTCCCACGGATAGACGGACCGGATAAGGTGACCGGCGAAACCCTCTATACCGCCGACGTCATCCTGCCCGGTATGCTCTGCGGCAAAATTCTGCGCAGTCCATATCCCCACGCCCGTGTGCGGAGCATCGACACTACAAAGGCTTGGGCTGTGCCCGGGGTGAAGGCCATCGTCACCGGCGAGGATGCTAAAGGCGCTCTCCAAGGCAAGATACTCCGCGATATGCCGGTCCTCTGTTGGGACACGGTCCGGTACATCGGAGATCGGGTGGCCGCAGTGGCTGCAGAGACTCCCGAAGCTGCCGAGGAAGCTCTGATCGCCTTGGAAGTAGATTACGAGGTTTTGCCGGCAGTCTTCGACCCCATGAAAGCTCAGAAGCCAGACGCCCCGCTACTCCATGAAGACATTGCATCTTATGTGGGTGCGCCTCTGGAACTCATGGCCCCCGATGTCCACAACGGCCAGACCAGACTCGCCTGGAACAAGGGTGATCTTGAACAGGGTTTCCGCGAAGCCGACGTTGTGCTGGAGCATTCTTTTTCGATTCCTAGCCGCCACCAGGGATACATCGAGCCCTTTGCCAGCATCATCGCCATTGACGATGACGGTCGAATACAGGCCTGGTGTTCCAGTAAAGCGCCCTTTAGGGCCCGCCGCCAGATGGCCCAGGCGCTGGACCTCGACGAAGAAACAATCAAAGTTAATGTGACATCTATAGGCGGCGACTTTGGTGGCAAGGGCGACACTCGTGATCTTCCCATCGCCTACCTGCTGGCCAAGATGGCCAACCTACCCGTGAAGATTGTCATGAGCCACGTTGAGGAATTCACGGCCAGCAACCCAACCCACCCAACCTTTGTCACCATAAAATCCGGAATCACCAATGATGGCCGCCTCACCGCCCGGGAAGTCCGCACGGTGCACGCCAGCGGTGCCTACGGCGCTCTGAAGCCAAGGGCCTATCTTTCGACCCATCATTACGTCGGCGGCGGCTACCGGATACCCCACGCCAGCTTTGAATTCTTGCAGGTGTACACGAACACCGTCCCCGGTGGGTATTTCCGGGCGCCCGGCGCCCACCAGTACACCTTTGCGCTGGAATCCCATACTGACCTGCTAGCCAGGGAAATTGGCATGGACCCCGCCGACTTCCGGCGAAAAAACCTGGTGAATCCCGGAGAAGAAGACGCACTGGGTCGCCCAATTCAATTGACCAAAGTCCACGAGGTGATGGAAGCGGCTTTGAAAGCCGGAAACTGGGACCAACCCAAAAAAACGGGACACGGCCGGGGCGTTGCCCTGTTTGGCCGCCAGATTGGCGGTGGTGTTGCCGGAGCAGTCCTGACCGCCGAGGCCAATGGCTCTTTCACTGTCATCAGCCCCACCGTAGACATTGGCACCGGCACCCACACCATTGAAAAACAGATGGTTGCTAGCGAGATGGGAGTCTCCCTGGAACAGGTCCAGGTCCGCGTCGGCAATACCGATGAAGTCCCCTACGACGAAGGGCCGCGGGCCAGCCGTGTGACCTATACAGAGGGTCAGGCCGTCATGAAAGCCTGCGGCCAGATCAAGCAGGCCATCGCTGACGGAGCATCGCTGCCCCTCACCGTGACCGTGGAGCACATGGCCCCGGAGCGGGAAGACATAACATACTTCGGTGCTCAGGTGGCCGAGGTCCAGGTTGACCGTGAAACCGGGCAGGTCACCGTACTGCGAATAATCACATCCCATGACGTTGGCACCATCATCAACCCATTGGCGCACCAAGGCCAGATCGACGGTGGTGTCATAACCGGCTTTGGCCTGGGTGTCACGGAAGAATTTGTGACCGACGATGGCCAGGTCCTAAACGGGAACTTGGGCGACTACAAACTCCCGACCATGGCCGACATCCCGGAACTAGAGACGGTTCTGATCCAGACAGCAGGCGGCACCGGACCCTACGAGGCCAAGGCCATCGGCGAGCTGGCCAACAATGCTACTGCGGCGGCTATTGCAAACGCTGTGGCTGACGCCGTTGGCTGTCAGTTGTTTGAGCTGCCCATCACCGCCGACCGGGTCTACAAAGCCATCCAAGAGAGCTGACACCAATCGATTTGCCTGAAGCCGATAAAGCCGCAATCGCCCTGTGTTTGGCCGTGAACGAGGCCGTCAAAGTTCTAGGTGCTAAAGCGGCCTACATCAGGTTGTTGGTGGACGGGGTGTTGACTCCCGGCGCGGCTACGGCGTCCGCTGCTCAATATCTGGACGATATTGCAGGGCTGAGCACGTTGGCTCTGTTGAGTGCTGGCAAGACCGCTGCGGGCCAGCTGATCGCCACCAAGGTACCCTTGGTTTTGGATGATGTCACGGAGTCTGACCTGATTTTGGCGCAGACCCGGCAGATCGCAGCAAGCCACGGCTTCCACGGCACCGCTGCCGTTCCTCTTTTGGCCGAAGACCAGGTTGTGGGCGTATTTTTTGTGTTTGCCGGCAGGGTTCGTCACTTCACCGACCAAGAAGTTTCTACCCTTTCCAGTCTCGCCAAACAAGCTGTCTTGGCGCTGCCAACAAACCCCTGAGGATTCGGCCAAACAAGAAAAGTATTGTCCTTTTGGAACGTGAACCTTACAATGCCCATAGTAATTCGGCTTTAGTATTATGGTAGATTCGAATAACGTTCCTCCAAAATTTCGATGAGGCCGCACGTTATTCCTGCCAAAAAGTCAGCTTAAAAAGTCAGCCAGAAAAGTTCGAAAACCTGAAGGAGCGAATCAATGGTTAACACTCAACAACAAACCGATTCAGCAGGCTCTGGGTCCAACGACGAGATCGAACAATTCGATGCGATCGTCATCGGCGCCGGGGTTACCGGCTTGTACGCACTTTACCGCCTGCGCCAGCTAGGGTTCTCGGCGAGAGCGATCGATGAGGCCAGCGGGGTTGGCGGCACCTGGTACTGGAACCGGTACCCAGGCTGCCGTTTTGATTCCGAGAGCTATTCCTACGGGTATTCGTTCTCTGAAGAACTCCTGCAGGAATGGGATTGGAAAGAACATTACGCTGGTCAACCCGAGACCGAGCGCTACCTTAATCACGTTGCAGATAAGTTCGACCTACGTCGGGATATCCAGTTCAATACCCGAGTTAAGTCGGCCACCTACAATGAAGAAGAGAGTCGGTGGTTGGTGGAGGGCACCGACGGCAGCAAGCTCAAAGGTCAGTTCCTGATTACCGCCGTGGGCCTTCTTTCTGCTGGCTACGTGCCCGATTTTGAGGGTATCAACGACTTCAAGGGCGTTTGGACCCACACCAGCCGTTGGCCCAAAGAGGGGATGGATCTGAAAGGCAAACGGGTAGGTGTCGTTGGCACGGGTGCCACCGCTATCCAGCTGATTCCCATGATTGCTCCAGAGGTTTCCCACCTCACGGTTTTCCAGCGGACGGCCAACTACACCGCGCCGCTGCGCAACGGCCCAATCGACGCCGATACCATGCAAGAGATCAAAGGGAATTACGAAGAAATATTCAAAGTTTGCAACGAAACTGCCGGATCATTCATGCACAAATTCGACCAACGGTCCGCCATGTCGGTCTCTCCAGAAGAGCGACTTGAGCAGTACGAACGGCTGTGGGCAAAGCCGGGCTTTGGTAAATGGCTGGCAAACTTCCGAGACGTCATGGTACCTGGAGAGGCCAACGAGGATTACTCGGAGTTTGTCCGCGGCAAGATTAGAGAGAGTGTCAATGACCCGGTAGTTGCCGAGATGCTGGTGCCCGATGATCACGTATTCGGCTCCAAACGCGTGCCCTGCGAGACGGGTTACTACGACGCCTTTAACCGGGACAACGTCTCACTGATTGACGTCCGTAAGGCCCCGATCGAGCGGATAACTGAAAATGGTGTGAAGACCGCTGACGCCGAGTACGAACTGGACGTTATTATCTATGCCACCGGGTATGACGCCGTCACCGGCGCTTTGCTCAACATTGATATCTATGGTGAAGACGGGAAGACACTTGGGGAGAAGTTCACCAACGGCCCGAAAACTTACATGGGTGTCTCCAGCGTTGGCTACCCCAACCTGTTCACCGTCAATGCAGCGTCGGTCGGCAATTTTGTTCGTGCTGCTGAGCCGCTAATGGACTGGGTGACTGACTGCATGGTCTATGTCCGCGACAACGGCTACGCTAGCATCGTACCCACCCAAGAGGCAGAAGATGCCTGGGTCAAGCACGTTAACGAGGACGGAGAAAAGATCCTCCGCACCAAGCACCCCGCCTGGTTCAACGGAGGTAACATCCCCGGCAAGGCCCGCGCCCTGCTGACCTCGCCCGACCCCGCTCCGGTAATGCGAGCCAAGCGATTGGACGTGGCCGCCAAAGGCTACGAAGGGTTCACACTCAAGTAATCTCATCATCGCAATCAAATAAGTATTCCGTTGCAGACAGCCTACCTAGGCTGAACTGAACCAGATACCAAAAGGGAGGGCAGATAGTTACCTGCCCTCCTTTTTTGTTGGCCGGAATCGAATCACCCATGGAGTGACCGATACCACCGAACAGATTAGACTCCCACCAATTCGGGATAGCCTGAATCGTGAATGCGTTACAAGTGAAGTATTGAGAGATTGCTGATAGCACACAGGGAAATTCGACGCCTAACTACATCGCAGGCTATGAGGATTTGCCACAGGTATACATCAGACGGTCTGTCGAGAAGGAGGCCGCTTATCTGCTACCACATTTGAAACCTGGAATGCGAATGCTCGATATCGGCTGGTCTGGCTGCAAGAGTCGCCCCTGGCGAGTTTCACGGCGTTGACAAGACGCAATCACAGATTGACATTGCAACTTCGGTAGCCTAAGAAGCCGGCTTGTCAAACGCCCAGTTTCAAGTCGCTGATGCCCTTGCCCTTCCGTTTACAGACGATTACTTCGACGCTGTTCATTGCCACGCAATTCTGATTTACATTCCCAATACGATTGCAGCTCTCGCCGAGATTTACCGGTATTGAAACCAGGCGGTATCCTAGCGGCTAGGGATCCGGTGTTTGATTCGTGTTTCATTGAACCTGATATTGGGAACTTGAGCAGATTGTATGCGATCTTTTCCGCCGTTTTTACTTCTAATGGCGGCCATCCTAAGATTGGCAAAGAGCTTGGAGCCAAGTATTTGGAAGCCGCGTTTGTAGATATCGAAGTTACAGCTACGGTCGGTTCTTGGTTTCCCCCTTCAGTACCCGGAGCCCCATCGACTTCAGATGAATTTGGAACTCCCTTATTGGGGCCGCCGATTTTTAATCCGGCCATCGAACTGGGGCTGGCAACCAAAGAAGAATTTGAGCAATGGAACAAAGATTTCATAACCTGGCAAGAGAGTCCTGGCGCCTCCGGCGGCTTTCTCTGGGGTGAAGCGATCGGACGCAAACCATAAACATCGACGAGCAAATTGAATCTCTTGCGCAAGAAGGGATCGAGCTAGAACGAAAGCGCCCTCTTGTGCTTCCAGAGGTCTCCCGTAAGGTGGGTGCTACCCACGAAATGGATGATGTTCTGGACCTCGAAACCGTCCTTTAAATCAACTGGAGGTGTCCAATGGCAGTTACGTCCATCGAGATCAAAGAACGTGGTTCCTACGCCGAGGGCATGGAGTTCGGGGATGTCGGCGCGTATGAGCAGATAGACGGCACGGCTTACTTCGCTGTCGACCCCACCGACCCCGCCAACAGCCTGATCACCGACTAGGCGCCGCAGGATTAGGTGGGCTACTGGTACAACTAAAGGTGCGGGAATCGACGGAATTCCTGGAGCGCATCGCTCTACTCGAGCCAAATGCTGACTAGCGAATAGGAGTGGCCGGTGCCGATTGTTGCTCGACCGTTGGTCGTAACCGGCCAATTGTAGGGCACCCTGTGCTAGAATTTACTAGTGGCCCAAACGTGGGGGTGTAGCTCAGCGGGAGAGCACCTGCTTTGCATGCAGGGGGCCAGGGGTTCGATTCCCCTCACCTCCACCAATTTCTGTACTTAGATATCGCCTCTAACCTTCTCGACGAGTCTCATCGCAAAATAAAATGGTAAGCAAGGAGACTGGTATGTCTATAAATACTAGGAAAGAAGGGAATCCGGTAGTGGGTATAGTTGGCGGCAGTACTTCTGATTTCCCGATTTTGCAAAAAGCTGTTGATTTATTGGATGAACTCGAGGTAGAGAACGAACTCAGAGTGGTATCCGCTCACCGAACTCCAGATTGGTTATTTGAATATGCCGAAAAGGCAGAGAATAGAGGACTAAAGGTAATCATAGCTGGGGCGGGCGGAGCTGCGCATTTGCCCGGTATGCTTGCTGCCAAAACCATCCTCCCAATAATTGGAGTCCCAGTACCCTTAGAGCACCTTAAAGGCATGGATTCACTGCTTTCCATAGTCCAAATGCCAAGAGGTGTCCCGGTAGCTACTGTTGCGATCGGAGGTGCGGAAAATGCCGCGATTTTGGCCGCCGAGATACTTGCAATTCAGGATGAAGGCTTAAAAACTAGATTGAGAGATTGGCGGAACACCTTGACCGAAACCGTATTGTTAAATCCGGATTCACGGGGTGCAATCTGACAATTGAAGACCGAAATTTGGTGATACCGTTAGGTAGCACTTTGGGAATGCTTGGGGGAGGCCAAATTGGAGGATTTTTCGCTGAAGCAGCTTTACGGTTTGGTTACAAAGTATCAGTTTGGGACCCGTCTCCAAATGCACCCGCAAAGAGATTTGCTAGCGTGGCGTTCGACACACCTTTTGATGACCCAGACACTTTAAAAGAATTCGCCGATGTATCTGACTGTGCTTCGTTGGAATGGGAAAATATACCTGTTGCCTTAACAGATGGTCTGGCAAAGCTAATCAGAGTCAGACCCGGGAGCAAAAGTTTAGGACTTGCCCAAGATAGAACCAAAGAAAAACAATTCTTAACATATAACCGTATTCCCGTAACAAAATACGCTGTTATAGAAAGCCCTTCTGAATTAGGTGGAGTTCAGATAGAACTACCCTGGATAGTAAAAACGGCCACGCTGGGATATGACGGTCATGGGCAATGGAAAATATCCAACTCTCAGGATATCGCTCGTATCGAAAACGTTTTGAAGGGAGATGGCCCGTGGGTGGTTGAGAAAGTAGTCCCTTATAAAATTGAGCTGTCAGTTGTTGTGGGATACGATGGTAGAACCAAATTAGTGAATTTCCCGCCAACCGAGAATATTCATGAAAATGGTATTTTGAGAATAAGCATATCTCCAGCTAGAATTTCCGCGGAAATAGAGAGAAAAGCTCAGGAACTCGCTCAAGAAGTCGTAAAGAACATCGGAGACCCCGGTGTTTTTTGTGTGGAGATGTTTCTGCTAGAAAATGAAGAACTTTTGGTCAATGAAATTGCTCCACGGCCGCATAACTCAGGACATCACACAATAGACTCCTTCACAGTGTCTCAGTATGAACTTCAGATTAGGGCACTAGTAGGCCTACCACTTGTAACGCCACTGCAAATCACACCGTCAGTTTTGTTAAATGTGTTGGGAGAAGAGTACACAAAGCTCACCGATTCATATACAACAAATCGAATCTTGGAAAACCAGACGACACGAATCTATTCGTACGGTAAACCGGATGTCCGTCCTGGCCGGAAAATGGGTCATCTATTGTTCAGCGGACCCTCTCAGGAAGACTTACTTTCGGATGCCCTTGAAGCCCATAAGATTTTGACTAAAGTATAGGTTTTATATTCGCTTAAATTGACCGGGCCATTTTGTTAACGAAGAGATACCGTAGATTGTGCAAGTGATGTCCTGGCTAAGTTTAGACCTGCCAAATAAGCCTGCCTGCCAGTAGATTTGTCAATCCATCATATTGTCTATGGATGCTTTGTTGACCAGATTAATGCCTAAGTAGCGGTGGTTTGAGGCTTTCCTAATTCTCTTGTTTTGCATGCAGGGGGCCAGGGGTTCGATTCCCCTCACCTCCACCATTTATTTGAGGCTAGTCTACGTTTCGGATTATTACAGAGCCTATTGGTAGTAACAGGGATATTTCCTGACCACAAGTGGCCTTAGGACCGGAGCTTGTCCAAGGTACGAAACTTGAGAGCCACGCTTATATATTCTTGGCGCGCTCTCAGTCAGCGTTTGAAATGGTCACGGTTATCGCTTTGGGTGGATTGTTACCTACCGTAGACTTCTGTATGTAAACGGTGCCAATTACCGCCGGGTTTACGTCGGTTTGCTCTTGGTAGCGAACGGTGTTCTTAGTCTCGCGCTCGAGAGTGAATGTTAGTTGCTGCGTTTCCATCGCGCCCTCCCGTGTTCGTGCAATTCGGGTGAAGAATAGCGCATCAACTGTGGTATTGGTGAACAGCGGGGATCCCAAGGACCAACTTAGCTACACGACAACCACTAGCGCCGGCGCGGCAACGATGCCAATCGGCACTCTGTGGCTCCAAAGATAGCGGTGCCAGCCCCTCTGATAAGCAGATGCGACAGACACCGCTATTACGACCATCACCCGGCCGCAAAAACCCAGCGGTAGGGATAAAGATCAGCGAAGGTGCGTTCAAGGTCTCCGAAAGTAGACATCGGGTTTTTCCTACCGTTGGTTTTTATATATGTGGTCTTGACTACAGGCGGTCTTCTATTTGAGAGCTTGCCGCTGGGTTGGCCCGCGTTTTAAGTCGGGTTTAGCGGCCTTTGAACTTGGGCGCGCGTTTCTCTAAGAATGCGATGCGCGCTTCGTCGGCGTCTTCGGAGCCACTTAGGATGCCGCCGGCGTTGGACGTCAGCACCATGGTGTTCTCCAGTGTGGTGTCCATGGCCGTGCGCATAATCCGCTTGCTGACCCAGTGCACCATGGGCGGCACTCGCATGATGCGGTCACACAGGTCGCGGGTGGTCTGCTCCAGTTCGCTGGAATCCACCAGGTAGTTCAGCAGGCCCCATTGGTAGGCCCGTTCAGCGTCCAATCGCCCGGTATAGGCAAACTCCAGGGCCCGGCCTAGTCCCGCCATCTTGGGCAAGTAGTAACTGCCGCCGTTCTCAAATATCTGGCCCAGTTGGTGGTAACCCACAAATTGAGTAGCCTCGCAGCCAACCCGGATGTCGCAGTGCAGGGCCATGTCCATGCCGGAGCCCACAGCCGCGCCGTTAATCATCGCAATAGTGGGTTTGCGGATTAGGGAAATGTCCCGGTGTAGTTGGGTGAAACCGTGGAAAAAGTGTTGACGGACAAAGTCCGGACTCTCCGTATCGTCCCGGTTACCAACAAAGTTCTCGCCCAAGACATCAGCGTCGTTGTCACGGCGCATGTCGGCCCCGGAGCAGAAACCTTGGCCCTCGCCGGTGAGCACAATCACCTTGACGTCTGGGTCGTCATCGGCCGCCCGCATGTATTCGCCCACCTTGGCCACGGTGCTCTTCTCCTGTGAGTTGCCCATCAGGGCGTTACGACGCTCGGGCCGATTGAAGGTGATCCAGGCAATGCCTGAGTCCTCAACTTCATATTTCAGGTATTCAACTAACTCTGGTCCCATAATTTATCTCCTAATTAACTACGCAATCGGTGCAAGGTATTTATGGGACGTATTCTGGCAAGGATTTGGGGTGGCGTCTAGCTGGTCGGCTAAACCGAGTTTTTGATACCGGTGGCTTAATTCCCTAGTCGGCTTAAATAAAAAGGGCCGCTCTCATAAAGAGAGCGGCCTCAAAATGAACCCCAAGTTATTCGGCTAATCAGTTTCTAGACGCCTACCCATCTGCGGCCTTATTGAGGCCTATTTGGACCAGCAGCCATACTAGCGGAGAAAATAGTACCCAGGCGATAAACACCACTATCAACGGGTATTTTCCGTCATTGAACTCCGAGAATTCACTGGAGTGTGCCAGTAGGCGAACAGGTTCGCGAATGGAATCAACGCCAGGATGGCCCAGAGCAAGAACTATCTGCATAATCATGTTGCGTTGGCATATTCGGTTAGGGCTGGAAACCCAGCAGATGCATGCCAGAATCTATCTTGATCATCTCTCCGGTGGTATACGCGGCATCTTCCAACAGCCAGACCACGGTTCGGGCCACGGATTCAGGTGTTGCCACTTGTTTCAGAGGCACTTGATCGTTGAATTTTTTAAACAGCACTTCGGTTGCCTCTTCGCCGATTCCGTTGGCCCACCAGCGTGAGGGAAACGCGCTGGGCATGATTGCGTTGACCTTGATCTCTGGCGCCAGGGATCGGGCCAAAGACAGGGTCATGGTGTTCAATGCACCTTTGGAAGCTGCGTACGCAATGGAGCTGCCAGCACCAGTGACGGCTGATATTGACGAGACGTTGACGATTGAGCCGTGGCCCTGCTTTTTCATGGCGGGCACAACCGCACGGGCCATCTGGTAGGGACCGACCACGTTCACCGAGAAGACGTCCATGAATTGCTGACCTTCCAAGGCTTCTAAGTCCTTGGAGTTGGCGAAGACCGAACGAGCGGCGTTGTTAACGAGCCCATCTATCCGTCCCCATTTTTCAATGGCCTGGTTCGCCATGCGGCGGCAGTCTTCATCAACCGACACATCTGCTTTACATAATATGGACTCCACGCCTAGGTAGTCGCAGACGGCCTCGGTTTCGTGGGCCTCTTTTTCGCTCTTGGTGTAATTGATGACTACGCGCGCGCCTTTGGCAGCCACTTGCTTGACGATGGCGGCACCAAGTCCGGTGGCTGATCCGGTGACGATGATTACGGAATCTCTCAGGTTCATAGTTCTCCTTGGGGTTGGCTTTTAGCTGACAACGTTCAGCGTTCAGCGGTTGGTTTGTTGGGTTTGGGTGGACAAATCCCCTTCGGTCCCCATTTACGAAAGGGGGATGTTTTTGGGGCTTCCTTGGTTCTCGGTTTCTAGATTGTTCTTGGGAATGTCACCCTGAGGGAAACGAAGTGTCTGCCAAGGTGTAGATTGGCAGATTTTTCGTCGGCGTACGGCGCTCTTCAGAATGACAGTTGTGCGGCAGGGTTCCATAACGTGGTTTCAGCTAGGCGTTGGCCCCTATCCTAACCTTCCCTCGGCGCTGGGGAAGGGACTTCTGGCTGAACGCTGTAAGTTTACAGCCCTAATATCCGCTCGGCATTGCCGTGGTTGATTAATTCCCGTTCTGATTCTGAGCAATCGAGATTGTCTACCATTTCATTGAATACCTCAAAATGGGCGAATGGGTGGTCGGTACCGTAGAGCAGCTTGTCGGCCCCGTAGACCTTGTAGCAGTACTCCAGTGCCTCCGAACTGTGGGCAACCGTGTCCACGTAAATCTTGGCGAAGGACTCTTGGGATGGATCCGAAAGATTGGCCCAATCATCGGGCGAAGACCAAGCGTCAATCATGCGCCCGACGCGACCTTGAATGAAGGGAACGAACCCGCCGGTGTGGGGGACGATCAATTTCAGCTCGGGATATTCTTCAAAGACGCCGCTCATGACCATCCGTACGGTGGCCAGGGTGGTATCAAACATGAAGGCCATGCCGGGCACCAAAGGCTGGTGGTCGATGCCGTTCATGTTGATGGGTGCGGTTGGATGCATGTCCATCGGGATTCCCAGACTTTCAATGTGCTTGTACACCGGCCAAAATTCTTTGCTGTCGAGGGTCTTCTGGTTGATGTTGGAGAAGAGATAAACGCCTTTGAAACCCAGTTGCTGCACACAGCGGTCAATCTCGGCGATGGTCCGGTCGGCGCTGCCCCAGCCCAGGGTGGCCCAGGCTTGGAACTTGCCAGGGTGCGTCTGGATAACCTCTGCCAGGTGGTCGTTGATCCGTGAGGCCCAGTCGTCGGCTTCAGACCCGCCCAACAGCTCAGGACCCGGCATTCCATGGCTCAGGATAGACATGCCAATATCGAGATCTTCCATGTCGCGCAGCTTCTGGTCTACGTCGGCGTGGACCAGCGGTGAGGCGTGCTGGTAGCCGCCGGTGCAGCTAACAAAGTAGGTACCGCCCTGCAGTACGCCCTGGGGCAGAGAGCTTCGGCCCGCCAGGTATTCCAGGTATGGCAGGTAGACCAAGTGGCTATGAACATCTATTCGCATGAGTCCCCTTAAATTCCCTTATTGGTTAAGGGAAGGCTTTTAGCCTCTATTAATATCGGGGACAGTTTAACCTGACGAGCCTGGCGTCTCAATGGCAGCTGCCGTGGTAGTTAACTCCATTCCTAAACAACCATACTGATGAGAGATTAACTAATTATTTGGTAAAATCTCCCTGGATAGGCAATAATGATGTGGTTTGGATACCAGGCTTGGACCGGAGAGTGTATGAGAATCCTATTGATCGCAACCAACCGCCACGGGCGCTACATGAACAACATCCAGGCCCAGCCCCTACCACTGGGGCTAGCCTACATCGCCGGGTACTTGGATCCCGAGAAGCACGACACTAAAATGCTGGACCTCATGTTTGCCGACGACTACCTGGGTGAGGTGAAGCAGTCAGTGCAAGAATTCCAGCCCGACATGGTAGGACTGTCCATCAGAAACTTAGACAATGGCAGTAATCTGAATCCCGAGTCGGTACTTCCCATCACCAAGGAGGTGACTGACCTGATCCGGTCGATCAGCAAGGCCACCATCGTTTGCGGTGGGCCCGCGTTCAGTATTCTACCAACCGATTGCTTCGATTTCGTTGGCCCTGATGTTGGCGTTGCGGGCAGCGGCGGTGACGTGTTTGCCGATTTGGCTGACCGGATAGAAAGCGGTAAGTCGTATACGGACTTGCCTGGCCTGGTCTACCGAGAAGGCGGCAAGGTCACAGTGACCGACCCACAGCCAACTTCCGGGGTCATGAAGCCGCCACGTCTGGAAGAATTGGATTTGGATAAGTACTCCGAGGCCGGGTTTGGCATTGGTGTGATTACCAAGTGGTTCAGTAGCCAAGGCGGAAACGGTGATGCTGCAGACCGACAAAACCTGCGGCCTATTCAAGAGGTTCTGGACGAAGTTAAGGACATGAAGCAACGGCTCGGGCTGAGCAAGTTTTTCTTCATCGCCAACGGCTTCAATGCCCCAGTTGATCACGCCAAGGCGTTTTGCCAAGCTCTTATCAATGCCGATTTAAAAATCGAGTGGAACACTGGCCTGGTTTCCCGGAACTGCGACCCGGAACTGATTGGCCTGATGAAAGCGTCTGGGTGTTCCCTGGTGATAATCGGTGACCTGGTGGTCGATGCCATTGACCCCGATGAATTGTCTGTCCGCCTGGACCAGATGCTCCAAGCTTGCCGCTTGTGCGAGGAAGGCGGCCTGCCTTATACCGTTGGCCAGACCTTTGGTTCTCCGGGAGAGACTCGGGAAACCGTGGAGCGAAAACTGGTGTTTCTCCGGGCCATCAAACCCACAGTCGCCAACCTCAGAATCGGGATACGTATGCTGCCCGGCTCCAAGTCGACCGACCAGGCAAGGGCCGACGGCCGAGTCTTTGCCGACGGCGATCTACTGATGCCCACCTTTTACGTCTCGGAATCGGTCAAGGACTGGATCGTTGACCATCTGAAATCTGAGGCCAGCAAGAATGCTAGTTGGAGCATTGACTAGGGGCTAGCTAGGCTTGGCTTGGTTTGGAGCCGGAGGTATTTGGGTGCAGGCTCAGCCTGCCGGGCTCAGCCTGCAAGGCCTAGTAGGGTTTCGGCGTTGGTGTGGTAGATGAGTTCTCGTTCGGCGTCGGTGCACTCCAGGCCGTCCATCATCTCGCGGTAGATACGGGTGATCGGTGCCGAACATTATTTTTTCAGGGCCAAACATCTCGTAGCAGTACTTCATCGTCTCGGGGCCGTGCGCCACCGTATCCACGTAGATGCGATCCACCGATTCTGCCGACGGTCTGGCCAGTTTTGGCTCACCTTCTGGCGGTTCGTAGATATCAATCATGCGCTCCACCCGGCCGCGCAGATAGGGCACCCAGCCACCGGTATGTGGGACGATCAGTTTAAAGCCAGGTTCTTCTTCGAAAATGCCGCTCATCACCAGCCGCATGGTGGCCAGAGTGGAGTCGAACATCAGAGACATGCCGCGTACCAGGGGTTGCAGGTCCATGCCGTTTAGGTTCATTGGCGCGGTTGGGTGCAGGTTGACGGGCACACCTAGCTTGGCGATGTGGCGATAGACGGGCATGAACTCCGGCGAGTCCACCACCTTTTGGTTGATGTTGGAAAAGAGCTGGACGCCTTTATAGCCAAGCTCGTTGATACAGCGGTCAACCTCTTGGATGGAGCGTTCGGGACTGCCAAAACCAATGTTGGCCCAGCCAATGAACTTGCCAGGGTATTTCTGGATGACCTCGGCTTGGAAGTCGTTCATCCGTGCAGCCCAGTCGTCGGCCTCTGCGCCGCCCAGCATCTCCGGGCCGGGGATGCCGTGATTGATTACGGCCAAGTCCACGCCAATCTGGTCCATGTCTTTAAGTTTTTGTTCAACGTCGGCGTGCACTGCTGCGGAGGTTTGGGTGTAGCCTCCGCCGCAGCTAATGAAGTAGGCACCGCCGCGCAGGACCGCCTTGGGCAGGTTGCCACGGCCGGACAGATACTCCAGGTATTCTGGCATCACCAGATGGCTATGAATGTCTATTAACAGAAATCCCCCTCAGGCCCCCTTTACGAAAGGGGGAGGTTAATTTTGCGTTGGTTCTAGCAGAGCATAAATCGCAAATAATCAGAGGCATTGATTATAAGTATTCAATACCCAATGATTGAAATAATATGGCATAGATCTTATTATGGTATCCAGTATCTAATCGTTTGAGGCTCATTCTAACGACTTGGCCTCAGACGCTGATTAACTTTTCCCACAGAGTCTTGCGGCTTTTGCCGTGATTTAGCCAAACATTTGATAGATAGAAACGCGTTCCGCAGTCTGAACTTGGTAGCCTCTTTCCGAGACTTAAGCTCGACTGAAACTAGAAAACGGGTTCTGCTCTCCCTGGCCTCAACCCAGTTGTTGGTCCAGCTCTCGACCATCCCTATGGCCCTTTCGGTGCCGTCGATGGCTGAGGACTTTGGCGTCGATGTCTCCCAGGCAGCCTGGACCATCGTCGCCAGGATGCTGGTGATCGGCAGCACGGTATTCTTCTTCGCCCGGCTGGGTTCCAAGATTGGTCACGTCAGGGTTTATTTTGTCGGCGTGATTATCATGGCCATTGCCTCGTTGCTGGCCGTAACGTCTGCCAACATCAACCAGGCAATCGTCTGGAGCGGGGTCGTTGGGCTTGGTGCGTCTATGATTAGCTCCAATGCAAACCCTATCTTGGCGATTGTTTTTGGCGATAAAGAGCGGGGCAGAGCTTATTCCATCCCCATTATTGCAGCCAGAATTGGGACACTGCTGGGCATGGCTTTATTTGGCGTGTTCTTGCAGTTCTTCAGTTGGAGACTGGTCTTCCTGACCTCGGTTCCGGTTGGGGTGTTCGCTCTGTGGATGGCCCGGCCGTTACTGGAGTACGAATTACTCAAGGCTACCGATGCCGCCAAGAAGGTGGTGTTGGGCTCGCCCAGCGCATTGCTGATGATGGCTACTCTGGCCGTTTTCATCCTCTCCGGACTGCATGTCCACGAGGGCGATGAAAGCTTTGTCAGCGCAGAGGCCCTTGAGTATCACCTGCCGGTCCATGCTTTGTTCTTGGTGATGGCGGTGGCCTTCATCATTGTGCAGCGTCGTTCGGCTCAGCCGTTTTTGAACTTTGGCAATTTCAAGAATAGCCAGTTCTCCATGGCCCTATTCAGTGACCATACCTTCCACATGTCCATGATGGCCGTGGTGACCTTGGTGCCCATCCTGGTTGAAAACGGGCTGGGTTACGACCCCATCGTCGCGTCATGGGTGCTAATACCCGGTCAATTCCTGGGCATTTTCCTGCCATTGATCGCCGGATACTATTTCGACAAATCCAACCCACCGTGGATACGACCGGCAGGACTGCTGGCCATTGCGTCCGGGTTTGTGCTGCTGGCCGTGTTCTCCACTTCAGTACCGATTTGGGTGCTGCCCATATTGCTGATACCGGCGTTCATTGGCACACACACGTTCAACGCGCCCAGCAACGCCACGATTATGAATAGCCTGCCCGAGGACCGGAGCTTTGCCTCAGGTGTGATGGAGACCAGCCGACAGATGGGCCACACCATCGGGGTAACCATCGCGGCCGCCATGCTGGGTCTAGCGCTGCCGACGGGGATTGGTTTCATGACTGAGACCGAGGCTATGCCCTTCTACCGCACAGGCTTCCAGTACGCCGCGACAGCGGTCGTATTCACCATAATGTTGGGTGCGCTGGTGGCGTCCTACCAAACGGGAATCATCGGCAAACGATTCGGGAAGGCTTCGGTCAAAGCTTCTTCTACTTCAGGCGAGGCAACAGAAGAAGCAGCGGTTCCGGCCCCGACCCAGGCGGACGACTAACTCAGTC
>Ga0209089_10000363_pt1 | contig 42508 bp, 37 predicted proteins | sample ArcticOcean_MG_C_FD_187431 | JGI IMG/M metagenome (GOLD analysis project Ga0209089, IMG submission 187431) | Marine microbial communities from western Arctic Ocean - ArcticOcean_MG_CB2_150 (SPAdes) (version 2) | ecosystem: Environmental > Aquatic > Marine > Oceanic | place: Arctic Ocean: Canada...
ACCATCAGCTTCAATAATTGCTGAAAATCCCCATTCACCAATATGAGTATCAGAAAGCATTGTAGAAAGAATAGTTACTTTGTAGTCTTTAATTTTATTCGTCTGTCCAAAAGAAACTAAAGGAACAAACAGTAAAAGGAGAAGTAGCTTTTTCATAGTTTTCTTAAAAGTAATAAAATTTAAGAGGATTAGAAATACCTGATCTCGATTAAAGGGGTCTGTCAGATTGCCTAATAAAGTTATAAATTACTTCTCTTTAAAGACCAACAAATGAGGTCCTTGATGGAATACTTATAATTATATTTCAGAATTTTAAAAGGAAGTCTTAGATTTACTTTAGGTGAACACTTATTATCTTAAAAACGTATTCGAACATAATACTAATAAAAATCATGCGAAAAATCATTTTTATCATTAGCATTTGTCTATTAGTGACCTTAACTTCTTGTCAATTACCTCAGAAAGAAAAGCCAGTTGAAACGAAAATGAATATCTCAGGTATTCCTGGACCAAGAACTTGCTTTTGGTCGCGTGGACCAGTAAGTGCAGATCCCTATATGAATATTGCTTATCCTGATGCAGGTGTTTTCTATTGGAGTGCTGTATTTACAATACCTGAAGGTGCTACTCTGAAATTAGAAGGAGAGTTTCCTCATTCACGCTATATGTCTTTTATCAGTTATGATGGAAGAGGAATACCACAGGAATCAATGGCAGATTATTTAATTAATGCCAATGAAGGTCATGCCAATCCCTTTTTAGAGGGAGCTGATAGAACAAACCCGAAACGATCATATATAGTAGAATTTAAAAACGAAGCCGCACCATCCTTACAATCAGAAGGGGTTAAATTGTTAAAACCCATTTTGGAAGATCAAATCAATAACAGAACCCGTGTTGACAATACTTTACATGCGCCGTCTTATGGTCTAAAACAGCAATCTGTTCTATACCGCATCTATGTACCAGATGAAGATACTGACGAAACAGGAGGTGTTGGATTGCCTTCTCCTGTATTGACATTAAAAAATGGTACTATCTATCGTGGGGTAGATGCATGTTCTTTTCTTAAAACACGACAGCCTTTACAGATAAAACCCAATGCAATTGGAATTACCTTAGAAAAATATTATGAAATAACAAGTATTCCAGATCGTCCAATGGGGCACCCAGCAACCAATCCACCCACTTGGTATTTACAATATGACCGTAAATTCCTAATTGGTATGTACACTGGTGAAATGCCAGATAAAGCGCGTAAAAGCACTGGGGGATTTTATCCGAATGTAGACAACAATTATATCCGAACCTTTATTAATCGTAAGTTTGGAAAAGTATTTGTTTTACGGGGCAAAATTCCACAGACTCCAAAAACATTAAAAGGCAACAAAACCATGACCCAAGAAGAATTGGTGTATTGGTCACTTTGTTCTGTACAAGGGTTTGCCAACACTCGTGTAAATGGATGTTTATTTGACGAACAAGTTCCTGTAAATAAGAATGGTGAGTTTATGATTGTAGTGAGTCGAGAAGCAGATCGTCCACGCAATGCGCGAACTGAATGTGGCTTTGGTTGGCTTCCGATTGCAAATGACGGTGATGGTTTAGAGAATGAAAATATTGGGGTATTACAAATTCGAAATATGCTCGCCTCTCCTGATTTTCCATATGCCATTCAAAACATAAAAGAAATTGGGACTGAAGCAACAGTGATGGGAGATTACTTCCCAAAATCATTCTATACTTCTAAAGAAGCTTTTGAAGTATTTTTTCCCTGTTATCCAGAATTTGAATAGTAGGAATTAAAACCCTCAACTTGGAAGGGTTAAATCATCTGTAATCTAGATTAATCAAAAAGCATATAATCTGGAGGCTTTATTCCAGCAACTCTTTGAGCAACTAATGATTTTGATTTATGATGTGCTTGATGCTCATATGTTTTATACATAGCTCTTGACTTAGTCAATTTATTACCAAACAATTCAATCATATCAGAATTATTTTTTTCATCATAATTTTTCAAACTTGCTATAACAAAATCGTAACATTTAGAAATCTCCTCAATAATTTGTGATTTAGTGGTTACATTTTTCAAATCTATTTGGGGCGATTCAACACTAAGAGAAATTCCCATCATAAAATAGGTTGATCCAATTATATGGGTAAATTCTTCAGCAAAACTTCTTATATCAGGAGAAGCCTTTACATTCATTTTTTCCTCTGGCATCATTTCAAGAATTGAAATTGAATGCGTTTTTGACCTTTCCCAATCGATAACGAATTCAGGTAATGAGGTTTGTGCAAATGATGTTATGCAAAAAAGCAATCCAAGGGTTAAAAATATTTTTTTCATAGTATTTGTTTTTATTAAATGTAATAAATTTTAAAATGAAGGTGATTTAAGCTAAAAAAGGCGGAATTCTAAAAAGTCAAAAAACACTAAAAAAAAAGCAAAAAACATCAAAAAATGGGCAAAAAACATCAAAAATGAGCAAAAATAATTCAAAAAAGACAAAAAAATGAATTTATAAAATCTTGATATTATCCTTTTTTTCGTAATCATTTATTTTATTGAGTCTTACTAAGACGTATCATGTTAACTTTTGTTCCGCAGAACAAAAGCTATTCTTTTCAGCCATAATATGTTATTTTAGTTGAATAAAAAAAACACTTTTAATATTTACAATACTATTTTCTTTTATTTTATCTGGACAAGAGCTCAAATGGAATGATACTATAGATGGAGATTTCGTAATTGATTCTGTAACTCTTGGTGGAGACTCTAACGTTGTAAACGTATCAGGCAAGGCGGGAAACCACATTGTTTATATGACTTATACTTTCACTAACATACATTCCACTTCAAATCAAGGTGAGTATAATGCTCTTGCTTGGGCACAAGACGGCGATCAGTTTTTGGAAACTTCTGTAAGAGGTCTTTGGAAAAGAAATGGACGGGTATTTGACATTAAACACTTTTAACCAAGATCTAAAAGGTTGGTGCGTCACTAATATTTCATCTGAACCTACCAATTTTGCTTCTGAATCCTCACTAACAGACACTAACAAGCCCGTCTGGGGAACGTGTCCAGATTAGGCATATCATCTTCAGGATTGAATAAAGTCTACCCAATTATATAGATACCAGCACTTTATTTTTAAACCCCAGGCATATCTTCTTCTTTTAATTCAGCTATTCGTATATTTAGATTATGAAAAAAGTTGTAAAAAGAACTTTAGTAAAAACTGTAATATGGCGGTTAATTGGTAGCATGGATACTTTTGTGGTTTCATACATTGTTACAGGCACTTTTGAAACTGCATTAAAGATTGGTGGCATCGGTTTATGTACAAAAATGATTATGTACTTTATCCATGAATTGATTTGGAACAAACAAAAAAAGAAAGGGCTCACAGTTAAACGAAGCTTATTCAAAACTTTAACATGGCGGATGATTGGAAGTTTAGATACATTCATTATTTCATTATTCATTGTGGAAACTGTTGTAACCGCAGCTACAATTGGTGGAATTGGTTTCTTTACAAAATCAACTTTATACTTTTTACATGAACGAGCTTGGAGTAAAATCAAATGGCTTAAAACTAGTCCACGACTATTAAAGGAACATGAAATTTAATTATTTTTTTTATACACAAGGCAGGAAATAGCTTGAACACAGTGTAGATGGTATAGGTATTGGTGAAGATTTTCTTTCTTTAGAAGATTTCATAGATTTTTTAGAGAACCTTTAATTCTACATTTAATATATTAAAAAGTGATTTCTCGGAATCACTTTTTTCGTTTATACACTTCCTCAGCTAAAGATAAAACATCGTAGTAGGAAAGAACAACCACTACACACAAGAGAAAATGCTTTAAGGATTTTAGGAAGAAACCTTTAATAAAAATTTAAAAGATTGATTTAAACTAAACCATAGGCATTTCTTCTTCAGTAAGTTCAGGTGTTTTTAATTTCTTACTTTTAAGTAAAATATATACACTATGAAAGATTATAAAACGTTCATTAAGATTATCTTAATGCTTATTTTAATTTCTGGTTGTGACAAAAATATTGATAAAGAATTAATCAAATATGATTCTAATTCCTACATAGAATCCATTTTCGGAATAACTTTTGATGAAGATATTGAAGAGCTGGTTAATGATGCTTTTTCTTCTGATTTGTTAACTTCAAAAGTTCCAAAAAAAAGATTTAAAAAAGACAAATATGGGCGTTGTGCCTCTATTTATGATGATGAGGAAAACAACACAAAAACAATTACTTTCGATGGGAATTGTGAAGGAAAAAGAGGTCAAAGAAGAAGCGGAAGTATTATTGTAACTTATTCTGAAAAAAAAGATGAAGTTGGAAGTTTTAGACAGGTCGATTTCGATAATTTTTATCTAAACGATGTTAAAATTGAAGGTGTTCGAAGATATGAAATCATTAGCATTGAAGAAGGGGCTGACAAGATAATTCAAATGAGTTTAGAAAATGGGAAAATGACTTATCCGGATGGAAGTTTTTCAAGTAGGTCAAAAAGTATTACCAAGATAATTGTATATGAAAATGATAAACACTTTTCAACTTCTCTAATTGGAAATGCATCTGGATTTGATTCAAGTGGTAGTTCTTTTAAAATGAAAATAACTTCTCCAATTATATTTTTAAATAATTGCTTAGACCAACTAAATAATAGAAAAGGAATAATACCAGTTGCTGGAATTAAAACCTACACTAAAGATAATTATGAGATTATAATTGATTTTGGAGATGGAGAATGCGATTTTCTTGCTGATATTACAAAAGAAGGTATAACGGAGACTGTTGATTTAAGAAAAGTACATCGCAAAAAACGTAGTAAAAACTAAAGCTAATTAAAATAAATCACAGGCATATCTTCTTCAGTAAGTTCAGGTATTTTTAATTACTTACCTTATGTAAAACTAATATCTTATTCTTGTGATAGCTTTTTTTAAGAAACATAGTTTTGTAATTATGACATTTTCACTAGGGGCGGGTTTTTTTTTAGAATACCTATCCCAATCAAAGTGGTTAATTCTTGCCTTTGCTGTACCAGCCTTTCTTGGTGCGATTGCACAAGTTTCTAGAGGTCTAAAGAAAAAGAAATAAAATTTTTTAACTTAAAACCAATTGAATTGACTAAAGTTGGAGATTCATTAATTAATCACTTCAAAAGAATAACTCAGAGTGAATTATTGAAAAAGTATGACAAATAATTCCAATAAATACATTCAATTTTTCGGAGGATTCACTGCTGTTGTATTTGGAGTTTTACAGGGGATTGATTGGCTTTTTATGTCGCTGGACATAGAATTATAAGACGATTTGTTGCCAATATGTTGCCAGAATAGCAAATAAAAAACCGCAACATCCTGTTAATAAAGATATTACGGTTTCTGTTGGTGGTCCCACCTGGGCTCGAACCAGGGACCAACTGATTATGAGTCAGCTACTCTAACCAACTGAGCTATAGGACCGGATGTGCTGTTAACAAACCTTCTTAAAGATTTTAAAGAATCTCTATTTCAGAATGTCAATTAACAGATAGCAAAAGTAACATTAAAACTGAAAAAGAAGAAACCTGCCTAATAAAATGTCAGATAGGCTTTCCTCACGCTTTACAAAAAAAATCCAAAAGCTAATTATACTTTAATTGTTGGGTCTCACTTTGCCAATCGTAATTACTCTCTTGCTTCAGCTTTGGCAACAAGTATTGAAGTTCGAGTTGTGCAATACCTTTATTTTTTGGTTAGTGTCTTTGTCTAGACTAGACACTACATTGTTAACTTCTAATTGTAATTTTTCTTTGATTTAAATAATACTATTATTTCTATATAGTTTGATTAAAACAGACATTAACAAATAACTACTTGATCCTCCATACAAATAAGCCTAATGTAGTAGCTTTGAAGTAGGGCTATAAATTAATAATTGAATTAATTTTAAACATTATTCAATTAAATGAAATTAGTAAAACAAATTTTCTTTTTAAGCCTTTTTCTATTTTCCACATTTATGTTTTCTCAAACCATTACCATAGACGGTAGTGGAACCTGTGTATGCCCTGGAGCTACAGTTGGAGATACAGCTCTAATTAGTGGGGTGACTTATACAGCAGTTAACAGTTCAACTATAGTTACTCAGGTTAATGCAGGCAATTACAATTTATGTACCACATTAGTAACCAGTATGGCAAACTTATTTAAAGGAAAACAGGTTTTTAATTCTAATATAAGTTTTTGGGACACTTCTAATGTGACTGATATGAGTGTTATGTTTCAGTCTGCACGTAATTTTAATCAAAACATAAGTGGTTGGGATGTTTCTAGTGTAACTAATATGTATGGAATGTTTGATCATGCACTTAAATTTAATAAAAACATAGGTAGTTGGAATACTTCTAATGTAACTACTATGGAAAAAATGTTTGAAAATGCTACTGATTTCAATCAAAACATAGGTAGTTGGAATACTTCCAGTGTAACAAATATGGGTTTTTACTCGTACTGGAAAACAGGTTTTTAGTACCGGTACATACAATAACCAATGGAATGGACAGTATAATGGCAGCCCTCTTCCAGAGGGTAGTTATTACTATCGTATTGATTTAGATGGTAACGGGAATGTAGATTTTGAAGGATGGCTTTATTTAAGTAGATAATATAACTTGGGAAGGGTTTATAAATTATTATTTTTTAATTCTTGAATCGCATAGTTTGCCGCCCTAGCTGAGATAGCCATGACTGTTAGAGATGGATTCTGTGTTGAGGTAGAAGTCATGCATGCTCCATCAGTAACAAAAACATTTTTACAATTATGTAATTGATTCCATCGATTAAGTAGTGAGGTTTTAGAGTCTTTACCCATTCTAACCCCTCCCATTTCATGAATATCATTACCTGGATTTCTGTGATTATCACGAGTTTTAATATTAATAAACCCAGCTTTAGAATACATTTCAGTAAATTCCTCAAAAAAATCTTTTAGCATTTTTTCATCATTTTCATCATAATCAACGTCAATATTTAATTGTGGGATTCCCCATTGATCAACTTTCTCAGGATGTAAGGTGACTTCGTTAGTTATTTTTGGAATTGTCTCACCCATCATGTGAGAACCTACATTCCAAACACCAGTTTCACGAGTGTTTAAAAGTTGATTTTTTAAATTGTCTCCAAAGCCATCTCTAATAGTTTCTCTTGCTGGTTTTGCTCTAAAACCTGCTGCATAGCCCCTTAAAAAATCCGTTTCTTGTTTGTATACATTCCTAAAACGAGGTATATATTGAGAGGTTGGTTTAGTTCCTTTTGTTGTGAAACTTGGAAAGCCTTCATATTGTGCGCTAATGGTTCCTCTATAGTTATGAAAAGCAATATGTTTTCCTAACAACCCATTATCATTTCCTAGGCCATTCGGAAAACGGTTTGACTTTGAGTTTAATAAAATAAGATTTGTATTTAAGGTTGCTGCTGTAACAAAAATTACTTTAGCAAAATAATCCTGACTTTCTTTTGTTTTGGTGTCAATAACCCGAACTCCTGTAGCTTTTTGTTTAGACTCATCATATAAAACAGAATGCACAACTGAGTTTGGTTTAAGATCAAGGTTGCCGGTCTTCATAGCCCAAGGTATTAATGTAGAATTCGCATTGAAATAGCCGCCAAAAGGACATCCTCTTTGACATATATTTCTACTCATGCAAAGCCCTCTACCTTGTTTTAAAAAAATAGGCTTACTTTCAGTTAAATGAGCACAACGACCATAAATTACATGTCGATCATTGTAATGTTTTTTCATGAATTTACTAAAATATTCTTCTACTATATTCGTTTCCCACGGCTTCAAGAAGTCCCCATCAGGTAAAATATCTAATCCATCTTTGTTTCCGCTTACACCAACAAATTTTTCTACGTAAGTATACCAGTTATTTAAATCATTATAGTTAATTGGCCACTCTACAGCATATCCATCTCTTGCTGGCCCTTCAAAATCATATTTACTCCAGCGCTGAACTTGTCTTGCCCACATTATAGACTTACCCCCTACTTGATAACCTCTAATCCAATCAAACGGCTTTACTTGTCCATATTCATGATGTTTGTCTTTAACAAAGAAATGTTTAGCGTCTTCTCTAAAAGCATAACAACGGCTTGCTATAGGGTTTTCTTCTATGTCTTTAGCTGTTAATCTTCCTCGGTGTTTAAATTCCCAGGGCTGCATATTTGTTGTAGGATAATCTTTTAAGTGTTCAACGTTTGGTCCTCTTTCAAGTAATAATGTTTTAAATCCTTGTTCACAAAATTCTTTTGTGGCCCAACCCCCAGACATGCCAGCTCCAACTATTATAACATCGTATTTATTTGTATTCATAAAAAAAATTAAATAGAAACACTCCCTAAATACCTTCCGGGAATAAATTCAAAATTTAGATAATCTATCATGTAATTTTCAGAAGATTCAAAATGTAGTAAGGAATATTTTTTTAAAGTTGTTAAAAAAAAGGATGAGGAATCATTTGATTGAGATTGTCTGTCAATAAAAGAAATTTGTTCTTCTAATGATAGATTGTCAAATTTCAAGTCATTTATTTGAGACGATGTTCTTTCAAAACCTTCTATAAATTTTTCTAATTTTGATTGAGTATAACAATCATTTACCATGGTCAAAACAAACTCTTGACGAGATTCTAAAGTTGGAAAATTAATTACGTCTTCAGGTAAAATTATATTACAAATATAACCTATGGTGTTTTGTTGAACTCCCTTTATTGTTGGCAAATTAGAATATATAATCTGAGGCTCAACATTACACGCATATGGAAAGATAACAAAACCCCCTGTTAGTAACCCTATATGTTTTATCGCAATTCTTCGATTCATTTACTGTATTTGAAACGTCTTTTACATTCAAAAGATATTAAATATAATCAATTTAATATCACTGTAAAACAAAAAAATTTAGACAAGAACTATGATTAATAACAGATATTACAACTAAAAAAGAAATAGAAAATGTTGTAAACGGATTGATCATTGATATTAAAAAAAATTCTCCTTCTGCTATTAGGTAGGGATGGAAGCCTATGACAATGTCACAAAAGAAGATGGGCAACATCAATATTTAATAAAAATGTTCTAAAAAACAATCAAATCTAAAGACGTTCAAGAAGGAATAAATGCTATCAGAGAAAAACGAAACCCAAAATGGACTGGAGAAGAAAATCAGTCAAAAGCATTCTTTAAAACATTTTTAGTCACTTTCCCTAGTACGTTTCTGGGTAGCTCCTCTTGAATAATAAATTTTCTGGGAATTTTATAGGCTGGTAATAATTCTTTTAACCATAATTTAATCGCGTTAAAATCAAGTTTTTTTTCACTTGAAATTAAACTTGCGGCAACTATTTCTCCCCATTGACTATCTGGAACACCAATGACTGCACATTCTTTAATTTTTGGATGTCTGCGCAATACATCCTCAATTTCTAGGGCAGAAATTTTATATCCCCCAGATTTGATAATATCTACAGAGTCTCTTCCTAAAATTTTAAACATGCCATCATTAAAAACAGCAATATCGCAACTCTTGAACCAGCCATCTTCATATGCATTTAATGTTGCTTTTGGTTTTCTCCAATATTCTTTAAAAACATTAGCCCCTTTAATTTGAATCTCCCCAGGTTCTCCAGTTTCTTTTACATCTTTGCCGTTTGAATCAATCAGCCTAATTTGAACACCTGGTAATGGTAATCCAACATGGCCAGAACGTCTTTCTTTTTCATATGAATTGGAAAGCGCCATTCCTATTTCAGTCATTCCATACCTTTCCAAAAGAGTATGCGTTGTAATTTCTTTCCACTTATCTAGAACTGAAATAGGAAGTGCTGCAGAACCAGAAACCATTAATCGTAAATTAATTGCGCCTTCGGAAAGTTTAATTTTTTCTTTATATGAAGCCTTTTCCCAAAAATCAATCAATTTGAAATAAATTGTGGGGACTGCCATGAATAAACTTAAACGACCATTGATTAATTTTTGCCAGACTTTTTTGGCGTCAAATTTTGGTAAGAATTCACAACATGCTCCTGACCATAATGAACAGCTTAGTACATTAATAATACCATGTATGTGATGTAAAGGCAGAATGTTTAAAATATGATCGTTCGGTTTCCAATTCCATGCATTTACTAATGATTCTATTTGGAATTGAATGGTTTTATGAGTTGTCACTACGCCTTTAGGTAAATTCGTTGTACCGCTAGTATATAAAATCATAGCTCTTCTATCCAAAGGCACTTCTGGTAAATCTCTAATTGAATTATTTATTAAATCATTGACTAATAATAGTCTCATTTTACGTTCTTTAGCCAATGGTTCTAGAAGAGTTTTATATTCTTCACTAATTATCATTATTGAAGCATCAGCATCTTCAATAACATACTTAAGAGATGGGAGGGGGTTGTAGGTTGCACAAAGGAACGGCTATCCCTCCTGCTCTCCAAATTGCCCATTGAACAGCTACATATTCAAAACTTGGAGGGGTTAAAAAAACAACACGCTCCTCTGATAAGTCTTTTTGACGATCCAATAGGCTATTGGCTATTGAATTAGATATACATAATAATTGGTCGTAACTGTATTCTTTTTGATTAGAAATAACAGCTATTCTTTTTGAAAAATCTGATGCTCTTTTTACTAATTCAATCATTGTTTAAATTTATATTCTCTCAAGCATTAATATCTCAAAGTTAACCATCTAATATTAATAGACTTGAGAATTCATAACCACCTTTTTGTGTTAAACAGTTACTCTATGAATAGAGGTTTGAGCTATATTGCGAATATAAAATTATGTCACATAGCTAAAGAAATTAAAAATGAATAAAGACTTTTTCAAAGAAGTTAGAATTTTGGACGGTGGAATGGGGCAAGAGTTGCTAGCAAGAGGCCTCGATGTCAATGGCACTTTATGGAGTGCCAATGCCCTATTGCATGAAAAATATCATCAACTTGTTTTAGATACACATTTAGACTTTATAAAATCTGGTGCAGAAGTTATTGTGACAACAACATTTAGCACGAAAAGGGTACGGCTTCGTGAAAATAATATTGAAGATAAGTTTGAATACTTAAACATCAAGGCCGGTGAGCTAGCAAAAAAAGCTAAAGAACTAAATCCACATGTTTTAGTTGCAGGTGGTCTACCTCCTCAGAACTTAGTTTATGAAGCTGACACTAGGCCTGATAATGAAATTAAAGAAAATTTTTACGATCAGGCATGTGTTCTTGATCCCTATGTGGATTTTTTTTACTTAGATGTTTTAAGTAGTGTAAATGAATTTAGCTTAGCCATCGAAGCCATAAAGTCCTTTAATAAGCCGTATTTAATTGGAGCTCATATTTCTGAAGGTGTAAGATTGCCAAGCGGCGAAAAAATTTCAAATATCATTAATAAAATTGAACATGAAAATCTAATTGGATTAATACTCTCATGTATATCTCCTGAAAATTATGAATTGAATCTTGAAGAAATAAAACATTTAGGTGTGCCTTTTGGATTTAAGCTTAATGGGTTTAAACTTACAAATCCAAAGTTAGGATATGCGGACAATTATGTAAGAAGTAAGACTGGAAATCCAAATGAATTTTTAGGAAAAAGAACAGACCTAACTCCCGAAAGGTTTGCTGAGTTTGCTAAAAAATTCAAAGATGCAGGAGCTACTATATTAGGGGGGTGCTGTGAAACAAGACCTAAACATATTAAAGAAATATCTAAGCTAAAATAATTAATACCGAGCGTTGTGAACCTTAATTCATTTTTTAATTATCTTCAAAAAATAACCATACTTTTAGTTTTGAAAAAGAAGTATCTGCTTTTTATAGGAATAATTTTATTGTCAATCTCATTGCATTCTCAAACTATTGTTGATACTGAGTCAAGTTTAAAAAAAATTGATTCAACTTTTCATGTTTTTGCAAATTTTATGGGTGATAAAAAAACCGGTAATTTTAATTTTTCATTTTTAAGAACAGATGTTACTTTAGGTTCAAAAATTAAAAATAATCTTTTCCGTCTTACTTTTTCGCATTCTTCAACTAAGTTTAATGACAATAATTTTGACAAAAGCACTAATCTCCAATTTAGATGGAATCGGATCTTAAACGAAGACCATAGTTTGTTCCTGTTTCTTCAGACTGGAGAAAGCGCAAGGTCTTATATAGATGAGCGAAAACAAGTCGGGTTTGGCCTTAGACAGCATCTATATAAAAAAGATAAAAATTATTTTGATATTGCCGTAGGGCCTTTTTATGAATTTGAAGCATATCCTAAATACATCTTTGAAAATATAGATTATGCTAGTTCCGACAAAAAAACAACAAGAATTTCCATTAACATCTTTTCGTCTGTAAAGCTTTTTGAAAATGTTACTTCAGCAACAACTCTATACACTCAATGGAAATATAATGAAATTGGTAATGTTCGTGTTTTTGGTAATCAATACATTCGATTTAAAATCAACGAAAAACTAAGTACTTATATAAGGTATGTTGTTAGATATAGATCTATTAACTATATTAAACCTCTTAAAAATGATACTGATTTCATGTATGGGCTTGAAATAAATATTTAAAACGAAAAAGAAATAAGGTTCGAGGGTTTTGGGAAATCATAAACCACAGCCATGATCAAATACGGCTTACTGAAATTAAATAAAGTCTGGTTGTTTCAGTTTATAGTTTGTTTTTTTATTGCCAATTCTTCAAACTCAATTTAAAAATACAAATAATACGTAGCTTTGTTTAATGAAAAAGGAAACTCCTAGACAGAAAAAAATTGCAGCAGTAATTCAAAAAGAATTAGCTACTCTTATTCAAGGGTCTATAAGAAAAGAGGGCCTTTCAAACCTTATTATTTCAATAACTAAGGTTAGTGTAACAGTTGATCTTGCTTTTGCTAAGGTGTTTTTAAGTGTTTTTCCTTCTGAATTTTCTTCTGAACATATAAAGTCCCTTCAAGAAAACAGCTTTAAAATAAAGCATGATTTATCACAAGTAATGAAAAATCAGCTACGAAAAATTCCTCAGTTAACTTTTTATCTAGATGATTCTTTGGATTATATTCAAAAAATAGACTCCGCTCTTAAAAATCCTGAGAACCCTATATCTGAATCAAGCGTACTTCCATCACAACAAAAAAAATAATTGTGAGATTTTCCTTTCGTATAGCTTTAAGGTATTTGTTTTCAAAAAGCTCTCAGACTGTTGTTAATAGAATTAACATGTTTGCGATAATTGTTTTAATTGTTAGCTCTTCTGCATTATTAATCGTATTAAGTGGTTTTGAAGGCTTAAAAGATTTTGGAATGGCATTTTATTATCAATTTGAACCCGATTATAAGATTATTCCTAAAAATGGAAAGACATTAAAAATAGATGAAAAACTATGGAGCGACATAAACAATACTAAAGGTGTTGTTTCTTCTTCTCGGGTTGTTGAGGAAAAAGTTTTTTTTAGTTTTGAAGAGAAAAATCAGGCTGCTTATATTAGAGGTGTGTCTCCGTCATACACCAAAACTAATTCAATTGATAGCCTTGTCGTGATTGGCGACTGGATTGATTTTGATTCAAATTCAGTTGTTTTAGGATATGGTCTGTCTTCAAACCTTGGGGTGGGGGTGTATGACTATTCATCCTATTTAGAATTATCCGCTCCAAAAAAAGGCGCATTAAAGCTTAGAGAGGTTCCTTTTAGAACAATGCCTGCATTTGTTAATGGCATATTTCAAATAAGTGAAGATATTGATAAAAAATATGCGTTTTGTTCTATTGATTTTGCAAAAGAGTTATTGAATTATGAAAATGATGAATTTTCTTATATTTCAATTAAAATTGATTCTGATTATTCTCAAAGCGAAATTTATTCAAGCTTAAAACAGCATATTAATAATACTTTTTTGATCCAATCCAGGGCTGAACAAAACCCTGCTCTATATAAAATGATAAACACCGAAAATTTAGCTGTTTATCTAATTTTTACATTGGTAGTTTTAATTGCTTTATTCAATTTAATCGGCTCTTTGATAATGATGACTGTTGATAAATCCTCTCAGTTAAATTTACTATATGCTTTGGGTGGATCTCCTAAAAGTATTCAAAGAATTTTTCTTTTCTTAGGCTTACTCATTTCTATTATAGGGTCTCTTGGAGGAGTTTTTATTGGGTCTGTATTGGTGGTTGTTCAAGACCTATATCCTTTTGTTTTTGTTCCTGGAACAACTTTAGCGTACCCTGTTTCACTAATTACAAAAAATATTCTAATTGTTTTAATTACTGTTTTTATTTTGGGAGGCCTTACTTCTATCTGGGCAACCAGGAATATCCAAAATTCTATAGAATAAATTAGAAAAGAACAGGATTTTTGAATTTATCATGTACCTCATCAAAAACAGCAAAAACTTCGTGGGAAAAATCAGAAGTAACCATTTTTGTTCTATATTTTTTAAAGGAAGGTATGCCTTTGAAATAATTTGTATAGTGTCTTCTTGTCTCTAAAACGCCTAACGTTTCTCCTTTCCAGTCTATAGCCATTTTTAAATGGCTCCTTGCCGCCTCTACTCTATCATTAATAGATGGGGTAGTCGCTATAGTTTTATCTTTTAAATATAATTTTACTTCATTAAAAAACCAAGGATTTCCTATGGTTGCCCTCCCAATCATTGCGCCGTCTAAACCGTATTGATCTCTAATTATTCTTGCTTTTTCAGGAGTATTAATGTCTCCATTCGCAAAAACAGGGATTTGCATTCTTGGGTTGTTTTTTACATCGGATATTTTGGCCCAATCTGCCTCTCCCTTATACATTTGCGCTCTTGTTCTTCCATGAATAGATATTGCTGCAGCACCCACGTCCTGTAGTCTCTCGGCGACTTCAATAATTTTTATAGAATCATTATCCCATCCAAGTCTAGTTTTTATTGTAACCGGCAGTTTGGTATGTCTTACCATTTCTTTAGTAAGCTTTACCATCAATGGAATGTCTTTTAAAATCCCCGCACCTGCTCCTTTACAAACAACTTTTTTTACTGGACAGCCAAAATTTATATCTATTATGTCTGGATTTGTTGCTTCAACAATTTCTACAGCCTTTAACATTGATTTTAAATTTGCGCCAAAAATCTGAATTCCAACTGGTCGCTCTTTTTCATAAATGTCAAGTTTCTGAATACTTTTAGCTGCGTCTCTGATAAGCCCTTCGCTTGAAACAAACTCAGTATACACTACATCTGCCCCATGTTTTTTACATAAGGATCGAAATGGTGGATCACTAACATCTTCCATTGGAGCCAAAAGAAGGGGAAAGTCTGGGAGTGATATGTTGCCTATGCTTAACAAAATCTTTTTGTGCAAAACTAACAAAAAACTCTGTTTTAAGTTAAATGGTGTGTTTTTTGTTTCATTCAAGAAGTTCTTCGTTAAGAAAAGAATAATAGGTATACAATTTAATATCTTTGCGTGCCTAGACTCCAAAATTGTATGAAAAACATTAGAAATTTTTGCATAATTGCCCATATTGATCATGGAAAAAGCACTCTTGCAGATAGGCTTTTGGATTTTACTGGCGCGGTAACAGAAAGAGAGAAACAAGATCAGCTTCTTGATAATATGGATTTGGAAAGAGAAAGAGGTATTACAATCAAAGCTCACGCAATTCAAATGGAATATTTACATAACGGTGAGGGGTATATTTTTAATCTAATTGACACCCCCGGTCATGTTGATTTTTCATATGAAGTGTCTCGTTCTATAGCGGCATGTGAAGGAGCTCTTTTAGTTGTTGATGCTGGTCAAAGTATTCAAGCTCAAACTATTTCTAATTTATATTTGGCTCTAGAAAATGATTTAGAAATAATCCCTGTTTTAAATAAAATAGATCTTCCTTCTGCAAATCCTGAAGAAGTAACAGATGATATTGTTAGGCTGCTTGGTTGCAAGCCTGAAGATGTGATTCCTGCTTCAGCTAAAACTGGTCAAGGAATAAAATCAATTATAGAAGCAATTATATCAAGAGTTCCTTCTCCAAAAGGAGATTCTAAATTACCTCTTCAAGCTTTAATCTTTGACTCAATATATAATCCATTTAGAGGTGTAGAAACATACTTTCGTGTAATAAATGGAGAAATTAAAAAAGGAGACAAAATTAGATTTTTAGCAACTGGTAAAGACTATAATGCAGATGATGTTGGTTTACTTAAGCTAAAACAGGAGCCAAAGGATTGTGTTTCTGCTGGAGATGTTGGATATCTAATTACAGGCATAAAAGAAGCTAGCGAGGTTAAAGTTGGTGACACTATTGTAAATTCAAAAACTCCAAATATCGATGCGATTGATGGTTTCGAAGAGGTTAAGCCAATGGTTTTTGCCGGAATATATCCTGTAGATACTGAAGATTATGAAGAATTAAAGTCTAGCATGGAAAGACTTCAGCTTAACGATGCTTCACTAGTTTTTATTCCTGAAAGCTCAGCTGCTCTAGGTTTTGGTTTCCGCTGTGGGTTTTTAGGTATGCTCCATTTGGAAATTATTCAAGAGCGCCTAGAAAGAGAGTTTGGTATGACAGTAATTACAACAGTTCCAAATGTTTCATATCAAGCGTATGTTAAAAAAAATCCTCAAGAAATAATTCCTGTTAATAATCCTTCTGATTTACCAGATCCTTCATATTTAGATCGTGTTGAGGAGCCATACATTAAAGCATCAGTAATTACAAAATCCGATTTTGTTGGAAATGTAATGTCTCTTTGTATAGAAAAAAGAGGCGTGATTACTAATCAAACTTATTTAACTCCAGAAAGAGTAGAGCTTTCCTTTGATATGCCTCTAGCAGAAATAGTTTTTGACTTTTATGACCGCCTTAAAACTGTTTCAAAAGGATATGCTTCTTTTGACTATTCTCCTATTGGGCTTAGATCTTCAAAATTAGTTAAAGTTGATATTCTTCTCAACGGTAATCAGGTTGATGCTCTTTCAGCATTAATTCATGCAGACAACGCATATAATATTGGCAAAAAAATGTGCAAAAAACTAAGACAACTAATCCCTAGGCAACAGTTTGATATTCCTGTTCAGGCTGCAATAGGGGCAAAAATAATTTCACGTGAAACGATTAAGGCTCTTAGAAAAGATGTAACCGCTAAATGCTACGGGGGAGATATTACTCGAAAAAGAAAATTACTTGAGAAACAAAAAAAGGGAAAGAAAAAAATGCGTCAAATTGGAAATGTTGAAATCCCCCAACAAGCCTTTATGGCTGTTTTGAAATTAAATGATTAACTTCATTTTTTACTCTGTTTATGTCTATAAAGTTTTTTGTTTTTTGTTTTTTTTCATTATCTGTCTGTGCTCAATTTGATTATGGAATTTTTGAAAATGAAAACGTCACTCTGCCTTACAGAATTATTATTCCAAAAAACTATTCTCCAGCAAAATCATATCCAATATTAATTTTTCTTCATGGTTCAGGAGAAAGAGGGGATGATAATGAATCTCAGCTTATTCATGGTTCAGAAATTATAGGTTCGGATAATTTTCAAAAGCTATATAATTCCTTTGTTGTTTTTCCTCAATGTGGATCTAACGATTATTGGGCTAACGTTCCTTTTTGGAAAAAGACAAACAAAGAGCGTTTTGTTTTTAGCAAAGAGCTATCAAAAAATAATATGCTCACAGCAGTTCTTGGTTTGATAGAAAATTTAGAGTCTAAGTATTCTATTGATTCTTCAAGAAGATATTTAGGTGGGCTTTCAATGGGAGGAATGGGAACAATTGAGCTTATTGCTCAAAAGCCTAATTTCTTCGCTGCTGCTTTTGCAATATGTGGTGGTGGTCATGTTTCATGGTCTTCTAAAATAAAAAACACTCCTTTATGGTTATTACATGGAACAGAAGATGATGTGGTAAATGTTAAGTTTTCGAAAAAATTAGCCCGTAGATTAATTCGATTAAATTCTGACACAAAACTTACTTTATACTCAAAAACAAAACATAACAGCTGGAGTTTAGCTTTTAAAGAGTCAGAACTTTTCCCTTGGCTATTTTCTAAATAATTAATTCTAATATTAAGATTCTAATTTAAATCTAAGGTTTTCAACACTTTCTTTTGTGCCAACCAAAGTAACGAAGTCTCCTATTCTAAGTCTCGTATATCCATGCGATATAAGCACTTGTCCTTTTCTAATTACCGACAAAACAATCACGTCAGTAGGGAATCTAAGGTCTCTCAATGTCATTCCATGAATATCTTTATTTCTTATTTCGACATCTACTGAATCTTTATTCTTATCAAGGCCCAATAATAGTGAGGTTGCGTTAGGAGACCTAACATAATGGTCGAGAAGGTTAATCATGGCTAGGGATGGATCGATTATTCTAACACCAATATTTGTAAGTCTTTCATAATACTCTCTAGCTCCATTATATCTGACTATAACATCTTTGGTTCCAAAATGTTCATAAACAAGATTAGCTATTTTATAGTTTTCTTTGTCTGACAATAGACAAACTATTGCATCAGCCCCTTCTAAGTTTAGTTGATCTAAGGATTTTAATGAAATGTCTTTTGATTTAACAAGCTCAAAATCATCACTCGTTTTTTTATCAATATCAGAAAATGTTATAATTTTTGGAACCCACCCGCTTTTCTTTAATGTCATGGCTAAGGCAATAGATTGGCTTTCTAGACCAAATATTATTACATCTTTTATACCGTCAAACTCTGAGCTTTTATGCTTTAAGTGGCTTTCTTTTACTATGTCTAAAGAGATTTTAAAAAGTAAAGGGCCTATTAGTTGGTTGATAACTATAATTGCTATTATAATAGTTTGAAACTCATAACCCCATTCAGGAAACTCATTCGCAACTATAGTCGTTAAGCCCAAAGCAACTCCCGCTTGCGTAACATAGGGCATCCATGAAATAAATAAAAACCTTTTTTCATCTTTTGCTAACAAGACACCAAATATGCCTGCTAAAAACATAGAAAAAATTCGTAGACCAAAAAATGCTATTGCTATCCAAAAAACTTGAATTAACGTTTGAACAGTAAGAGAAGCGCCCGTTAAGGTAAAAAAGATTATGTATATGGTTGGGCTTATTTCTTCAAGAAGTTCTACAAATTCAATTCTGTTGTTTGTATAATTCGTTATATAAAAACTTCCTATTATGCAAACAAGAAGAGGTTCTAAAACAATTTCATGACCAATAATTATAGCTGTTTTACTTCTAACATATTCAGCAAAAAAATAGACCCCATATCCAATTATCAAAACCCCTATGGCTTTTATTGTTTTGTTTATTTTTAAAGACAGCGGAAGCTTTAAAACTAATCCTATTATGATGCCGAAAAATAATGATAAGATTAAATCAAGTAAAAGGGAAATTAAAAAGTTTAAATCAAGATCTTCATTTTTAATGACTGTTTTGGCAGTAGAAAGACATATGGCAAATAATATAATTACTAATACGTCTTTAACCACTGTTACTCCCATAGAGGTTTTTGTAAACGGTCCGTTTGCTCGCATTTCATTTATAACAGCTATGGCAGAAGAAGGAGATCTGGTAACAAAAATTACTCCAAAAAGCAAGGCTATTACAAGTCTTACATTTTTAGGCTGATCTTCCATAAAAGGAACATATGAAGAGAATTCAAAAATTAACCATGTGCTAAGTATTACAGTTATAAACAGCTGGCTTACTGTCATCCACTTTATACTATTAATTCTACTTCGGAGTTCCTTTAGATAAAGTTCAGCTCCTGCTGAAAAGGCTATTATAGCAAGGGCTAGGTTGTTAAGGAAATTTAATTTTGGTAATGATTCTGAAGGGATAAAGTTTAAAAAAGAGGATCCCGCTAAAATTCCTGTAATAATTAAGCCTGTTATCAAAGGAAGTTTAATTTTTTGAAAAACTTTAGCTATTTGCTGTCCTGCAATTGCAACTAAAACAAATCCCGCTAAAAGAACTATAAACTTAACTTCCATGCTTGGTTGAATTTAAGAACAATATATAAAATAGAAAGCTATCGTGTTTAATTTTACTACTCTTTAAAACATATTCTCCATCTGATGTCTAATTTAAGAAATTCTTTTTTTTTAATTTTACCTATATGTTAAAACCTATACATGTAACTTTCAACTCATGAACATTTATTCTATAGAAACTGGAAATTTTAAATTAGATGGAGGAGCCATGTTTGGAGTGGTTCCAAAGCCTCTGTGGGAAAAAACAAATCCGAGTGATGATAAGAATAGAATTTCTATGGCTGCTCGATCTTTATTAATAGAAGACGGTGATCGTTTAATTTTAATTGATACTGGGCTTGGAAACAAGCAAGATGAAAATTTTTTTAGTCATTTTGGGTTATGGGGAGATTTTAATTTAGATAGTTCTCTTTCTGATAATGGCTTTCATCGTGATGATATTACTGATGTTTTTCTAACTCACCTTCATTTTGATCATTGTGGAGGAGCAATAAATCTGTCCTTTGACGGAAAGCACATTCCTGCTTTTAAAAATGCTAAGTTTTGGGTTCATGAAGATCATTGGGACTGGTCAAAAAATTCAAATATTAGAGAGAGAGCCTCATTCATTCCAGAAAACATTAACCCTATAGAGTCGAGCGGTCAGCTAAACTTTATTAAAGAACGAAATTCGTACATTAAAAATTCCGCGTTAGGGTTTGATATTATTGTTGTTAATGGACATACCGAAAAACAAATGCTTCCGGTGGTTAAGTATAAAGATAAAACGATTGTTTTTGCTGCTGATTTAATTCCAACAATTGGTCACATTCCTATACCTTATATAATGAGCTATGACACTAGACCTCTTATTACTTTAGAGGAAAAAGCGTCTTTTTTACAATCTGCTAATGAAGAGAATTGGTTGCTTTTTATGGAGCACGACCCGTTCAATGAGCTTGTTTCTTTGAAAATGACAGACAGGGGCGTTCGTTTTAATCAAATCTCAACATTAAAAGAATTTTTTTAATGTTGATTTGTTTATTTTAGTACGATTTTAACACCATTTATTATGTTTCGAATTTACCTCTATTCTTTTTTGTTTTTTTTATATAGCTTTTCTAGTCATTCTCAGAATTATTGGCAACAATCCGTTAATTATAATATGACTGTTGATATAGACGTCAATTCATTTCAATATAACGGAAAGCAATCTCTAGTTTATACAAACAATTCTCCTGACACTATTAATAAAGTGTTTTATCATCTTTACTTTAACGCTTTTAAGCCTGGAAGTGAAATGGCAACTAGAATTGTTAGTGGAAAAGATAAAAACAAACGCTTTAAAATTGATATAAATACAATACCAAAAGAAGAAGAGGGAAGGCTCACCGTTTCTAATGTTAGACAAGAAGGAGAGCTCCTCTCTCCTGTAAATTCTGGAACCATACTTGAGGTTCCTCTAAAAAACTCATTATTACCGGGAAAAAGTACAACCATTACTCTTGATTTTAACGGACAAGTTCCAAAAATAATTCGTCGTGCAGGACGAGACTCTAAAGAAGGTGTGGCTCTTTCTATGGGCCAGTGGTATCCTAAAATGGCTGAATATGACTATGACGGGTGGAATGCTGAACCATATATTGGCAGAGAGTTCCATGGTGTTTGGGGAGATTTTGATGTAACAATAAATATTGACGAAGAATATGTGGTGGCGGCTAGTGGTTATCTTCAAAACCCTAATAATTATGGTCACGGATATGGAGGGTCAAAGCCTAAAGCAAGAAAAGGAAAGCTTTCTTGGAGATTTATAGCTCCAATGGTTCATGATTTTACTTGGGCTGCTGATCCTGACTTTATTCATGACACATATCCTGGTCCTAATGGTGTTAGTCTACATTTTTTTTATAAAAACAATCCTGAGATTATAGATAACTGGAAAAAGTTACAGCCTAAAACTGCAGAATTAATGAGGTTTTTTAATAATACTATTGGTGACTATCCTTATAAAGAATATAACGTTGTTCATGGAGGCGATGGTGGTATGGAATATGCCATGTTGACTCTTATAACAGGTAATCGAAAGTTTGGGAGTTTGGTTGGTGTTACTGCTCATGAACTTGCCCATTCTTGGTTTCAACATGTTTTAGCAACAAACGAAATGAAGCACGAATGGATGGATGAAGGCTTTACCTCTTATATTTCTAAGCTTGCGGTAGATAAAATTTTAGAAGAAAACAAAGTGTTTCCTCTAGCTAGTTCTTATAAGGATTATTTAAGCCTGGCCCTTTCTGGCTTCGAACAACCCCAATCAACTAACGCAAACAGATACGATTATAATATGGCTTACGAAAGCTCTGCTTACAGTAAAGGTGCTGTTTTCTTGGCTCAGCTTGGTTATGTGATTGGCCAAGAAAATCTTTCAAAAACAATTAAAGAATACTACAGCTCCCACAAATTTACGCATCCTACTCCTAACGATTTTAGAAGAGTTGCAGAACGTATTTCTGGAATACAGCTAAAATGGTATTTAACTGATTGGACTCAAACCACAAATCAGATAGATTATGGTATTAAAACAATTGATGAGGTTGATCAAAAAACTCATGTTACTTTTGAAAGAATTGGGTCTATGCCTATGCCATTAGATGTTTTGATTAACTACAGTGACGGAAGTTATGAAATTCAATATATTCCAATTTCTTTAATGCGAGGAGAAAAAAATAACCCTTACAATATTTCTTGGTCTATTAATAAAGATTGGGCTTGGTCCATGCCAGAATATGTCCTCATCATTAATAGTCCAAAAAAAGATGTAGTGTCTATAATAATAGATCCAACTGGGTATATGGCTGATATTAATCGTGTAAATAATGAGTTTTTCAGGCGATTAGACGATGACAAAGGAGATCAAAAATAATAATTTACTTTCTTTAAAATCTAAAAAGTCTTTTAAATCTCTATTTGACAAAGGTGCTTTTTATAAAGAAAAAAATATTGGCTTTAGATATTGTAAAGGAAATAATGTTCGTTTTTATGTGGGATATTCCGTTTCTAAAAAACAATTTTCTAAAGCTGTTGATAGAAATCTAATTAAAAGAAGGTTGCGCTCCGAAGTATATAAGATTAGTCGTTTTTTTCTTAATAATTGTCCTCCGGGTATTTATCTTTTTTATTATTTAGGAAAAGAAATTCCTCTTTCTGTTGATTTATCTATTAATATAAAAGGGGTTGTTAAAAAATTTACTCAAGAAACATAGCCGTGTGAACAATTCCATCTTCTAAATAGTTTTCTCCTTTTTGTATTATTCTTAGCTGGAGTTTTTCGTATAGTTTTTTGTTGGAAAGCTCCTCAAAATTTTAGTGCCTGTATTTTATCATTAATTACAAGGTATTTTTTTTACCCTATTTTGATGTCTTCCTCCTTCAAACTTTGTTGATATAAATATTTTAACCATTTTGATTGCTTCTTCTACAGAAACAAATCTTGCGGGAATACTTATAATATTAGCATTATTATGTTCTCTTGATAGTCTAGATAGTTCATTATTCCAGCAAAGAGCAGCTCGTATATTTTGGTTTTTATTTGCTGTCATTGCTGCGCCATTGCCGCTTCCACAGATAATAATACCTAAACTGTTTGGAGTGTTAGAGATGTAGTTGGAAACCGGATGAATATGGTCAGGATAATCAACGCTTTCTTCTGAGTCTGTGCCAAAATTTATAACTTCATTCTTTTTTAATTCCAAAAAAAGAATTATTTCATTTTTATGTTCTACTCCTGCGTGATCGTTTCCTATTGCTATTTTCATCTTTTTATATATAAATAATTTTATTTATAAGTTAATAAGTATTGTTATAAGTGTTTGAAAATCTGTTAATATTTAAGATAAGTTTTTTTGTTTAGGAGTATAATTTAAGCAATTATAAAAAAAAATGGTTAATCCAAATTAGTTTATTCTTTTATATTCTTTATTTATTAAAGTTTTTTTATTCTTTTTAAACAATTTTTATTCTTTTTTAAAAATTGTTTATTAACCAACATTAGATATCAACAGTTGTTAAATAATTAGTTATTACTATGATTAATAATGTATTAAATTTTATTATAGAGTTAATAAGTCTCTTTTATTTATTATTTATTTATATACATAATAATTATAAAAAACTTGTTTATGATATTAACAAGCTATTATAATCATCATTTTTTTTTATTTATTTATTAAAATATAATAATAATAATAATAGATGTTTATAACATGTTTAGTTTTTAAAAATTGTAATACCTAATTTTGAAATATTAATAAATAAAATGTCTAAAAAAAATAAAACAATTAAAGTTTACGAAGAAAAAATAATGCGTTTTCTTCAAAACAATAAAAAAAAATATTACAATTTTAAGCAAGTTTCTTCTGTTTTAGGAGTGAAAGATACTCAAGGAAGAAATGATATTATAAAAGCTCTTAAAAACTTATATATATCAAAAAGGATTTATCAGGAAAAAGAAGGTAAATATAGATTTATAGAAGAAGATAAATTTTATGAGGAAGGAGTTATAGAGATAACTAGCTCAGGAAACGGATATTTATTAATGAGTGGTAAAGATGTGTTTATAGCTAAAAAAAATATTAATAAAGCATTAAATAACGACACTGTTAGAGTATATGTTTTTAAAAGAAGAGATAGAAGAGATAATATTTCTGGAGAGGTTGTAGAAATTATTGAAAGAGCAAAACATGAATATGTTGGTATTATTAAAAAACAAAAAGAGTTTGGTTTTGTATTAACTAGAGGACCAAAAATGTATACGGATATTTTTATATCAGCAAAAGAAATGCTAAAGGTCGAAGATGGTAAAAAAGTAGTTGTTAAAATAAAAGAATGGCCAGAAAAAGCTCAATCACCATTCGGAGAAATATTAGAAGTATTAGGAGAGCCAGGAGATATTGATGTTGAAATGCACGCAATTTTATATGATTATGGATTACCATATAATTTTTCTAAAGAAATAATTGATAAAGCAGAAAAGATTGATAAATGCATTGCAGAGGAAGAAATATTTAAAAGAAGAGATTTTAGAAAAGAATTAACTTTTACTATAGACCCTATAACAGCAAAAGACTTTGATGACGCAATATCTTTTAAAAAACTTAATAATGAAAAATATGAAATAGGAATACATATTGCAGATGTATCACATTATGTTAAAGAAAACACACTTATAGACGATGAGGCTTATAATAGAGCAACATCAGTATATTTAGTAGACAGGGTAGTTTCTATGCTTCCAGAGGTTTTATCAAATAATTTATGTTCATTAAGACCAAACGAAGAAAAATATACTTTCTCAGCCGTATTTGAAGTAGATAAAAAAGGAAAAATAAGCAATGAGTGGTATGGAAGAACGATAATATGTTCTGATCATAGATTTTCTTATGAAGAAATACAGGAAATTATTGAAACCCAAAAACAATATATAAATCAATCGATCTCACTAACGCAAGAAGGATATTCTATTTCAAAAGAGATGTTTACGGCCATCACAGAGTTAAATAAAATAGCAAAACAATTAAGAAAAAAAAGAATGGAAATGGGCGCATTATCACTTGATAGAGTAGAGATTGGGTTTAATCTCAATAAAAAAAACGAACCAGAAAGCATTAAATTAAAAACCTCTAAAGAAGCTAATAAATTAATAGAGGAATTTATGTTACTGGCCAACAAAAAGGTTGCAGGATTTATTAATAAAAAAAAACCCGTCAAACCCTTTATTTATAGAGTTCATGATGAACCAGATAATGAGAAAATTAAAAATTTAAAAGAAATAGTAAACACATTTGGATATAAACTAAACACTACAAATAAAGAGTTATCAAAATCATTAAACAATCTATTAAACAATATTAAAGGAAAACCAGAACAGAACATGATAGAGACTTTAACCTTGAGGTGTATGTCTAAAGCTCTTTATACCACAAATAATATTGGACATTACGGATTATCTTTTGAAAATTATTCTCATTTTACTTCACCAATAAGAAGGTACCCAGACGTTTTAACTCATAGACTTTTGCAATATTATCTTGATGGAGAAAAACCGGTTAATAAAGGGGAGTTGGAAGAGGCCTGCATACACTCCTCTTATAGAGAGCAATTAGCAACAAAAGCAGAGCGAGATTCCATAAAATATATGCAAATTAAATTTATGCAAGATAAAGTAGGATCAAGTTTTAGTGGCATTATTTCAGGAGTTAATGATAGAGGGCTTTATGTTGAGATAATTGAAAACAAGTGCGAAGGAATGATTTCAATTAAAACCATTGAAGGTGACAGGTTTTTTTATGATCAAACAAAACACTTGTTAGAAGGATATGTTTCAGGACAAATTTTTAAACTAGGAGACCCAATTGAAATTATTGTTAAAAAAGCAGATTTAATTAACAGATATTTAGATTTTATTATTAAATAAAAAGGAACATTACTTAAACAAATAACTTATGAAATATTTTCTTCTTTTTTTATTAACTACTTCAACCTTTTCAATCCTTAAAGCGCAAGAAAATCATATTTTAATAGGAGATTATAATTCTTTAATGGTCTATGCGGGCATAGAGGTAAATTTTATAAAGGGAGAGGATAACAAAATAATTTTAAGTCATAAAAACGAAGACACATCTGTTTTTGTTTATAAAATTAAAAACAAGGTTTTAAAATTAAAAGTTGCGATTGATAAAAAACTTTCCTTAGGAAACATATTTGTCGATGTTTATTATAAAAATGAAATTGATGAAATAAACCTATTTCAAGGCTCAACAGTTTTATTCCAAGACTCTATTAGCCAAACTAATTTAAAGATTAAAGCACAAGAAGGATCATTATTAGAAGGAATTGTTAATACAGGTAAAACAAGCATAGAGGTTGCGTCAGGAGGATCAGTTAGCTTAAAAGGACGATCATCAGTTGTTGAAATAAAAGCAAGCACAGGCGGGATTTGCTTAGCAGAAGAACTCTCCTCAAAACAAACAAAAATACAAGCGAGTATAGGATCAGTTGTTTATGCTAAATCATCTTTATTAATGGACGCTAAAGCATCTACCGGAGCAATAATAAGAGTACATGGTAACCCAAAAAAACTTATTTTAAAAACCTCGCTTGGTGGATCAATAAAACAAATGAAATAAAAAAACCCGTTATATAATTTAACGGGTTTTTTAGAGGCATCGAGCGGATTCGAACCGCTGTACAAGCTTTTGCAGAGCTCTGCCTAGCCACTCGGCCACGATGCCGTGGGTGCAAAAATAACATTAAATTTTTTAAATTTCTTTTCTTTTAATAATTATAGAGACAGCCTCAACATCCCCTCCTATTGGCGGGTTTATTTTGGATATTTCAACCCTTGCTTTTTTTACAGTTAAATGCTCATTAAACACTCTATCAATTATACGTTTTGCAACTGTTTCTAGAAGCTTAGAGTGTTTTAGCATCTCTTCCTTTATTATTAAATTTAGCGCTACATAATCTACAGTGTCTTTAAGATTGTCTGATTTGGAAGACTTGTTTAGATCTGTCTTAACCTCTAGCTGTAAAACATACTCACTTCCAATTAAGCCTTCTTCATTTAGGCAGCCATGGTTTGAGTAAATTTTAACATTTTTTAATTTAATTTTTCCCATTGTGACCTTAAAGATATAAACTAGTTTTCAAATGAATAGTTCACCTACTCTTTTCATATATTTACCAAAAAATATTTATGGACAATAACGTCCCCTCTTTAAATTTTATAGAGCAAATAATTGAACACGATTTAGCAAATCGGTTGGACCCTAAAGCACTTAAGTTTCGTTTTCCACCTGAACCCAACGGATATCTTCATATCGGTCACGTTAAGGCAATATGCTTAAACTTTAATTTAGGCCTTAAGTATAAGGCTCCGGTTAATTTAAGGTTTGATGATACCAACCCTCAAAATGAAGAGAGCAAATATGTAGACGCTATAAAACAAGATGTAAAATGGCTAGGATATTCTTGGAATAATGAATGCTATGCCTCTGATTATTTTGAACAATTATTTGAATGGGCCTTGTTTTTAATTGACAACAATTTTGCGTATGTTGACTCTCAGAGCTCAGAGCTTATTGCTGAGCAAAAAGGATCCCCAAAAGTTTCAGGAACAGATAGCCCCTTCAGAACTCGACCTGCAGGTAAAAGCAGACAAATTTTTATTGAGATGTCAAAAGGCAAATATTCTGAAGGCACACATGTTTTAAGAGCTATGATTGACATGAAATCCCCAAACATGCTCATGAGAGACCCTGTCATTTATCGAGTTCTTAACAAAACCCACCACAGAACAGCTGATAGATGGAAGGTGTATCCCATGTATGACTGGACTCATGGTGAATCTGATTATATTGAGCAGATTTCACATTCTTTATGTACTCTTGAGTTTAGGCCTCATAGAGATTTATATGATTGGTTTTTAAAAGTTCTACCAACTAAAAATAGAATTCCACAACAAACAGAATTTGCAAGACTTAATTTATCATATACTGTTACATCAAAAAGGAAATTAAAGCAATTAGTAGGCGAAAAAATAGTAAGTGGTTGGGATGATCCAAGAATGCCTACAATATCTGGATTGAGAAGAAGAGGGTACACCCCAGAATCTTTAAGGAAATTTGTAGAAACGGCAGGCATCGCTAAAAGAGAAAATGTAATAGAGGCTTCTTTATTAGAATTTTGTGTACGTGAACATTTAAATAAAATTGCCCCTAGAGTTAATGCGGTAATGGACCCAATAAAACTTACAATTGTCAATTATCAGAAAGATGAAGAGTGTTTAAAAGCCGAAATTAATCCTGAGCAACTAGAATTAGGAACTAGAGAAATACCGTTTTCTAAAAATTTATATATAGAGAGGGAAGATTTTAAAGAAGATGCTAATAGAAAGTTTTTTCGACTTACTATAGGTAAAGAAGTAAGGTTGAAAAACGCATATATAATTAAAGGAGAGTCAGTTATTAAAGATGACAACGGAAAAGTTATGGAGGTTTTTTGCTCTTATGATAAAGAAACAAAAAGCGGATCAGGTTCAGAGGCAAGCAAAAGAAAAGTTAAAGGCACACTGCACTGGGTAAGTCAAAAACACGCTATAAAAGCTAAAGTAAATATTTATGACAGGCTTTTTATGGATCCTTCTCCAGATAAACACAAAGGCAAAGGTTTTTTAGAATTTGTTAACCCAAACTCTCTACAGACTCAAATCGCTTATATTGAACCAAGTATTTTAAGTGCAAAACACTATGAATCATATCAGTTTCAAAGAGTAGGATATTTTAATGTTGATAAAGAAAGCACGTCTTCGAATTTAATTTTTAACAAAACTGTTGGCTTGCGAGATAATTGGGCTCAAAAGAAATAAAACCTCTTATTTTTTTCATTTTAATTTACCAAGACAATCTTCAATAATTGAAAGGCCATGTATTGCCCCTCCTATCGTACTCATTATAGCTAAGAAATAAGACCCATTATGCATAAAATTTTAAATATTTAGTCATATTTAGATTATTTATAAATTAGAGAAGAACATTCATGTGGAACACAAAAAACAAGCTTGTGGTTGTCTTATTTCTTGTTTTTGTCATCCTTTAATTTGTTATTATTGTGTTTTTTCATAGCCTCTCCAATTTGATTACTAGCAGTAAAAGAAGCGACCATGTTATTTAACATTTCACTACCAGCCTGAGGAGAATTTGGAAGTAGAATTAGATTGCTATTAGTCTCTCCTCCAATTGACTGAAGGGTGTCATAGTGCTGAGTAACTACTATTAGAGCTGATGCTTCTTGAGAATTTATACCTACATTATTTAGCACATCTACCGACTCTTCAAGTCCTCTTGCAATTTCTCTTCTTTGATCAGCAATTCCCTGCCCCTGAAGTCTTTTGCTTTCAGCCTCGGCTTTAGCTTTTTCCACTATTAAAATTCTAGCTGCATCTCCCTCATATTGGGCCGCAACTTTTTGTCGCTCAGCTGCATTAATTTTATTCATAGCTGTTTTTACTTCAGCGTCAGGATCAATATCAGTTACTAGTGCTTTAATTATGTCATACCCATAGCTACTCATTGCTTCATTTAGTTCACTTTTAACAGCATTTGCGATTTCGTCTTTTTTTTCAAAAACATCATCTAAAATCATTTTTGGAACCTCTGCTCTTACCACATCAAAAACATAAGAAGTAATTTGATCTTGGGGAAAGTCTAGTTTATAAAACGCAGCATAAACTTTATCTTCTATAACCTTGTATTGAACAGATACTTTTATTTTAACAAAGACATCGTCTTTAGTCTTTGTTTCTACCATTACATCAAGCTGAAGAATTCTTAAACTAAGCTTTCCAGCAATTCTATCAACAAAAGGAATTTTTATATGAAGCCCAGGACGCCTTACGGCTAAAAACCTTCCAAACCTTTCTAATACAGCAGAGGTTTGTTGTTTTACAATAAACAAACCTGAAATTAGTATTAAGACTATAAACACTGATAAAATTGTTGAAAACACACTCATGTTAAATTGTTTTTTAAATGATTTTTTAATTTAGATATTCTTTTTAAAGTTAACGATTTTTTTAATATAGTTGATGCTGAAATAATATCTGGGCCAGTTAATTCTCCTATAAGCGCTATTCTAAAAATTTGCATTATTGAACCAAAATTAATTTGTTTATTTTTTGTTAAATCACTTAGGTTTTCTTTTAACCCCTTCAGCCCTTTTTTGTCAATAATGACTTCGATTTCTTCTAATAAATTAATAGGACTGTGTTTAGACTGTTTATTTAATGTTTTTTGATCGTAATTTTTAGGATCCTCAAGCAAAAATTTGATTTCTTTTTCGAAATCGCCGCTAAGTTTAAGCCTTTCTCTTACTAATAAAAAGATTTCTTCAGTTTTTGAAGGATATTGTTTTTTTAAACGAACGACCTCTTTTGGAAAGAGAGCTTCAAATTCAGAAAACTCTAATTTTGACATATGTTGCTGGTTTATCCATTTAGCTTTTTTAAAATCGAATTTTGCCCCGCCTTTATGCACCCCTTTAACGCAAAAAAGCTTTACCAAATTCCTTAAGCTAAATATTTCTTCTTCATTACCAGGGCTCCAACCTAGCAAGGCAAGGTAGTTTATAACGCCACTATTTAAAAACCCCATTTCTTTAAACCCTATTTCCTTTTCCCAGCTTAAAGGAAAAACAGGAAAACCACCTATTGCACCATCTCGTTTTGACAATTTTCCTTTTCCAGCAGGTTTTAATATTAGCGGTAGGTGTATGAATTTAGGTATTTCCCAATCAAACGAATCGTAAATTAGGCTATGTATAGCAAGAGATGGTAGCCATTCTTCTCCTCTTATTACGGTTGTTATTTTCATTAAATAATCATCTACAACGTTTGCAAAGTGATAGGTAGGAAATCCATCAGCCTTAACAAGTATTTTATCATCAAGAACACCATTATCAACACTAACACGCCCTCTTAAAAGATCTTCTACCGTTGTAACTCCAGCATCTATTTTTAAACGCACAACATAAGACTCTCTTTTAATTCTCTCTTTTACAATATCAACGTCCATAGACAATGAGTTGTCTAATGAATTTCTTACAGATGAATCATATTTAAAAACCAGACCCTTTTTTTCTTCTTTTTTGCGTAAATCATTTAATTTTTCGTTTGAATCAAAAGCATAATAAGCTTTCCTTGAATCAATTAATATTTTAATTTTTTCATTGTAAATATTAAGCCTCTCACTTTGCCTGTAAGGCCCATATTTTCCGCCTTCTGAAGGACCTTCATCAACGCATATTCCAGCCCAAGCAAGCGCTTCCTCAATATACGTATCACTATTCTTAACAAATCTACTTCTGTCAGTATCCTCTAGTCTTAAGATAAAAACACCTTTTTTATTTTTAGTATATAAGAAATTAAAAAGCGCAGTTCTTAACCCTCCAATATGGAGTGGACCTGTTGGGCTTGGTGCAAATCGAACTCTTTCTAACATTTATGCAGTAAATATAAAGAATCGCTTAGTTTCAACTGCACATAGTTTGCTGTATATTTGCAAACGAAATGATACAATTTATAAACAAACCAAATCTCTTCGATGAATATCGAACGAACTCAATGCTATTATCGGCGGCTAAGATTTATAAATCTTCAATAGACAAGCTTGTCTATTATTTTATTACAAGAGAAAAAATGCTTGATTTAAATTTAAAATATTTAAACCATCACACTCATACAGATATACTTACCTTTCCTTACGGCACTAAAAAAAACATTATAGCAGAAGTATACATATCTATTGATCAAGCAATAGAAAATGCTGATAAATACAATCAAAGTATTGAAAATGAGTTAGTTAGACTAGTGTCTCATGGTTTTTTGCATTTGATAGGCTATCTAGATAAGACTAAGTCTCACCAAGATAAAATGTTCAAGGAGGAGGATAAAATGATTAATATGTTCCACGTGAAACAATAGCCAACAACCGTATGTTTGAAAAAAAATATGATGTTATTGTTGTTGGCGGAGGTCATGCAGGATGTGAAGCAGCAGCAGCTTCAGCTAATCTAGGTTCCAAAACATTATTAATCACAATGAACCTCCAGACTATCGGTCAAATGTCATGTAATCCAGCTATGGGCGGTATTGCTAAAGGTCAAATTGTTAGGGAAATTGATGCTCTTGGTGGATATAGTGGAATTATTTCTGATTCAAGCGCGATACAGTTTAAAATGCTAAATAGATCTAAGGGTCCCGCGATGTGGTCTCCTCGAGTACAATCTGATCGCTCTCTGTTTTCACAAAACTGGCGTGACCTTTTAGAGAAAATAAATAACCTTGATTTTTACCAAGAAACGGTAAGTAGTTTAATTGTTGTTGAAGGTGTTGCTGTTGGTGTCAAAACAGCTCTAGACGTTCCTATATATTCTAAAACGGTTATTCTTACAAATGGAACGTTCTTAAACGGCCTTATTCATATTGGAGAAAAAAACTTTGGAGGAGGAAGGGCGGGTGAAAAGTCTTCTACAGGACTAACTTCTTGCTTAGAGTCTTTTGGCTTTGTTTCAGGAAGAATGAAAACAGGAACCCCTCCAAGAGTTGACGGGAGATCATTAAACTATTCATTAATGGAAGAGCAGCCTGGGGATGAAACTCCTGGAACGTTTAGTTTTTTAGCTAACACAAAACGGTTAACTTCTCAGAAAAGCTGCCATATTACCTATACTAGTGAACAAGTTCATGACAAGCTTAGGCTAGGTTTTGATCGTTCACCAATGTTTAATGGCAGTATTCAAAGCACAGGGCCTAGATATTGTCCCTCAATCGAAGATAAGATTTATAGATTTTCAGATAAGCCTAGGCATCAAATTTTTGTTGAGCCTGAAGGATGGAATACTGTTGAAGTTTATGTCAATGGATTTTCTACTTCACTGCCTCAAGAAGTACAATATGACGCTTTAAAAAAAGTAAAAGGTTTTGAAAAGGTCAAATTTTTTAGACCGGGCTATGCTATTGAATACGATTATTTTCAGCCCACACAATTAAAAACAAATCTTGAAACTAAGATCGTTGAGAATTTATTTTTTGCAGGACAAATTAATGGCACTACAGGCTATGAAGAGGCAGCCGCTCAAGGAATAATGGCAGGAATTAATGCTAATTTAAAAGTAAAGAACTCTGACCCCTTTGTGTTAAAAAGAGATCAGGCCTATATAGGAGTTCTAATTGACGACCTAGTACTTAAGGGAACTGAAGAGCCCTATAGAATGTTTACTTCCAGAGCAGAGTATAGAACCTTGTTGCGCCAAGACAATGCTGATGAGCGACTTACGCCTATAGCACATAAGATTGGCCTTGCTGGTGCTGATAGAATGAAGACCCTCGAAGTCAAAATGAATTCAACAGAAAGAATGATAAAATTTTTTAACAACACCAGATTTGATCCTCAAAAATTAAATGAAATATTAAGCTCTAAAAACTCCTCTCTTGTAAAACAGTCAGGAAAACTAGTTAAAATTCTTGCAAGACCCAATATAGTTATTAATGATTTAAAAAAACTTACTTCTGTTTCTGAATTTATTAGAAATGAAAAAATTGACAACATAGCCCTAGAGCAATCAGAGATACAAATAAAATATTCTGGGTACATTGCCAAAGAAAAACAAATGGCCGATAAGATACAGCGTTTGGAAAATATTTCTATACCTACTGCTTTTAATTATAATGAACTTGCCTCATTGTCAAGTGAGGCAAAAGAAAAATTAAATGAAATACTACCTCAAACTTTATCTCAAGCAAGTAGGATAAGCGGAATTAATCCGAGTGATATTAGTGTTCTATTAGTTGCTTTAGGCAGATAATGTTCCACGTGAAACAAATGAAAAATTATAAGAATTATTACTGTACCACCAAAGACACATTAGCTACAGGAGAATTGTTTTCTGTATATTTTAATAAGGATCAAAGCGTTGCTAGAACAAAAATTGATTCAGACGAAGACATGTATCGCTTTTATAAAACCAATAATTATCATTCTCATCAGGAAACATCAAAAACGGTTACAGACAAAATATATTTTATAAGCCATAGGCTTATGTTGTATTTTAAATATAGACTTATCAAACCCAAAGGAAGAAACCAGAAACTTCTTGATTATGGATGTGGTAACGGAGGTTTTTTAAAATATATCTCTGATAAAAACATTAATACAACCGGAGTTGAGAAAAGCCTAACATCACAAAAGGTTTGTCGCTCTAAAGGGTTAAATGTTTTTTCATCAATTAAACACATAAAGCAATTAAATTATAACGTAATTACTTTGTGGCATGTTCTTGAACATGTGTCTAATCCATTAAAATGTATAAGCGCTCTTTCTAGGCTTTTATCTATAGACGGATCTCTTGTCATAGCGGTACCTAACATTCAAAGTATTGATTCTCAATTATTTAAGTCTGAATGGGCAGCGCTAGATGTCCCTAGACATCTTTGGCATTTTACACCTAAAGGGCTTATTGATCTTTTACAAAAGGAACATTTTGTTTTATATAAAAAAAAGCCGTTGTTTCTAGACGCATATTATATTTCATTATTGTCGGCAAAACGAAAAAAGATTTTTTTTCCTTGGCTTATAGCTATTTTTGTTGGATCAGTTTCAAATATTTTTGGAATTTTTACAGGAAACTATTCTAGCAGCGTGTTTGTTTTTAAAAAAACAAACTAAGCCTCCTTTTTATTTAAATATCTAGCAATCTTAAGTATAAAGTTTGAAAATAATATTTTAGAATTTGCATTTCTTTTCACGTGATAGTATGAATCATCTAATAATTTAGTGATATCTACTATATTTTTATTATTAACAAAAGGAGCGAGTTTTTCAATTTTAAAATCATTTAAACTCATATAATGAGAAGCTTCACTTGCCTTATAATTGGTAACTAGTGCTGACCTAATTAGAGTAGACCCATATTCTAAAAAAGATTTTTGCTCATCTCTAGTTAATTTAGAAACTTCTTCTGCCCATTCCATTAGCTCTATAACAATAGCTTTATTACCAATTGATTTAAAAGCGCTTCTAAGCCCCTTGATCCAAAGTGATTCAAGTGTCTTTCGCAAATTTGATTTACTAGATAATTCAAGAGCAGTCCTCCAACTTCCCTCTGAAGCACTAGCTATTTCTGATGCTTTATCAACTCCAGAACTAATAAGCTTTTCTTTTATTATACTGGTTGAAAGCTTATTTATGGGCAAAATAATCGAACGAGAAAAAATTGTTGGCAATACTTGATCAGGCCTTTCACTTATCATTAGAAAATAAGTATTAGAGGGAGGCTCTTCAAGAATTTTAAGCATTTTGTTTGCAGCATAGATGTTTAGAAGCTCTGGAGCCCAAAGAACACAAACCTTATTTTTCCCCTCATACGCTTTGAGGCTTAGTTTTTGATGTAGACTGTTAATTTCTTCAACACTTATTGAGCCTTGTTTATTCGATGATTCTAAACTTTGAAGCCAGTCAGCTACACTACAGTAATTATTTTTGAGATAAAACGATATAAAGTTTTCCATAAAATCTTGTGAAACCTCAGTTTTTTTATCAAGTTTAATTAGTGGAAAACAAAGACAAAAGTCAGGATGGCTATAAGGACTTCGACCAAGTAATTCTGTTGCAATAGCTGTAGCTAAAAAGAGACCCCCTCCTCCATAAATATCAGTAATTAATTGAGAATGAGGAACTTCATTTTTTTGTAACTCTTGATTAATTTTTTTAGTTAAGTCTTCGTGCCCCCAGAAAGATATCATTTTAGTGTGGTAAGAAAAATACGCTTAAAAGTACATATTATTTTTCCTTCACGCGCCCTTAGTGTTTATAGATTTAAAAAAGTAGTTAAGAGCGCTAAAATTCTTATATTTTTACAAAAACAATTAGATATTATGAATACAATTGATAATATAAGTTTTCATGGAGAAAGAGTAGTCATAAGGGTTGACTATAATGTTCCCTTTGATGATCAAAATCGAATTACAGATACAACACGAATACAATCTTCCAAAGAAACAATTTCTATTGTTCTAAAAAACGGAGGAAGTGTTGTTTTATTAACTCATCTGGGCAGGCCGAAAGGGGTTGATTTAAACTTATCATGCTCTCTAATTGTTGATGAGGTGTCAAAAATATTAGATCATAAGGTCCTTTTTTGCCCATCGACTATTGGAGAAGAAGCTGAGAATATGAGTAAATCACTCCGTCCTGGAGAAATAATGCTAATGGAAAATGTTAGGTTTTATTCTCAAGAAACGAAAGGAGAAATTGCTTTTGCTAAAGAGCTTTCAAAACTTGGAACAGTATATGTAAATGATGCTTTTGGAGTGGCGCATCGAGCTCATTCATCGACAACTATAATTACTCAATTTTTTGACAATAAATATTTTGGAAAACTACTAGAAAAGGAAGTTAGATCTATTGATAAAGTTATTAATAACGGAAAGAAACCAATACTTGCTATTTTGGGAGGAGCTAAAATCTCTTCTAAAATAACTATTATTGAAAGCTTGCTAGACTCGGTAAACGATATCCTTATTGGAGGAGGAATGGCATATACTTTTATTAAAGCCCAGGGAGGATCAATAGGAAACTCAATATGTGAAATCGATTTTTGTGATTATGCACTCGAACTAATTCAAAAAGCCAAAGAAAAAGGAGTACAGATCTACTTACCAATGGATGTAATAATAGCGGATAGTTTTAATAATTCGGCTAATAGAAAAGTAGCTTTTGTAAATCAAATTCCTGAAGGTTGGCAAGGACTAGATTTTGGTCCAGAAAGTATTGAAAACATTAAACCTTTAATTGAAAAATCAAAAACAATTTTATGGAATGGACCTCTGGGAGTATTTGAATTTGATAATTTTTCAAAAGGAACGATAGCGTTAGGAGAATTAATTTCAGACGCCACCTCCAAAGGGGCTTTTTCTTTAGTTGGAGGAGGGGACTCTGTAGCAGCAGTTAAAAAATTTGGACTAAGCAATAAAATGAGTTATGTTTCTACAGGAGGAGGCGCTATGCTTGAGAGTCTGGAGGGAAAAAAGCTTCCCGGAATAGAGGCCTTAATGTAACCTGCCAATTTATAATTTGTATATTTATTTTATGAAGTTGATTATAAAAAAGGCTTTGCTTTTTTTAATAGCAATATTGGTTATGTTCTCTTATTTTGATTTTTACATTCTTTCTATAGGAGCCTTATAATTAGCTGTAAATTTTATTGCAGATAAAATGAAATAGGAAAACATCAATGGTAGACAAAGTCTCCTTTCAATAAATGGTATAAATAGTAGTTATATGTTTTTAAATTTTTTTCAATGATTAGAATAGTAATTTTATTTTGCTTCATTTCGCTTGTTTCATGTGATCAAAAACCTTCAATTAGATATGTTCCAGAATCGAGTGGCAACATAAACACTGTAAATGTTGTTATGTCTAAAACTGATTGGGAAGGTAATTTAGGAAAGAAAACCAGAGATTTTTTAGAACAGATATATGAAGGACTCCCTATTGATGAGCCTCAATTTTCAGTAAAATATTTACAGCCAAAACTTTTTAATGGTTTTGCTAGGCATTCAAGAAATATAATTGAATTTGTAAAAGACACTGTAGCTAAATTCAACCTTTACTCAGATATGTACGCAAGACCTCAGGTTGTTGCAAAAATTCAAGGCAATGATTCTGACGAAATGGAGTTTTTCTTAGAACAAAACTCAAAATTAATTCAAGAAGTATTTCGTGAAAATGAATTTAAAGAAAAATCTAGAAGAATCTCAAAGTCTTTGAGTACAGAAAAAAATATTGAATCTAGATTTGAACTTAAAATAAAATATTCTTCAGCCTATAAAGTCGTGAAGGACACCTTTAATTTTATATGGATTCAAAAATCCATACCTAAAGGTCATCTTAATCTAATTGTTTATTCAACACCAAATAAATTAATAGGTAAAAACATCAATCAATCAATTATAGGTATTAGAGATTCAATAGGAAAAACATACATCCCCGGAAGGCTTAAGGGCTCTTATATGATTACTGAAAAAGCATACAGGCCTTATTTTTATAAAACAGAATTATCAGGAAGAATATCATACTTAACAAAGGGCACGTGGGAAGTGGCCAATGATTATATGGCAGGGCCGTTTGTTAATTATTTAATATCTGACACGCTCAAAAAAAGGTGGATAGCTATAGAAGGATTTACTTTTGCTCCCTCTATTAGTAAGAGAGATTATATGTTTGAACTTGAAACAATAATTAAAAGTGTTTCGTTCAAAACGAACAACTAAGATCTATTTTTTATCTTCGTCTTCTTTTTTCGAATCATCATCTTTAGTGGCCTTTTTAAATTCTTTTATACCGCTCCCAAGACCTCTCATAAGCTCAGGTATTTTACGACCACCAAACATTAATAAGACTACTGCCACAATCAAGATTACCTGAGGCCCACCTATCATTCCGAATAGAATACTAATTAACATAATAGAATATATTTAAAACAAAGGTAAAGAAATATTTGATGCAAAACCCAAGAAGCAAATATCATTACTGAAGTTGTATATTTGTATGTTATGAAAGGTGAAAAAGTGAATAAGGTATCGGGGTTAAAAAAACTATTTAATCAATATAGAATAGTTGTTATAAGCGAACAGACTTTTGAAGACAAGTTTTACTTTAGACTCTCAAGAATTACTGTTATTCTGGCATCTCTTTTATCTATCACATTTATAGCAACGTCAACATATTTTGTAATAGCATATTCTCCAATAAAAGAATTTATCCCAGGATACCCGTCTTCTAAAATGAGAATTGAAGCAATTTCAAATGCCATTAAAGTCGATTCAATTACATTAAATATCGAAAAACAGCAGAGATATCTTCAGGCAATTAAAAGTGCGCTATCAGGGGAAATAAAAGCTGAGGAAATACCAGCTTTAGCAATAGAAAACACACAAAAAACGTTTATAAACCCACCTAAAACATCTGAAGAAGATTCTATTCTAAGAGCTATAATTGCAGAAGAGGATAAATACAATGTAATAAGCGATAATGATGATGCTCCATTATTTATTTTGTTTACACCTGCAAAAGGAATAGTATCGGAAAAATTTAGCTTAGAGGAAAAGCATTTTGCTGTAGATATAGCACTAAAAGAAAACGCTCCAATTAAATCTGTTGCAAGGGGAACAGTTATTTTTTCAGAATGGACAGCAGAAACAGGATATGTAATAATTTTAGAACACCCTTATGGTCTTTTATCAGTCTATAAGCATAATGAATCTTTAACCAAGCTACAAGGAGATAATGTTGAAGCTGGAGAAGTTATAGCCTTAGCTGGTAATACAGGTGAATTCTCTACTGGATTTCATCTTCATTTTGAGTTATGGACAGAGGGATATCCTCTAGATCCAGAGAAATTCATTGACTTTTCGAAATAGTACATGAAAAAGATAGCTGCAAAACTTTTCGCAAAATTTATTATTTGGAATAATAAAAAATGGATTGAAAATCCTCTTCAAGCTCAAGAAAAAATCTTAAAATCTTTAATAAAAAAAGGTTTAAATACTAAATTTGGAAGAGACCATGATTTTGAATCTATAAAAAATTATGAGGGCTTCAAATCAAGGGTTCCTATAAACGATTATGAAGGATTAAAACCATATATTGAATCTATTATAGCTGGCGAAAAAGACATTCTATGGCCCGGAAAGCCTTTGTATCTTGCAAAAACAAGCGGCACAATTTCTGGCGTAAAATATATTCCAATAACAAAGGAATCAATGCCTACACATATTAATTCAGCTAGAGATGCTATTTTAAATTATATAGAACAAACAGGGAATGTTGAATTTGTAACAGGAAAGCAAATATTCATTCAAGGAAGTCCAGTATTAGAAAATCTAAATGGAATTTCTTTAGGAAGACTTTCGGGCATTGTGGCTCATTTTGTTCCATCATATTTACAAAATAATAGAATGCCCAGTTGGGAAACAAATTGTATAGAAGATTGGGAAGATAAGGTTGATTCAATTGTTAAGGAAACGGTCGAACAGAATATTACTGTAATAGGAGGAATCCCTTCGTGGGTTCAAATGTATTTTGAAAAAATAATAAAAAAAACAGATAATAGTGTAGGCAAACAGTTTCCGGGTTTTTCTTTATTTATTTATGGAGGAGTTAATTTTGAACCCTACGAAAACTTATTTGAAAACTTAATAGGTAGAAAGATTGACGCCATAGAGCTTTTCCCTGCTTCAGAAGGGTTTATTGCATATCAGGATAAAATAGATAGCAAAGGGTTACTTTTATTAGTAGACAATGGAATTTATTATGAGTTTATTGAAGCAGAAAAATTTTCTCATCCTGATTCCAAAAGAATTTCACTTAAAGATGTACAATTAGGAGTTAACTATTTGCTTATATTATCATCAAATGCGGGTCTGTGGTCTTATAATATAGGAGATACGGTCTCATTCGTTTCTAATAAACCATATAGACTGGTCGTCACGGGAAGAATTAAACATTTTATTTCAGCATTTGGAGAACATGTAATTGTCAAAGAAGTCGAAGCAGCATTAAAAAACGCAATTAATTCAACCTCAATTGAGATTCGTGAATTTACTGTAGCGCCTCAAATAAATCCAGCCTCAGGATTGCCTTACCATGATTGGATGATTGATTTTAAAGCACCTCCTGGCAATCTTGAAGAGTTTTCAAAAACATTAGACAGCGAGATGCGAAAACAAAATATTTATTATGACGACCTAATCAAAGGTAAAGTATTAAAGTCAATTAATATTTCTATTGTGGAAGATCATGGTTTTGAAAATTACATGAAAAAAATAGGAAAACTAGGAGGTCAGAACAAAGTTCCAAGACTTAGTAATGATAGAAAAATAGCAAATAGGCTGTCTCTAAAAGAATGAGCATGGATAAAACAAAAAAAATAAGTTTTGTTTATTCTTTGCCAACTTCTTTTGTGATTAAAGACATAGAAAACTTAAAGTCAATAGGGCATCAAGTTTTTGAAATAACATCTCCACCATTTAAAAATATTTTTCTTTTTTTAATTAATAGAATTAGAGAACTTTTAAAAGGAATTTTTTTAATTCCGAAATCTAACTGCGTTATAATTTGGTTTAGTGATTATCATGGATTAATTCCATTAGTTCTTTCAAAAATTTTTTTGGTTAAAAGTATTGTTATAGTGGGAGGTTATGACGCAATCTCTGATAAAGAGATTAATCACGGAATTTTTTCAAAAAACAATTTAAGACAAAAAATTGCCAGAATGAACTTTAATTTAGCAACTCAGATTTGGGTTGTAGATGAGACTTTGTCCAAGGGATGTAAGGAGGCTTTATTGCAGAACAGGATAAATTCGGGACTAATTAATTGGATGCCTCAAATTGAAAAAAAGATTAAAGTTGTACCTACAGGATACTCTTCAAGTTTTTGGAAAATCACCCAATCAAAATTACCAAAAACAGTTTTAACAGTTGCCAACTTTAATGATTCTAGAGTCGTTAAATTAAAAGGCATTCCCATTATATTAAAACTAGCTAAAGAACTTCCAAATTTTCAATTTTCAATTTTAGGATTAAAGACGGATATCATAATCCCTTTAGACTCAAGACCTTCTAATGTCAAGCTTATTAAATCAAAAAACAGTACAGAATTAAGAGACTATTTTTCTGAAAGCCAATTTTACATTCAAGCATCAAGACTTGAAGGTCTACCCAACGCACTTTGTGAAGCAATGCTTTGTGAGTGTATTCCAATTGGTAACGCAGTTTTTGGTATACCAAAAGCAATTGGTAATACAGGACTATTATTTAAGGGAGAAAAAGATTTAAAAAAAATAATAAAATTTCTTAATG
>Ga0209089_10000369_pt1 | contig 42179 bp, 35 predicted proteins | sample ArcticOcean_MG_C_FD_187431 | JGI IMG/M metagenome (GOLD analysis project Ga0209089, IMG submission 187431) | Marine microbial communities from western Arctic Ocean - ArcticOcean_MG_CB2_150 (SPAdes) (version 2) | ecosystem: Environmental > Aquatic > Marine > Oceanic | place: Arctic Ocean: Canada...
GTTATTTTAACTATAATTTTAATTGTATTAGAATTTATTCTACGTAACACATTTTTTAGAAGTTTTGTATAGATTATGTATTTATTAGACGAGCCAACATACACATATTTGTTTTTTTTAATACCAGTTCTTTTGGGTCTGTTTTTATGGATTCTTAAATGGAAGTCAAAAACTCAAAAAAGGCTTATTAGTTCAAAAATGATAAATTCTTTAAGTCCTAATCGTTCCAGATTTAAGATTTTCTTTAAATTTCTTCTACTAATTCTTTCGCTTAGTTTTTTAATAATCGGATTAATTAATCCTAAAATAGGCACAGAATTAGAAACTGTAAAAAGAGAAGGAGTAGATATTGTTTTTGCCATAGATGTTTCTAAAAGTATGCTAGCAGAGGACATTGCTCCTAATCGTATTGAAAAAGCTAAACGCCTTGTTTCTGCAATAATAAATAATCTGGTTGGTGACAGAATAGGAATTATTGCATATGCAAACCAAGCTATCCCTCAGTTGCCCATAACTACAGATTTCAATGCGGGTAAAATGTTTTTACAGAGCTTAAATACAGACATGATATCTTCTCAAGGAACTGCATTGAATTCTGCATTAGATTTATCAGAAACATACTTTAATGATGAAGATCAAACCAATCGAGTTGTTTTTTTAATCTCTGACGGGGAAGATCATTCTGATGAAGCAGAAAGTGCATCTATTAGAGCAGCAGCCAATGGAATAAAGATTTTTACTTTTGGAATTGGAACCGAGTCTGGTGGACCTATTCCAATTAAAAGAAATGGTGTGCTGGAAAGTTATAAAAAAGACGAAAATGAAGAAGTGGTAATAACAAAGAGAAATACTGAAATATTAAAATTGATTTCTGAAAACACTAATGGAGAATATATTGATGGGAACAACACAAAAGAGGTAGTAGACTTTGTGTCTGAGATTTTAAAAAACCTAGAAAAAAAAGAATTTGAAGCAAAAAAGTTTGTTAGTTATAAAGATCAATTTCAGCCGTTTATTTTTATTTCATTTATATTACTTTTAATTGAATTATTTGTTTTTGAAACAGAGACACAATGGTTAAAAAAATTAAATCTATTTAACGAAAAATAATCAAAATGAAATACTTAAATCTATTATTTTTTTGCTTAAGTTTTTCTTTGATTTCTCAAAACACTTCTATTGATAATGATTTGTTTGAAGGAAATGAGAAGGTTAAAAAAGAAAATTATATAGGCGCTGAGATGGATTATCGTCTTGCACTAACAAAAGCACCTCAAACACCTAAAGCTTTATTTAATCTTGGAAACACACAATACCAAGCTAATGCATATGATGAAGCGGCACAACAGTTTTTTAGAACTCAAAAATTTGCTGACAATAAATTAGATAAACACGCTGCGTTGCACAATATGGGTAATGTTTATATGAAGAAAAAAGAATATAAAAAGGCAGTAGAGTCTTATAAAAACGCATTGAGAAATAATCCTTTAGATGATGAAACTCGATATAATTATGCTCTTGCAAAATCTTTATTGGAGGATGAAAAGAAAAATCAAGAAAACGATGATCAAGACAAAAATGATCAAAATAAAGATAATAAGGAAAATAAAGAAAAAGATCAAAAAGAGGAAGATGATAATGGTGATGAAAATAAAGAAGAAAACGGAGACAAATCCGATGAAAACAAAAAAGAGAATGACCAGCTTAAAGACGAAAAGAAGAAAGATTCTGACAAAAAAAATTCTAATAAAAACAGAAAACCTGGTCAATTATCTCCAGAACAGGTTAAAAGTCTTCTTGAAGCCATGAGTAATCAAGAGAAAAAAGTACAAGATAAAATCAATGCTAAAAAAGTTAAGGGTAAACTTGTTAAAACCAAAAAGGATTGGTAAATAAATGCGTTTAATTATATACACATACATAGTTTTTTGTAGTTTTTTTATAAATGCTCAGGTAGATTTTGACCTAAGAGTTAGTAAGAAAAAACTAGGATTCAATGAGCGCTTAAGAGTTGATTTTGTAATGAATCAAAATGGAGATGATTTTATTCCTCCATCATTTGAAAATTTTACACTAGTTGGAGGGCCTAACCAATCAATAAGTAATTCGTGGATTAACGGTAAAAGAACTTTTTCGAAAACATTTACATATTTTCTAGCACCAAAAGGAAAAGGGATATTTACAATAGGTTCTGCTAAAATAAGTTTTGAAGGAAAGTCATATCAAACATCATCTATTTCTATTGAGGTTTTATCAGCTGTAGCAAAGCCTTCAGAGACAAATAGTGTTGAATATTTAGCTGATGAAAACATACATCTTGTAGCAGAAATCTCAAATAATAATCCATACTTAAATGAGGCAATTACTATAGTTTATAAATTATTTTTTAGAAATCCGATTAAAATTTCTGATGCACGTGAAATTCAAAGTCCGAAATTTAGCGATTTTTGGAGTAGTTCAATAAAAATACCACAGTTAAAGGTTGAGCCAGGATCATATAAAGGTGAGGCTTATAATGAAGTAATATGGAGAAAAACTGTATTATATCCTCAAAAAACAGGAAAATTAGTTATTGAGCCACTAGCATTGAATCTAGTTATTGAAATTCCCACGAAACGCAGAGATTTTTTTGGTAATACAATTTATAAACAAGTTTCAAGATCAGTTAATGCAGGAAAACGAATCTTAAATGTAAAAGCATTGCCAATTAAAGACCAGCCTGATAGTTTTTCTGGAGCAGTTGGAAAATTTAAGTTAGACGTGTTGATCAGTAAAAAATCTCTTAAAGCATTAGAATCATTTCAATCAATGGTTAAAGTTACAGGTAAAGGAAACTTAAAGCTTTTTGAACTTCCAAAAATTAAAGCTCCTAATACTTTAGAGGTTTTTGATCCAGAATATAAAGAAGAAATTAATACAACTCTTTCAGGTATGGAGGGAACGATTCAAAATACTTATACTATCATCCCACAGCTTCAGGGAAAATATCCTATGCCTTCAATTGAGTTTAGTTATTTTGATCCTGAAATTGAAATCTATCAGACCCTTAATTCTATAGAACATATTATTGATGTATATGGAGGTGATTTCTCAAAATCTATTAATAAAGAAAATAAAATCAATACAAATGAAGCGTTACAAATAAATACTAATAACACTTTTAGTTTTATTAAATTAAAATCAGAATTTTTTCCAATTAATCAAGTTGAGTTTTGGAAAAAATCAACCTATTGGGTAATAATAATTTTACCACTAATTCTTTTGCCTATTATTGTTTTTATTCGAAGATTATGGTTAAATAGAGTAATTGATGAAAATGATTTAAAATTTAAAAGAAGAAGTAAACTTGCAATTAGGTTTTTAGGAAATGCAAAAAAATATATTGATAATAAGACTAAATTTTATGACTCCTTAGAAAAAGCATTTCATAACTACTTGAAAGCAAAACTTCAAATTGAGACCATAGATATCCAAAAAAAAATAATAGCTGAGTCATTAATGAAATTGGGAGCTAAGACTTCCACAATAGATAATTTTATGATAATTTTAAAGAATTGTGATATGGCTAGATATTCTCCAATAACTCAAGTTAAAATGAAACAAGACTATAATTCTGCAATTGATATTATTGAAAAACTTGATGATGAAATTTAATATGAAAAGGACTACATATATATTTGTTTTATTAATCAAAATGGGATTTTCACAAACTCCGGATTTATTGTTTGAAAAGGGTAACGATTTATATAATAAGGGTGAATTTGAATCAGCTATTAATGAGTATGATAAAATACTAGAAAATGAAATACACAGTGCTGAATTGTATTTTAATATGGGGAATTCTTTTTATAGACTTAATAAAGTAGCTGAGAGTAATTTTTATTTTGAAAAAGCACTACTTCTATCTCCAAATAATGAAGAGATACTTGATAACTTATCATTTGCGAAAAATATGACTTTAGATGCTATTGAAGAGCTTCCTGAAACACAAGTGCAACAAAATATTAATTTTATTATTTATTTATTTTCTACCAGGACTTGGGCTTTTATCTCAATTGGACTTATGTCTTTATTCTTTATTACAGCGTTATTTTATTTATTTTCATTTAATCCAATTTATAAAAGATTCTACTTTTTATTATCAATAATTTTTCTAGTGATTTCATTTATAACCTCTAGTTTAGTTTGGCAGGAAACACAAAATAATAATAAAATAAAAAAAGGAATTATTTTTGCAAAAGAGTTGCCAGTTTTTTCTGAACCTAATAATAGAAATGAAGAAATTTTTAGTCTACATGAGGGGACTAAGGTAGAACTACTTGATAAATTAAGAGGCTGGGAAAAAATAAGATTAGTTAATGGATCTGAAGGCTGGGTAATTAATAATCAAATAAAACCTTTATAAGTATTTCCATTCTTCTTTTCTATTCTTATTCTTTATTGCTTCAAAAAAAAAATTACCAATTTTAGAAAGGGGATCATAAATAAAAGAAGATTCAATTTCATCACTTTTGAGCTGTTCACTAATTTCATTGAAAAGAAAAATTTTGTTTATTATGAATATTAAGCTTGATGAAATTACCACCCATTTTAATAGACCAAAAATTAAACCAGCAATACGATTTAAAAATCCTAGAGCAGCTATATTTATAGCCTTTGTTATTAATTTTGCTATATAAGATACCAAAGAAATAGCTGTTAAAAATATTACTATACATGAGATTATGTATGCAAAAGTTGGTGACAAATTCAAAAACACTTCTATCAAATTTGACAGGTGATCTGAAAAATTATAAACACTAATTAAACTTATAAATAACCCCAATAAACTTGCAACCTCTCTAACCAAACCTCTTTTGAAACCTATTATGGATCCATAAATAAAGAAACCTGAAATTATTAAGTCAATCCAATTAACATTCATATTCAAGAGTTTTTTTCAATTTAAGCATTCATTAAAAAAGAAACTAAATTTGTGATATTAAAATAGAATAATCCTAAATTAAATAATAATAAGTATTTTAAATAGAGTTGTTATAATTAATAGAATCTGTACTTTTACATTATGATTGAAGAGGTAAAAAAGCATTTAAAAAAAGTAAATGATTTTAAAACGCAAGATTCATCTGAACTTGAATCCTTTAGAATTCAATATTCTGGAAAAAAGGGTATACTCAATAATTTTTTTACTTCTTTTAGAAATGTTTCTAAAGAAGACAAGAAAGAGTTCGGAAAAGAATTAAATCTTCTAAAAAATGCTGTTAGTGATAAAATTCAATCCCTCAAGATTTCAATAAGTTCAGTTAGTGAAAATGGTAAAAACGGAGATTTATTTCGTCCAGGATTAGACTTTGATTCAGGCACAAGACATCCTTTGTCTATTGTTAAGAATAGAATTATATCAATTTTTTCACATATAGGGTTTAATTTATCAGAAGGACCTGAAATTGAAGATGACTGGCATAATTTCACGGCACTGAACTTGCCAGAGTATCATCCGGCAAGAGACATGCAGGACACATTTTTCATTCAAACTAATCCAGACATTTTACTTCGAACACATACTTCTTCTGTTCAAGTGAGGTATATGGAAAATAATCCTCCTCCAATACGTATACTTTCTCCTGGTCGTGTTTTTAGAAATGAAGCTATCTCCTCCAGATCTCATTGTATATTTCATCAAATCGAGGGGCTATATATTAATAAAGATGTTTCATTTGTAGATTTAAAACAAACTTTACAGTATTTTACTAAGGCTTTATTTGGCAAGTCAACAATTCGTTTGCGGCCGTCTTATTTTCCTTTTACTGAACCTAGTGCTGAAGTAGATATATATTGGGGTTTAGAAACAGAAACTGATCGAAGAATTACCAAAGGGACGGGTTGGTTAGAGATTATGGGATGCGGAATGGTAGATCCAAATGTTTTAATTAATTGTGGAATAGATCCTGAAGAATATTCAGGTTATGCTTTTGGGATGGGAATTGAGAGAATTGCGATGCTTTTATATCAAGTTAGTGATATTAGAATGTTTTTTGAAAATGATCTTAGATTCTTAAAACAGTTTAAATCATCTATCTAATCTAACTTTGATTCCAATTTTTTAAAAGCTTTTTTGGCATTAGATTTTTTATACATAATTGAATAAACTGTATCTAAAATAGGGGTCCTAGATTTATACTTTTGATTTATCTGAAATGCAGATATAGATCCGTAATATCCTTCTGCAATCATATTCATTTCTAATAAAGAGTCTTGAACATTATATCCTTTACCAAGCATAATTCCTAGTTTTCGATTTCGACTAAATGAAGAATAACCTGTGACTAATAAATCTCCTAGATATGCTGAATTATTTATATTTCGTTTCATTTTGTAAATATTATTAATGAATCTTTTCATTTCTCTTATAGAATTACTCATTAAAACACTCATAAAATTATCTCCATAGCCAAGACCTTGAGCAATTCCAGCAGCTATAGCGTAACAGTTTTTTAACATTGCTGCATACTCAGTTCCAGTAATATCATTTGAAATCTTTACTCTTACATATTTACACTTCAACCATTTAGATATTACTTTTGCATTAGTAGTGCTTGGACATGAAAAGGTTAAATATGAAAGTTTTTCCATCGCTATTTCCTCAGCATGACAAGGGCCAGCAATTACTCCTATTTGATCATATGAGATTTGAAAATGATCATGAAAAAAATCTCCTAAAATTTGCATTTTTTCTGGAAGAACACCTTTTACAGCAGAAACAAATATTTTTTCACTTACATCTATGGTTATAGTATTAAGTTCTTTATAAGCATATATTGAAGGAATAGCAACTAAAACAACATCAGCCTCTTCAACAATTTTGTTAATTTCACAACTGATATTTAGTCGTTTTGTCTTGAGTTTTAAAGAATTAAGATACTTTGGGTTAGTACCATCTTTTATTATTTTCAAGGCATCATCATTATTTCTAATATACCAACCAACTTTTTTTTTATTTTCTGTTAAAATTTTTACTAATGCAGTAGCCCAACTACCACTTCCTAAAACTGCAACTTTCCATTTTTTTTGAAGACGAAATATTTTGAATTTATTTTCAGAATGTTTAATCATAATGCTTTTAATTAATTTGATTTATTGAAACAGTTCTGATTAAAATTAGAAACCCTAGACCATAAAAAACAAATATTCTGACAAACTTTTTTCTACTATCAAATTGCCTGTTATGTAAAGACCAGCCCATAAATATAAATAAAACGGAAGCCAAATTAATTAGCAGACCCGATATTGACAATAACTTATAATCACTATTTTTTATATAATTCAAATTATCAGTACTGTATTCATTTAACCAATTAATAATTAAATAAAATATGATTCCAATAATTAATTGAATTACTGAAATTACTAATCCAAAGGTGTTATATCTTAAATTTAGTGTACTAAATCTTTTTTTTGATAAATAACCCATCAAAGAATTAATACATATCAAAATTAAAATGATTAATACAAAATTTCTCCAAAAAGAAAATATGTTTTCTATTATTGAATACATTTTCAATTGGTTAGACTATATGTCGAATTTAATTCCTTGAGATAAAGGAAGTTCTGATGAATAATTGATTGTATTTGTTTGTCTTCTCATATAAACTTTCCATGCATCCGAACCACTTTCCCGTCCTCCTCCTGTATCTTTTTCGCCCCCGAAAGCACCTCCGATTTCAGCTCCCGACGTACCTATATTTACGTTTGCTATTCCGCAATCACTTCCCCAATGAGATAGAAAAGCTTCCGCTTCTTGAAGGTTTTGAGTCATGATTGCAGAAGATAGACCTTGACTAACGTTGTTTTGAATATTTATTGCATTTTCAACATCACCTGAATATTTTATAACATAAAGAAGTGGTGCAAATGTTTCAGTTTGAACTACTTCAGCATCAGCATTTATTTGAGCTATAGATGGTGAAACGTAGCAACCACTTTCATATCCTTTTCCAGATAAAGCTTTTCCTTTGACTAACCATTTTGCTCCTTGCTTATCTGCCATTTCAATAGCATCAAGGTATTGTTTTACAGATTGTTTATCAATAAGGGGTCCAATATGATTATTTGTGTCTAATGGATCTCCAATTCTAAGCTGTTTATATGCTTTTTTAAGAGCTTCTAGTATCTTTGGATAGATTTCTTCGTGAATAATTAGACGACGAGTAGAAGTGCACCTTTGACCGCAAGTTCCAACAGCTCCAAAAACAGCTCCAATAATAGTCATTTTAATATCGGCATATGGTGTTATTATAATAGCATTATTACCCCCTAATTCTAAGAGTGTTTTGCCTAAACGCTTACCTACTGTTTCAGATACTTTTCTACCCATATTGGTTGATCCTGTTGCAGAAATTAGAGGAATTCTCTTATCTTCTGATAACCACCTACCAACTTCAGCACCACCATTAACTATGCTTGAAATTCCTTCAGGCATATTATTATCTTTTAATACTTTTTCAATAATTTTTTGACAGGCAATACTGCAAAGAGGAGTTTTTTCACTCGGTTTCCAAATACAAACATCTCCACATATCCAAGCTAAAGCAACGTTCCAGCTCCAAACGGCAACAGGAAAATTAAAAGCTGAAATAACACCAACTATACCTATAGGATGGTATTGTTCGTACATTCTATGTAAGGGTCTTTCTGAGTGCATAGTAAGTCCATGTAATTGCCTTGATAAACCAACTGCAAATTCACAGATATCAATCATTTCTTGAACCTCACCTAACCCTTCTTGGTACGATTTTCCCATTTCATAAGAAACTAACTTTCCTAAATTTTCTTTCTGATTCCTTAAAGCATCTCCAAATTGTCTAACTAAATCTCCGCGTTTTGGAGCTGGGATTTTTTTAAAAATTTGAAATGCCTTTTCAGCACTTTCAATTATCGTTTCAAAATCTTCAACGCTAGTAGTTGTTACTTCAACAAGTGATGATCCATCAACAGGAGAGCTTGTAGAAAGTATTTCTCCAGACCCCATCCATTTGCTTCCAGTACTGCAACCTAATTGTTTATTTTCAATACCTAAAGAAGCTAAAATTCTTATAGTTTGTTTGTTCATTAGAAATGATTGTTTTAATAATTTTTAAAGGTAATACTATTTAAAAAAAGTTCATATTAAACGAAAATTTATTACGTTTGAGAAATCAATAGCATTAAATAAAAAGTTCATATGCGTTATATATTATCAATTACTTTATTTTTAATTTTTTCTTGTCAATCAACTAAAAAAGAAATAGAGAATAAGAAGTTACCGCCATTTTCTATAGTTATTCACGGTGGAGCTGGGACTATTTTAAAAAAAAATATGACCAAGGAAATAGAAATAAAATATATCAACAAACTCGAAGAAGCTATAGCAGTTGGATATAAAATTTTAGAAAAAGGTGGATCAAGTCAAGAAGCTGTTGAAAAAACAATTCATGTAATGGAGAATTCTCCACTTTTTAATGCAGGAAAAGGAGCTGTTTTAAATTCGGACGGAAATGTTGAACTGGACGCATCATTTATGAATGGATTAACTCTTGATGCTGGGGCAATATCTGGAGCATCAAAAATCAAAAATCCTATTTCTGCAGCAATAGCAGTTATGGAAAGCTCACCACATGTTATGTTGTCTGGAAGGGGAGCAGATGATTTTGCTCTAAGTCAAGAATTAGAATTAAAAGCAAATAGTTATTTTATAACTGAACCTAGGTTGCGATCATTAAACAAAGTTAAAGAAAATGAAGTTTCAGCATTTTTTTCAGATAAGGAATACCTAAAAAATCAAAAATATGGGACAGTAGGATGTGTTGCACTTGACATGCAAGGAAATATATCCTCAGGCACATCAACTGGCGGAATGACAAATAAAAAATGGAATCGTATTGGAGATGCTCCTATTATTGGAGCAGGAACATATGCAAACAATAAAACTTGTGGAGTATCAGCTACAGGTTGGGGAGAGTTTTTTATTCGCTCTGTTGTAGCTTATGATATTTCTGCATTAATGGAATATAAAGGCTTGTCTGTTCAAGAAGCTGCTCGAATTGTAATTCATGAAAAAGTTGCAAAATTAGGAGGGAATGGAGGTGTAATTGCTCTTGATAATAAAGGAAATGTTGCCATGGAAATGAATACTGCAGGAATGTATAGAGCTCATATGGATTCACAAGGCAATAAAACAGTGAAAATATATGCCGATAAATAAAATTTTATAATTGAGAGTTATAAAATTTTATTTGACCAGTAACTTCTTCACCTAACCATTCTGGTTCAGGGAATTTCGATTTTTCTGAATCAAGTTCTATTTCAGCAATTATTAACCCTTCATTATTATTTTGGAACACATCAACTTCAAAAATAAAATCATCTATACTTATTAAGTATCGAATTTTTTTAATTGGATTTGAGAGGCAAAGTTTCATTAATGTTCTAGCATCTTTTAAAGATATTTTATTTTCAATTTCTATTCGACTAGTTCCCTTATTAAAACTTTTACCCTTAATTGTTAAAAATGCTTTTTCGTTTTCAATCCTTACTCTAACAGTTCTATTAGGATCTTTTGACAAATAACCTTGTTCAATGGATTTTTTATGAGAGCTTTCTTTAATAAAATCAAGATTTTTAACTAAAAATTTTCGCTCAATCTCAATTGGCATGATTTATTAAATAAGTTATATTTCAGAAACTCTAAGCGTATTAACCATTCCCTTGTCTTTTGTAGGCATAGCAGTCAAATTTATAAGGAAATCACCTTTGGAAACGTATTTGAACTCTTTAGCAATATTGTTAATTTGTTCAACTGTTTTATCGGTGCTTTCATATGCATCATAATAAAAAGATTTTACCCCCCAAAGTAAATTTAGTTGACTTAAAATTCTTTTGTTGGAAGTAAAAACTAAAATATGAGACATAGGTCTCCATGCAGAAATCTGAAATGCTGTATATCCACTATTTGTTAAAGTACAAATTGCTTTAGCTTCGATTTCATTAGCCATTACTGACGCATGGTAGCAAATAAATTTAGTTATATATCTTTTTGTTTTAATCGTTGGTGGAAGATTTGGAACTTTAATAAGATTTGATCCTTCTACACTTTGAAGAATTGAAGACATTGATTTAATTACTTCAATTGGATACTTTCCCACTGAAGTTTCACCAGACAGCATTACAGCATCTGCTCCATCCATTACTGAGTTAGCTACATCATTAACTTCTGCTCTGGTAGCTGTCCTGCTTTTTATCATAGTTTCCATCATTTGAGTGGCAATTATAATTGGAATTCTTGCTTTTTTAGCTTTTAATACTAATTGTTTTTGAATTAAAGGTACTTCAGCGGCAGGAATTTCAACTCCTAGATCACCTCTTGCAACCATTAAACCATCACTATTATTGATTATTTGAGAAATATTTTTTATTGCCTCTGGCTTTTCAATTTTCGAAATAATAGGAATTTTGTATTCAGAATGCTTGTCTATTAATTTTTTAAGTTCAATCAAGTCTTCTTTTTTTCTTACAAAGGATAGAGCTATCCAATCTACATTATGTTTGATCGCAAAAAATGCATCTTCAATATCTTTTTTTGAAAGAGCAGGAAGGGAAATTTTTGTGTTTGGAAGATTTATACCTTTATTAGATTTGAAAGGACCCCCTTGAATTACTCTGGCAGTCACTTTATCATTATTATCAGTGCTTACTATTTTAAAAATTAATTTTCCATCATCTAATAAAATAGTTTCTCCAACTTTAACATCGGAGGCAAACTTCTTATAGGACATGTAAGCTTCTTTAGAGTTTCCAATAAAAGATTTAGAACTAGAGAAAGTAATTAGATCTCCCTCTTTTACTTTTGAGTTTTCCTGAATTTCACCTATTCTAAGTTTTGGTCCTTGAAGATCTGCTAGAATTGAAATATGAATTTTGAGTTTTTCACTCAGTTTTCTAATCATGGAAATTTTCTTAGAGGCATCGTTATAATCTGCATGAGAAAAATTAATTCTAAATACGTCAACACCTTCTAATATCATTTTTTCCAAAACATCAACTGAATTTGATGCAGGACCAAGTGTTGCAATTATTTTAGTTTTTTTTGAATTTAACACTAATCAAATATTAAATTAAATTTTGATTTTACTTCTTCGTTATCTACAATATAAGTCAAAATTACCTGGGGTAACTTATTTAAAACTTTCATTATATGATTTAAATTTAAACCTTGCTTAATCTTTATTAAATAATCAGCATCAGATAAAGAATTAATCAAAGATACTTTTTTTGTTTCTGAAAAATTGAATAATGAATTGGATTCAATTTTAATTTCAGACTTAATTAAATTTTTATTTGAAATTAAACTACAACTAACCCCATCTTTTATATTTTCCCAATGAAAAATTTCAAAGGTTGAATTATTGTAATTTAAATTTTCTTTAACTCTTTTAAAATTAGCTCCTAAATTTTTGTTTAAAACGTATGCTAGGGAGAAATCATCTAAACTAGTATGTATTGCAATTAAATGATATTGCTCAACTATTTTATCTAAAAGAAAATATTTTTTACTCATTACTAAATTTAAACTTTAAAGCATTATAGGCTCTTTTTGCAACCTTTTCTTCTGCCTTTTTCTTTGAGACCTCACCAGCTTTAGCTATCTGCTTGTTGTCTAAAAAGAGAGTAGAAGAGAAATTAATATTAGGATTTAAACCATTGTCTTTTGTTGTTTTAAAAAGAATTTTACACTTGTTCTTTTGTGACCATTCAATTAAAGTTCCTTTGTAGCTAATTATGGATGAGTTTATGGTATCAAAATTTATATAATAGTCAATTATTTTATTTAAAATAAACTTTTTACATATTTCAAATCCCGTATCTACATAGACTGCACCAATTAGAGACTCTAATAGATTTCCATGAATATCATCATTGGGGCTTTCAGTCTTATGACTACTTTCAATTAATTTATATAGTTTAAGAGAGTAACCTATGTTGTTTAAACTCTCCCGGCTTACAATTTTAGAACGAAGTTTTGTTAAATCACCCTCATGAAAATTTGGATAATTGAAGAATAAATGATCAGACACAATGCCTCCTAAAATAGAATCTCCAAGAAACTCAAGCCTTTCATAATTAATTAATAAGCCATCTTTATCCTTAATATTTTTTGATTTGTGTGTAAAGGCTTTTTTAAAAATCAAAATATTTTTTGGTATAAACCCTATTATGTTTTTTAGATGAGAAGCAAAAACATGATCAGGATCTTTGTTTTTTTTGAAAATTTGACCCAGATTCATCACCTATTATAAGTTGAGTTTTTTAAATAAAAGACAGGCATTATGACCACCAAAACCAAATGTATTTGACATAGCAACATTTACTTCACGTTTTTGGAATTTTCCGAAAGTGAAATTTAATTTTGAATCAATATTTTCATCATCATTCTGATGGTTTATTGTTGGAGGGACAACGCCTTCTTTTATTGACATAATGCAAGCAATAGCTTCAATCGCACCTGCAGCCCCTAAAAGATGACCTGTCATTGATTTTGTTGAATTAATATTAATACCATAAGCATGTTCACCAAAAACTTCTTTAACGGCCTTTACTTCAGCAATATCTCCCAAAGTTGTAGATGTACCATGCACATTTATCAAATCAACATCTTGTGTGTTAGTGTTTGAATCTTTAAGACAATTTCTCATTACTTTTATTGCTCCAAGTCCTTCTGGATGGGGAGCAGTTATATGATATGCGTCAGCTGAAAGTCCACCACCAGATAAATTAGCATAAATATTTGCCCCTCGAGCGATTGCATGTTCATATTCTTCAAGAACTAATGATCCAGCTCCTTCACCCAGAACAAAACCATCTCTATCTTTATCAAAAGGACGTGAAGCTTTAGAAGGGTCATCATTTCTTTTTGAAAGAGCATGCAAGGCATTGAACCCTCCAATTCCTGCAATTGTAATACCAGCCTCTGACCCTCCCGCTATCATAATATCTGCATAACCTAATCGAATATAATTAAGAGCATCAATTATAGCATTAGACGAGGAAGCGCATGCTGAAACTGTCGCAAAATTAGGCCCAGTAAAGCCATATTTAATCGAAATCATTCCGGAAGCAATATCTGGAATGAATTTTGGAATAAAAAACGGATTAAATCTAGGAGTACCATCTCCTTTTTGAAATTCAATAACTTCATTTTGAAATGTTTCAAGTCCACCTATTCCAGATCCCCAAATAACACCAATTTGATCTTTATTTTCTTTTTCTAGATCTATTCCTGAATCAATTACTGCCTCATCCGTTGATACTAAAGCGTATTGAGTAAACCTGTCATATTTTCGAACATCTTTTCTGTCAAAATAATCAAGAGGATCAAAACCTTTTAACTCACAAGCAAACTGTGTTTTAAATTTTGAAGTGTCAAAATAAGTTATTGGAGCAGCTCCACTCTTACCATTTATTAAGCCATTCCAGTAATCAGAAAGTGTATTACCAATTGGAGTAAGTGCACCCATTCCAGTAATCACTACACGTCTTGATCTCATTGCACTAGAATTATTATGCCTGTTCAATAAATTGAATTGCTTGGCCTACTGTTGAAATATTTTCGGCTTGATCATCAGGAATTTGAATATCAAATTCCTTTTCAAACTCCATTATGAGTTCAACTGTATCAAGGGAGTCAGCCCCTAAATCATTTGTAAAGTTTGCTTCAATAACAACTTCGTTTTCATCAACACCTAATTTGTCAACTATTATCGCTTTAACTCTAGAAGAAATGTCAGACATAATTTATTATTTTAAATTTGTTGTAGCAAAAATAAAAAACTTTAATTGAATACTAAGTTTTCGTTAATAAAATATAATGTTTGTTTATTTTGTTATAAATATGAAGAAGATTTTTTTAATCTATTTTATTGGAATACTTTAAAGTATATCATTTTATGAAAACAACAATAAAAAAACTTATACTTTTAGCTTCTGGAAGCGGTTCAAACGTTGAAAATATTATAAAATACTTTAAAAACAAACCTAATATTAAGATTGTTCTAGTAGCGGGTAATAATAAAAATGCGTATGTTTTTGAAAGAGTTAAGCCATTTAATATTAAAACTTTAGTTTTTGATAAATCATATTTTAACGATAAATTTGTTAACATTATTGAGCGATATAATCCAGACTTAATAGTATTAGCTGGTTTTCTATGGAAAATCCCAGAGTTGTGGATTAATAAATACCCTAACAAAATAATTAATATTCATCCATCATTACTTCCAAGTTTTGGAGGAAAAGGAATGTATGGAGCTAATGTTCATAAAGCTGTTATAAATAGCAAAGTAAAAAAAACAGGAATATCCATTCATCTAGTAGATAAAGAATATGATGAAGGAAATATAATTTTTCAAGCTGAAACAGATATTTTGTTTGAAGATACGCCTGGAAGTATTGCCCGTAAAGTTCAAATTCTTGAAAAAGAACATTTTCCAAGAGTTATTAAAGAATACTTATTTAAAATTGAATGAAAAAAATACAAATATATACCGATGGATCTTCTAGGGGCAATCCAGGACCAGGTGGATATGGAGTTATTTTAGAGTCGGACGGTTATAACAAAGAACTTTCTGGAGGATTTAAAAAAACCACTAATAATAGAATGGAGTTATTAGCAGTGATTATTGGCTTAGAAGCATTGAAAATTAAACCTTCAGACGTTACAATATATTCTGATTCAAAATATGTAATTGATGCTGTTCTTAAAAAGTGGTTAATCAAATGGGAGAAAAAAAATTTTAAGAATAAGAAAAATCCAGATTTATGGAAAAGATTTCTTAAAACTTACAGAGATCATAATGTGAAATTTCAATGGATTAAAGGTCATAGCAATCATTTACAAAATGAAAGATGTGATTCTTTGGCTGTAAAAGCAGCTTTAGGAAATAAATTAGATGAAGATAAATTTTATAAAAAATTATAAATAAAGTTCGTGATGAACCGAAGTAAGTTCTCTATTTTTGCTTAATGAGCAACAAATTATTAGTTGTAGGAACAATGGCCTACGATAATATAGAGACTCCATTTGGCAAAGTTGAAAATATTTTAGGTGGAGCAGCAACATATATAGCTTTTGCTTCTTCAAATTTTAAAACAAACGTTGGTATTGTATCTGTGATTGGTGAAGATTTTAAATCTGAAGATCTAAAATTGTTGACTAATAGAAAAGTAGATATTTCTGGAGTTGAGATTATAAAAGGAGAAAAAACATTTTTTTGGAGTGGAAAATATCATGATGATTTAAACATAAGAGATACTTTAGACACTCAATTAAATGTTTTAGAAAATTTTGTACCAAAAGTACCTAATAATTGGAAAAAACCTAAGATACTGCTTTTAGGTAATCTTCATCCCTCAGTTCAATTATCTGCATTAAACCAAATGAATAATAGACCTGATTTAATTATACTTGACACAATGAACTTTTGGATGGATAACTTTCGTTCAATTTTGGATGAAGTAATTAGTAAGATTGATGTGATTTGTATAAATGATGAGGAAGCTACTCAATTAACACAAGAAAATTCTATTTGGAAAGCTGCAGAGAAAATAAAAAAATTAGGACCTAAATATATTATTATTAAAAAAGGAGAAAATGGGGCAATGTTATTTCATAATGAAAAGATTTTCTTTGCGCCTGCATTTCCATTAAAAAAAGTTCAAGATCCAACAGGAGCAGGAGATAGTTTTGCTGGAGGTTTTGCGGGATATCTTACACAAGCAAATGACATTTCATTTGAAAGCATGAAATTAGCTTTAATTTATGCTTCCGCATTAGCCTCTTTTACGGTCGAAAAATTTGGAACTGAAAATTTACAATTAGTAAATGAATCTAAACTAAAAAAACGTTTAAAAATCTTTACAAAATTAACGAAATTTAAAACGGAATTATTAAAAACTGATGAATTATGAGCGATGCTATAAAACATGAATGTGGAATTGCTCTAATTCACTTAAAAAAATCTTTAAGTTACTTTAAAGAAAAATATGGGACTGCTTTATACGGAATAAATAAAATGTACTTGATGATGGAGAAACAGCACAATAGAGGACAGGATGGTGCTGGTTTTGCTAGTATAAAACTAGATCTTCCTTCAGGACAAAGATATATAAGTCGTATTAGATCAATTAATAACGAACCTATTCAGGATGTTTTTAATAAAATTAATAAGCGAATTAATTTAGAGTTAGAATCAAAACCTGATCTAGTGGATCGTCCACAAGATTTAAAATCAGAGGTTCCATATGTTGGTGAAATCATGCTTGGACATGTTAGATATGGAACTTTTGGAAAAAACACGCTTGAAAGCGTTCAGCCACTTTTAAGACAAAATAATTGGAGGCATAGAAACTTAATCATAGCAGGGAATTTTAACATGACTAATGTTTCCGAATTATTTAAAAATCTGGTTGATCTTGGACAACATCCAAAAGATAAGTCTGACACTATAACTGTGATGGAAAATATAGGACATTTTTTAGATGCTGCTGTGGCTAAAATATACAAAAAGTTAAAAAAAGAAGGATATACTAAGGCTGAGGCTACTCCTCTAATTGCATCTAGATTAGACATGTCAAAAGTACTATCAAAAGCTTCAAAGAATTGGGATGGAGGTTATGCAATAGCGGGAATGTTAGGGCATGGCGACACATTTGTTTTAAGAGATCCAGCGGGCATAAGACCCACGTATTTTTATGAAGATGATGAAATTGTTACAGTTGCATCTGAAAGACCAGTAATTCAAACCGTATTCAATGTTCCATTTTATAAAGTCAAGGAGCTTGAACCAGGACATGCAATAATTACCAAAAAAAGTGAAGATTCAAAAATTATAAAAATATTAGATGAATTACCTAAAAAAGCATGTTCATTTGAAAGAATTTATTTTTCTAGGGGAAGTGATGCTGAAATATATAAAGAACGAAAATTGCTTGGTAGTAAAATTTTTCCAGAGGTTTTAAAAAATATAAATTTTGACATAGAAAACACTGTTTTTTCATTTATTCCTAATACAGCTGAAACATCTTTTTATGGAATGATAGATGCAGCTCAAGAATACATAAAAAATAAAATTATAGATGCAATTTCAAAAGACTCAAATACAGATATAGACTCTCTAAAATCTCTTGTCTCACTAAAACCTAGAATTGAAAAAATTGCTATAAAAGATGCAAAACTAAGAACTTTTATAACTGAAGATTCAAGTAGGGATGATCTTGTTGCTCATGTCTATGATATTACTTACGGTGTTATTAAATCATCTGATAACCTTGTGATTATTGACGATAGCATAGTTAGAGGAACAACTTTAGAAAAAAGTATTCTTAGAATGTTGGACCGTCTTGGACCAAAAAAAATAATTATTGTTTCAAGTGCTCCCCAAATTCGTTATCCAGACTGTTATGGAATAGATATGTCTAAATTAGAAGACTTCATTGCTTTTAAAGCAGCAATAGCTCTGCATGGGGATAAGGGGACAAAAGCAAGTGTTTTAGAATCAATATATAAAAAATGCAAAGAAGCAATATTAACTAATACTGAAGAGACGGAAAACTTTGTAAAAGAATTATATAAACCTTTTAGTGTAGATCAAATATCTAACAAAATAGCAGAATTACTTTCTTTTACTGGTTTGAACTCTGAGCTTAAAATTATTTACCAATCAATAGAAAATTTACACTCATCTTGTCCTTCTCATTTGGGAGATTGGTATTTTTCAGGAAACTATCCTACGCCGGGAGGAAATAAGGTTGTAAATAAAGCCTTTATAAACTTCTATGAAGGTAAATCAATGAGAGCTTACTAGAGCTAAATTTAATTTAAATAAATCTAAATTTTATGATCTAAGATCATAGGATTTAGAAACATTCTCCCAATTAATTACATTAAAAAAAGCATTAATGTAATCTGGTCTTCTGTTTTGGTAATTTAGATAGTATGCATGTTCCCAAACATCTAAACCTAAAATAGGATAACCACCACATCCAATTCCTGGCATTAGAGGGTTGTCTTGATTTGGAGAAGAGCATACTTCAACTTTTCCTCCGGAATGAACACATAGCCATGCCCATCCAGAGCCAAAACGAGTTGCTGCAGCTTTAGAAAACGCATTTTTGAATGAATCAAATGAACCAAAAGATGAGTTAATAACATCTAATAATTTACCTGAAGGTAAACCACCTCCATTTGGACTCATAGTTTTCCAAAATAAACAATGATTGTAGTATCCACCTCCATTATTTCTTAGAGCAGCATTATTCATATTAAGATTTTTAAGAATATCCTCAATAGATTTATCCTCTAGATCACTGCCTTCAACTGATGCATTCAGGTTTGTAGTATATGCATTATGATGTTTTCCATGATGAATTTCCATTGTTTTTGTGTCAATGTGCGGTTCCAATGCATCATTTGAATAAGGTAAAGTAGGTAATGTAAATGCCATAGTAATCATTTTTTAGTTTACACAAAAATATAACTTCTTTTTCTTATTTGCATTTTTTTGACCTAAAGAAACTCTTACATTTATATGTTATTTAATATTGATGGTAAAACCTTCCTTTAGTTTAATAAATGCTTCTGCTGGATCAGGAAAAACATATTCTCTTGTATTCAATTATATTCAAGAATTACTTTCAAACTCTAATGACGATCACTTTAGGAGACTTTTAGCTTTAACTTTTACAAATAAGGCTGTAAATGAAATGAAAAATAGAATAGTCGAAACTTTATCTGATTTTGTTAAAATAGATCGATTAGAAATGCGATCTGAAATCTCAAAAAAAATAAATATTAAAGAACCAGAACTTCAAAAAAAATCAGAAAGAGTTTTAAAAAACATATTATATGACTATGCAGGTTTTGACATTCTGACCCTTGACACTTTTACACATCGCATTATTAGAACATTTGCATTAGATCTTAAATTGCCAAAATCATTTGAGGTAGTGGTAGAGCAAGATCAAATTTTGCAAGAATTAATACAAATAATAATTGATCAAGTGGGAGTTAAAAAAGAAATAACAGACTCATTAGTTGACTTTGTTCATTATAAAATCGAAAACGACAGTAAACAATCTATAAATGACGGTTTACTTGAAATAGCAAAACTTATTTTGAAGGAAAATGATAGAGAATTTCTTAAAAAATTAAGGAATAACTCATTAGCAGACTTTAGAGAAACTCAAAAAATATTAAATAAAATTAAGTATAAAGAAGCTGATAAGGCAAAGGTAATTGCTAAAGAAATATTAGATAAAATAGCATTAAATGGTCTTGATGAATCCATTTTTTCTAGAGGATCAGTTATCAGACATTTTTCTTTAATAGTTGAAAATAAATTTGAAGGAATTTACTTAAATAAGCTAGAAAAAAACCTTTCTGAAGGGATTAGAATCGTTAAGAAAACTAATAACTCAAAAGAATTAATATTAATTGCTGATAATATGATTCCGGAAATATATCAGTATTTTTTAAAAGCCAAAGAATCTGTTTTAACATATAATTTAATTCAAGAATTAAATAAGCAATGGACACCTCTATCTCTTATGACTGAGATGGAACAAACACTTAATAGATATCAAAAAGAAGAAAAAAAAATGCTTCTTGGACAGTTTAATGAGAAGATATCTGAGGTTGTTCAAGATTATGATGCTCCATTTATTTATGAACGTTTAGGTGAAAAATATAGACATTTTTTTATTGATGAATTTCAAGACACTTCAAAATTACAATGGTCAAATTTAATACCGTTACTAAAACATTCATTAGAGAGTGAAGACTTAAGCGGTAATTCAGGGTCAGTGTTTTTGGTTGGAGATCCAAAACAGGCAATTTATAGATGGAGAGGAGGAGATGTTCATATGTTTTTAGATCTTTTGAGAGATGAAAAATTTAATCAAACAAAGGTTAATACTCAACTATTACCAACTAATTATCGTAGCCTTGATAATATAGTTGAGTTCAATAATACTTTTATTAAAGGTGCTTTAGAATCAATATCTGATTTAAATTATCGTTCTTTTTATGAGGATTCTTATAAACAAAAAAACAGTAATCGGCCTGGAGGAAATATAGAAATTCATTTTGTTGAAAATAAAATGGATTCATTTCATATTCAAAAGACTATTAATGCAGTTTTAGATGGGAAAAAACAAGGTTTTTCGTGGGGTTCTATGGCGATTTTAGTTAGAAATAAAAAACAAGCAATCTCTATTTTTGAATCATTATCAAAGACTGAAATTCCTGTTGTTTCAACAGAATCACTTTTGCTTGAAAAATCATCTTCAATAAAACTTATAATTTCTGTGTTAAGGCTAAAGCTTCAACCTGAAAACTCAATAGAAAGAATAAATATTTGTAGATTTTTTATAGAAAAAAATAATCAAAATCAAATTTCTCATGAAATTTTCAAGGAATCTTTAGAAGGCTCTTTAATCGATTTTACTAAATTTATAAAAAGGAGATTTGTACCATTATTTGATCTAAAAGTAGTACAAAATTTAAATTTTTATGAATTAATTGAAAGTCTTATATCCAGTCTTGGATTGCTAAATGATTTCGACACCCATCTTGAATTCTTTTTAGATTACTGCTATGATTTTTCTATTCAATCAAAAAGTACAGTATATAATTTTTTAAAAAAATGGGAAATAGATGCGGAAAAACTCACCATTCCATTACCCGATGATAATCAAGCTGTCAGAATTATGACTATCCATGTAGCTAAAGGATTGGAATTCCCTCTTGTTATATTACCCTTTCTATACTCAGATTTTCAACCGGATTCAAGAATAAAAAGACAAACATGGTATCCTATTGAATTTAAAGAGTCAAAAATTGACTACGGTAGAATTAATTTTTCTTCAAGATTAGAGAATTATGGAATGCATGGTAAAAAAATCTCAGATAATGACAAGATTAAAAATGAATTAGATGCTTTTAATATATTATATGTGTCTCTCACAAGAGCTTCTCATAAAATTGTTGTAATAACAACTTTATTAGAAAAGCCGAAACGTTATAAAAATTATGCGCAATTATTTAATGATTATGTGATAAATCAAGGTTCAAAGCCAACTTTAATTAATCCATTCGTATATGGCTCAAATGATTGCCAATACATAAACGTTAAAGAAAAAGATTTAAAAAATAATTTACTTAATCCGAGAATTAACTTTAATTGGAAAAAACATTTTAAGCCTGAAACTTCCTTAGAAATTAATGGTAAGCGATTAAAAGGTATTTTAATTCATAAATTATTATCAAAAATTAAATTTGAATTAGATATTAGTTGGGCAATTGATTCATCTATTCGAGAAGGTTTATTAAATATTGAAGAGAAATTCGATTATAATGAATTATTACAAAAAATCGTAAATCATAAAGACTTAAGTGCAATATTTAAATCAGGAAACATTGTATACACCGAAAAAGAAATATTATTACCAAATGAGGGAATAATTAGGCCTGATAGAATAGTGATAACAAAAATAAGTTGTTCTGTAATTGATTATAAAACGGGAAGTCCAAGTCCAGATGATAAAATTCAAATTGTTAGTTACTCTAAACATTTAGAAACAATAATAGATCTTCCAATAGAGTCATTCCTTGTCTATATAAAAGAAAGTATTCAGGTTAAAAAAATTACTAATTATAAAAACACTATTAAAACCTAAAATGACTAATTTTTTAGATTTCATAGCGGATCAAATAATAAATGAAGCTCATAGTTTTGATGATATAAAAATCATTTTACCAAGTAATAGAGCCTCTTTATTTCTCAGAAACAAACTAGTTCAAAAAATAAAAAAACCAGTAATTTCTCCTGAAATTATCAGCATATCTGATTTTATAGATGAATTATCCGGACTTAATAAAATTGAAAACACATCTGTTATATTTGAATTGTATTTGATATACTGCAAAACCATTCCAAAAAATGAACAACAACAATTTGATGAGTTTTTGGGGTGGGCTTCAATTTTGATTAATGACTTTATTTTAATTGACAGCTATTTAGTTGATACTACTGCTTTATTTTCAAGTATGATATCTGCACAAGAAATTAATGAATGGGCTAAATTAGATGATTCAGATTCTTCAACTAAAAAAAATATTGAATTTTGGAAAAATATCCCTATGCTGTATTCTTCTTTAACGAGTAGTTTACTAAAAGATGGAATCGGCACAATTGGTATGCGATTTAGAGAAGCTATTAATCATTTGGAATTGTATATGTCCGAAAATGATAAATATCATTATTTTATTGGGTTTAATATGCTAAACAAGGCAGAAAGCACTATTATTCAAGAATTTATTTCTCAGAAAAAAGCTAAAGTTTTTTGGGATCTTGACCATGAGTTTTATGAAGATAAAAAACATTCAGCAGGTAAGTTTATACGATCATATTATAAGAACTGGAAATGTCTTAGAAATAAAAAGCCTGAAGGATTTTCATCTAATTTTAAAAAAGATAAAATATTTAACATTATTGAAACATCGAATAAAATTAGTCAAGCAAAATATGTTGGGCAAATAATAAATCAGTGGAAATCTAATCATAATCTAACTAATAAAGGAATAGTCTTAGGGGATGATAAAATTCTTCAACCTGTTCTTTCTGGAATAAATTCTGAAATAGATTCTTGGAATGTAACAATGGGTTTATCAATACTTAACTCACCATCAGTAAGCATTTTAGATATGATTTTTGAAATGCACATAAGGACTAAAGGGGGTAAATATTTTTATGAAGATGTTTTATCAATATTAAACGACGCTATTGTTAAAAATCAACTTAAAAAAGAAAATAAAAATTTAAATAATCTAATTAAAGATCTAGAAAAATCAAATGTCACTTTATTTCCACATCAAAAATTATATACTAATAAAAATTCATTTCAATATATTTTATTTAGACCTGTAGCTTCATTCTCAGATTTATTAAAAAAATTAGACACTTTAATAAACTTTCTTCATAATGAAAATTATGATGTTAAAGAAGACTCTTCTGTTTTAAAAGAGTTTAATCTAATCAAAAAAGTTATTCTTAACCTTTTAAGCTATACAGATCAAATTAAAAATACACCTTTAAAAACTCTCTTCTCAATATATAAAGACTCTATTAAAGAACAAAAGTTAAATTTTTCTGGAGATCCTAATTCTGGTTTACAAATAATGAGTCTTCCTGAAACAAGATTAATAGATTTTGACTCTGTCCTTGTAACAAATGTTAACGAGGGAATTTTACCAAAAGGAAGATTAAATGATAGTTTTTTGCCTTTTGATGTAAAAAGACATTTTGAACTTCCAACCTTTATAGAACAGGATGCTAAATATGCCTATCAGTTTTATAGATTAATTCAAGGCGCTCAGAATGTTTATTTATTATATAGTATTAGTGAAAAAGGTCTAGGAGGTTCTGAAAAAAGCAGATTCATTTATCAATTAGAGCATTTTAAAAAACCTAACCATAAAATAAACTTTATAAAAGTAAAAACAATCTTTAATTCTAAAAATTCTTTATTCAAGGTTAATAAATCCGAAGAGGTTCTAGACGTATTAAAGTCAATTGTAAAAAAAGGACTTTCCCCATCAGCCTTAACTAAATTCATGATCAATCCTTTAGAATTTTATTACCATCGAGTTCTAAAAATAAAAGAGTATAAAGAATTATTTCCAGTAATTGAAGCAAAAGATAAAGGAAATGTTGTTCATGAAACATTGGAAGCAATTTATCAGCCATTTTTATTAAAAAAAATTATCGCTAGTGATTATGAAACTATGATTAGTCGATTACCCTCATTATTAAACGAGAAGTATATATTAATTTATGGAGGAAACCCTAATCGAAAAGGACACAACTATTTAATTTATGAAGAATTAAAAAAGCAATGCAATGAATTTTTATTGACTGAAAAATTATTAGTTGAGAAAGGTAATAGTTTGAAAATTATATCATTAGAGAAAAAAATAGAATATGATTTTGATTGTAAAGGATTATCCTTTCCAATCAAAATAATTGGAACTATAGACCGTATTGATGAATGGAATGGGCAATTAAGAATTGCCGATTATAAAACAGGTTCAGTAAAGACTGACAAGTTAAAATTTTTATCAAATTTTTCTTTTGAAGGGCTTGAGAATAATAAATATTTAGATTACTCCCCTCTTTTTCAGCTACTACTTTATTCATATATTTACTTTAAACAAAATTCTTTTGAAGCAATAAAAACAGGAATAATTCCAATTAAAACACCTAAAGATTATTTTTACCCTGTAACTATCTCTTCTGATAAAGAAAATAAAAACAAAGATCTTTTATTTACAGAGACCTTTAATCAATTTGAAAATGAATTAATAACCGTAATAAAAAATTTATTTGATGAAAATATACCTTTCGTTGCAAATGATCCAGAATAATTTTTTATAATAGCAGTATAGAATCCCATAATTATGGCAAAAAAAGATGATTTTGATAAAATAGACACCAATAAAGATGGAGTCCTTTCAGAGGATGAATATGCAAATGCATCCAAGTCTGCAGGGGTTGAAAAAGAAAAACTAAATTGGTTTTTCAGACTAATAACTGTTGGAGATCGTTTCTCATTGACAGATTTTCTTGACCGTGCAAAAAAAGGCTTTGTAGAATTTTTAATTGTATTTTTTGGAGTACTAGTGTCTTTTGGAGTTGAGCAAAAAGGAGATGATTTTGAAGATCGTGAATGGAACATTGAAAACCTACATAATCTCAAAGCAGAAATGGATTCTATAAAAACATATACCATCGTAAAGCAGGAAACTTTAAATTATATAATTGAAGAGTATCAAGGCCTATATGACAACTGGGATAAAGATGATAAATACAATTTTATATGGATTTATGGTAAAAATGATTATGACTTTCCATTGAAGTTGTATACAAATCGAGATCCATTTGATCCCCCAAGAGTTGTTTATGATGCTATTAAATTAGATGGAACTTTTCGGTTTTTAGGTTCTGAAATTGGACAATCAGTATATAATACTTATGAGGGAATGGAGCTTAAATATTTAAAAATAAATACTGACAAGGAGGAAGAGGTTTTTACTAAAAAATTCAATGACAGGGTTGATAGTAAGTGGGTTTTTGATTTAGATTATATAGCTTTTGATTCACCTCAATTTTGGATAAAAAACAGAGAATACATTAAAAATGATCAGTATGTTAAGTATAATCTTTTTAAACGTTTAGAGCTTTGGCATCAAACTGCAGAACAAGTTGAAGAATATCTAAAAGTTGTAGAATTAAGCATCGAAATTGTAAATAAAGAAATTCAAACTAAAGAAGATGAATTTACAATTGTCTATTGGGTTTTTTAAAATAATTTTCAACTAATCCAGCACTTATTTTACCTGATATTAAAGCTGGAGGAACTCCTGGTCCAGGAACTGTCAATTGTCCTGAAAAGTATAAACCCTTCACTTTTTTGCTTTTTAATTTAGGTCTTAAAAAAGCAGTTTGAAAAAGTGTATTAGCCATTCCATAGGCATTGCCCTTATAGGAATTATAATCTGAAATGAAATCATTTACACAAAATGATTCTTCAAATAGGACATGTCTTTTGATTAGCTGGCCTGTTCTTTCTTCTAGGCGTTTTATTACGATATCAAAATATTTTTTTCTTAAATCTCGAGTATCGTCAAGACCGGGAGCTAAAGGAATTAGTATAAAACAAGCTTCTTTATCAGAGGGAGCCATCGAAGAGTCTGATTTAGATGGGAAATTGGCATAGAATAAAGGATCATCTGGCCATTTAGGGCTATCATATATTTCTGAGGCATGTTTGTCAAAATCTACATCAAAAAATAGTGTATGGTGAGCAATATTATTTACTTTTTTATTTAAACCTATATAAAAAAGTAGTGAAGAAGGAGCAAATGTTTTCGTATCCCAATACCTCTCACTATACACCCTTAAATTTAAATCTAAAAGGGTTTCTGTGTGATGATAATCTGCACCACTAAGAATTGCATCAGCTCTGTGTTTTATCCTATTAATTATTACTCCACTAGCTTTGCCTTTTTCAACAATTATTTTTTTTACAGGAGAATCCACATAGAACTCGACCCCCAAAGATTTTGCTAAACTTACCATTCCTTTAACAACTGAGTACATTCCCCCTTCAGGATGCCACGTGCCTAGTCCATAATCAGCAAAGTTCATGAAATTGTAAAATGCTGGAGTGTTTTTCGGTTTAGCTCCTAAAAATAAAACAGGGAATTGAAGTAGCTGCCTTAATTTAGGGCTTTTGAAGTCTTTGTACACATCTTGTTGAATATTTCTTATAAAGTAATTTAACTTATTAATTGTATCTAATGTTATTAATTCTAGGGGAGACTTTCCAGGCTTATAAACTAATTCTTTTATAGCTATGTCATAATTTATTTGAGCCTGCTTAATGAATTTTTTTAGTTTTTTTCCACCTCCTTTTTCTTCACTTTCAAAAGCTAAAGAGATCTTTTCTAAATCACCACCAACAATAAATTTATCATTAGTTCCAAAATAAACTTCATAAGCTGGATCTAGTCTTTCTAGATTATAGTAGTCACTAGGTTTTTTATTAAAATCATTAAAAAATCTCTCGAAAATATCCGGCATCCAATACCAAGAGGGACCCATGTCAAAAGTAAAACCATTTCTCTTTAATTGTCTTGCTCTGCCACCTAGACTATTGTTTTTTTCGAAAACTTTTACATGGCATCCTTTTTGGGCTAAATAGCAAGCAGCAGAAATAGAAGAGAATCCAGATCCTATCACTATAACTTTTTCTTTCATAGTCATTCAAATGTATTTTAAAAAGAAAGAATTGATTAGAGTTAAATAAAGTTTTTTATAAACGTATTGTTTATTTTTTTCTCTCTCCAGTCTTTATAATCTCTTCTACAAAAGATGCACTTATCACGCCTGTTGGAATTGCAACTATTCCTATCCCCACTAAAGAAATAATCGATGCAAATATTTTACCTCCCACAGTTATAGGGTATACGTCTCCATAACCAACTGTAGCAAGAGAAACAGTGGCCCACCAAATTGATTCTGATATACTTGAAAATTTTTCAGGTTGAGCTGTGTTTTCTAGGTAATATATTGCTGAAGCTGAAAATAAAATTGTTAAAACTGATAAAAAAAGTGTGAATTTTAATTCACTTCTTACAGCACTTAAGGCTTTAACAAATAGCTTCAGTGATGCTGAATCTCTCCCTAATTTAAAAATACGAGTCAGTCTAAATAATCTCAATATCCTGAGGAATCTTCCATCTATTTTTGTGAATTGATTTAGGAAAAAAGGAATTATTGAGATTAAATCAATTATTCCAAAAATGCTTGTAATATAACCTATTGCACCTTTCATTTTTGATTTTTTATAAGCATAAATTACACGATAAATGTATTCAATAGAAAAAATACTTATAGATATAGCTTCAAAAACATAAAATTCTTTAAAATAAATAGCACGAATAGAAACATGTGATTCTGCAATCATTGCTAAAATATTTGCAATAATTAAAATATAAATGAACTTATCTATAGATTTATGAGTCTTCATTTACTTTATTTTTTTTCATATCAATGATTATTCCAATCATAACAATAACAGTTGTTATTATAACTACAATGGCAACAAATTTAGGGCTCATTTCAAATAAATTTTGCTACTAAATTAATTAAAAGTTATAAGAAAAGAGTAAAAATATGATAGTTATAACTTTAAGATGAAAGAGATTTTATTTTTGAACAATAATTAATCTATTCAAAATAATAGATTAGAAAATATAAATTGAAAAAAAATAACTTTTCTAATCATCTTTATTTTCTTCAAATCTTTTTCTTTGCATTACTTTTGATAAAGTTTAAGTTATTAATTAATAATAAAATGAATAGATTTAGAATACTTATAGCTCTAATTTTTTTGCTTTTGAATTCATGTCAAAAAACAATTAAATCACCGACTAATCAAGACTTAAAAGACACAATAATAGATTTTAATTTTACACCTCCAAACAAACTAGTTTCTTTGTCTGTTCAATATAGAATTCAAAATGATATGTTTAATTGGTCTGAGTTAGGTGTTTTTATAGATAGCTTTGAAAATCTAATAACGCTTAATCCTGAAGGAAATCTTGTTTTTATTGAGGAGTTAGAATTAAAATCTAAAATGTTATCAAAATCTAAATTTCCAAAACAGCTTGATTTGCCCGATATAAGGAGCAGATTAAAAGTGGTACAGACTATGCTAATGCAGTGTAGGTATCACTCAGAAAACAAAAACTGGAAGGAGTTAAATTTGAGCCTTCAAAGTCTTTATTCTAGTTATAATTCATTTATTAGAAGAATTCAATCTATTAACGAGGAAATTAATCTTTTCAGCAATGACAACTAATCGTATTTTTTATTTTCATAAATCGGACATATTGAAGTGAGTCTTTCAATTACTTGATTTTTTTAAAGTAGATTGATGATGAAAGAACCTTTTTTATTAAGTGAATCATTCTGGTCTTAAGCTAACAAATAATTTAACAGAATCATTTTAGCAACAACTTGTCCATCTGAAATATGTAATTGAGTTTTTCGATTACCTTGGATGAACTAACAATTTTCTTGTTTTTCTTTTCTTCTAAAAATATTGGTGGTAATATTTTTTTTTGATCAGCAATTTTTGTGTAATATTCCTTTTTTGAAGGGTGAAATGGAGTTACTGCATTAATTATTAAGATGTTATTATTAAAGTTTTTTATTACTTTTAAGATAATCCCTAGAGCATCAACTTGGTGAATAAGATTAATAAGTTCATTCCCTTTATTAAATTCTTTTCCACTAAGAGAATAAATAGGATGACGATCAGATCCAATCAGTCCACCTAATCGAATATGTGTTGTTTTAAATTTACCCTTATTTAATAGCTTTTCTATAGTTAAAATTTGAATTCCATACTTTGATTCAGGTTTACATTCATCAGACTCGTTTATAATTCCATTTTGAGAGCCATAAACACTAATACTACTTAAATAAATTACGCTTTTGATTGATTCTTCTTCAATTATTTTAACGAGTTGACCTATAGCTTTATCTATACCTAGAGGTTTTTTATCTCTTGAAAATAAAGGTGTTGTAATAACTAAAGTATCAATAGATTTAAAAAATGGAGAACTCATGACTTCTTTTAGATCTATTAAATAATGATATGATTTTACCCCCAGTTTTGATAATTTTAATACTTTTTCAGGAGATGTAGATGTTCCTTTGACAATATAGCCATCGCTAATTAAAATTTTGGCTAAAGGAAAACCCAACCAACCACAACCTAGAATTCCTATTTTATCCATTTTTTATAAAAATAAACAATTACAATTATTATTAAATTATTACAAAATGCTAATAATTTTATTTTAATCAAAAAATAACTATCTTTTAATCAATAAATTACAGTTAAATGGCAATTAAAAGTTTTCAGGGTGCTAGAATTTCATCTACTAGAAAAGTAGTCAAAAACATTCTTGTGGGAGATATAATGACTAAAAATCTAATACTTTTTCGTCCTAAAGAAACTATTCATGACGTAATGATAGCTTTTATTAAATATAAGATATCAGGAGGTCCAGTTGTTGATAAACATGGAAACCTAATGGGTATTATTTCTGAAGGTGATTGTATGAAGGAAATATCAGAAAGCAGATATTTTAATATGCCCATTCTTGATAAAACTGTTTATCATTTTATGACTAAAGATGTTGAAACTATAGATGTATCAAAAAGTATATTTGATGCTGCGTCACTTTTTTCTAAGACCAGTCGACGTCGTTTTCCGGTGATTGATAAAACAAGATTAGTTGGTCAGGTTAGTAGAAAAGATATTCTAATTGCAGCACTTAATATAAAAAGCCAAACATGGCATTGATCAATGAATTTTAGATCCATTTGAAACTTTTGATTCGTCGGGACTAACGAAAACAGTTTTTCCCGAAGTGTCTTTACCCATCAATATCATACCTTGACTTTCAACTCCTTTTATTTTTCTTGGCTTTAAATTAGTTAAAACACTTACTTTTTTACCAATTATTTTTTCTGGACTATAATCATTAGCAATACCTGATACAATAGTTAACAAATCATCCCCTAAATTTACTGTAAGTTTTAAAAGAGTTTTAGTTTTTGATATTTTTTCTGCTTTTAATATTTCTCCTACTTTAACATCAAGATGGTCAAAATTTTTAAAACTTACAGTTGGTTTTATAGATGGAATTATATTTATACTATTATTCTTTTTTGTTGCTCCAAGTTTTTTTAGTTGTTCTTCTATTTGTGAATCTTCAATTTTAGAAAACAACAACTCTTGGTTATTAATAACATGACCTTCTTTCAGTATTATTTCACTTTCAATATTGTTCCAATCTAATATTTTTAGGTTTAGCATCTTTAAAAGCTTTTTTGAGGTAAAGGGAATAAATGGTTCACTTAAATATGCTAATAAACCAGCTAATTGAAGACCTACATACATTATTGTAGAAACTCTTTTGGGTGAGTTTTTTATTAATTTCCAAGGTTCTTGATCTGCAAGATATTTATTTCCTAATCTAGCTAGATTCATTAATTCTTTGAGAGCTTCTCTAAAACGAAATTTTTCAAGGGAATCACTAATTTTTTTTGGAAAATTACTAATACAACCTAAGACTATATTGTCATGGTCAGAAAATTTTTCAGGCTTAGGTATTTTTCCATCATAATATTTGTGGGTTAAAACCACTATTCTATTTATAAAATTCCCATAAATAGCTACTAATTCATTGTTGTTTCTTGCTTGAAAATCTTTCCAAGTAAAATCATTATCTTTTGATTCAGGTGCATTTGCAGTTAAAACATACCTTAAAACATCTTGTTGTTTAGGAAAATCTTTTAAATATTCATGTAACCAGACGGCCCAATTTTTTGATGTAGATATTTTATTTCCCTCAAGATTTAAGAATTCATTTGCAGGTACATTTTTTGGTAAAATATATTTACCTGAAGCTTTTAGCATTGAAGGAAAAATTATACAATGAAAAACGATATTGTCCTTTCCAATGAAGTGGATTAATTCTGTGTTTTCATCTTTCCAGTAGGGCTCCCAATTAACACCTTTGTTTTTCGCCCATTCTTTTGTTGAAGAAATATATCCGATTGGAGCATCAAACCAAACATATAACACCTTACCATCATTATTTTCAACTGGAACAGGAATCCCCCAGTCTAAATCTCTTGTTACGGCTCTAGGCTTAAGCCCGTTTTCTATCCATGACTTTACTTGTCCATATACATTTGGTTTCCAATCTTCTTTATGACCATCTAGAATCCATTCTTTTATAAATTTTTCAAAATTATTTAATGGAAGATACCAATGATTTGTCATCTTTTTAATTGGAACAGCTCCAGAAAGAGTTGATTTAGGTTGAATTAGATCTGACGAGTTCAAGCTACTTCCACAGCTTTCACATTGATCACCATAAGCTTCTTTATCATTACATATTGGACATGTGCCAATTACAAACCTATCAGCTAAAAATTGTTTAGCTTCTTTATCGTATAATTGTTCTGATGTTTTTTCAATAAAAATATTTTTATTATTCAAATCCTTAAAAAATTCTTGAGCAGTTTCGTGATGTATTTTCGATGATGTTCTTGAATAATTGTCAAATGAAATTCCAAAATTTTCAAATGAGTTACGGATCATTCTATCATATTTGTCAATTATTTCTTTTGGACTTATACCTTCGCTTTTTGCTTTTATAGCAATAGCAACACCATGCTCATCACTCCCGCATATAAAAGCAACGTCACGTCCTTTATTTCGGAGATATCTAGCATATATGTCAGCAGGAATATATACCCCAGCAAGATGCCCTATATGTATGGGTCCATTGGTGTATGGAAGAGCAGCTGTTAATGTATAGCGTTTAGTTTTACTCATTATTAATTTTACCTAAAAATACAATGAAAACCTTTATCATTAACTAGTCTAATAAAATTATATTAATTTGATTTTCAAACTATTTGTTAATTTTGTAACAAATTATATATATTTAACACATAAATATGAAAAAATGAAAACTATAGCAAATCAGGTTTCTGGATACATAAAAACAAAACCATTTCTATTAACCGCTCTTTCTCAAGATATAATTAATTTAACATCTTTAGCAAGACAAATTCAGCCAGATATTGAAAAATCTCTTCATAAACCTGCTAAAAAAGGAGCAATAGTTATGGCTTTAAAACGTATTTCTGACACTCAAGAATTTATTACTACACATAAAATTGTGAAGGTTTTAAAAAACATAGGTGACATTACTGTTCGATCATCTTTAGTAGATTATTGCTATAAAGTATCTGACACTCTTCTACCTGCCCAAGCAAAATTTTTAAATCAAATTGAAGTGGTATCAAAAGATGTTTTTTTTACAACTTCAAGAGGAGTAGGAGAATGTAATATGATCGTTAGTCAAAAATTAACGTCAATAATGGAATCAGTTTTCTTCGATGAAGTTTGTCTTGAAAAAACAGACGGTCTTTCAGCAATTTCAATTAAGCTTCCTACAGAAAATGTAACAATACCTGGTATATATTACTTTATTTTTCAAAGATTATCTTGGGAAGGTGTTAATATTAATGAAGTTGTTTCTACATCTAATGAATTTACAATCTTAATGGATGATGAATCTGTAACTAAAGCCTTTAAGGTAATCAAGGATTTGAAAAATTTATAACCAAAACACTTAAAGTATTATATAATTGGTCTATTCTTTCTATATTTTCAATCACTAAAATAATCTTCAATCCGTTTTTAGTATTTTTTTCTTTGATAATAATTTTTGATTTATGTTTTTGAACATTTTCCAAGAATATTCCAAAATTTTTTGTTTTAAAAACATCATTTTGTTGATCTTCTAGAAAGTAACCAATACATTTATTTTGCTTAATTACAAAACGTTTTATTCCAATTTTTACTGCTAGCCATTTTAACTTAAGGCTATTTAATAGTTCATTTGCTTGATCTGGAATTTGACCAAATCTATCAATCAAATTTTCCCTAAACTCTATGAGTTTATCTTCATTTGTTATTTTACTTAATTCATTATATAATGACAACCTCTCACTTATTACATTTATATATGTTTCAGGGAAAAGAACCTCTAAATCAGTGTCAATTTGAACTTCTTTAATGTATTTATTTACAGAGCTAGGCTTAACATTTTTATAAAGCTCTTTAAACTCAGTTTCCTTGAGTTCTTGAACTGCTTCTTCTAAAATTTTTTGATAAGTGTCATAGCCAATTTCATTAATGAATCCACTTTGCTCACCCCCTAGTAAATCTCCGGCACCTCTTATTTCAAGGTCCTTCATTGCTATTTGCATTCCTGATCCAAGTTCTGAATATTGTTGTATTGCATTAATTCTTTTTTGAGCTTCAGTGGAAATTGAGTTGTACGGTGGAGTAATAAAATAGCAAAATGCTTTTTTATTACTTCTTCCAACTCTTCCCCTCATTTGATGTAAATCACTTAACCCAAAGTTGTTGGCATTATTTATAAAAATTGTATTTGCATTTGGAACATCTATTCCATTTTCAATAATTGTTGTTGCGACTAAAATATCATACTCTCCCTCCATAAAACCTATTAGAGTTTTTTCTAATCTTTTACCATCCATCTGTCCATGCCCAATAGTAATTCTAGCATCTGGGATTAAACGTTGAAGCATTCCAGATACTTCTTTAATATTTTCAACACGATTATGAATAAAAAACACTTGTCCTGATCTTTGTAATTCATAAGTAATAGCATCTCGAATTATAGATTCACTAAACCTTACTACTTCAGTTTCTATAGGATACCTATTTGGAGGCGCCGTAGCAATTATTGATAGATCTCGAGCAGACATTAAACTAAACTGAAGAGTTCTTGGAATAGGAGTTGCTGTTAAACTCAACACATCAATATTAGTTTTTAGTGATCGAATTCTTTCTTTAACCGAAACACCAAATTTTTGTTCTTCATCGACTATTAGTAATCCTAAATCTTTAAAAACAACTGATTTATTAGCTAATTGATGGGTACCAATTAATATATCGATTTTTCCACAAGCCAGATCTTCAAGTATTTGCTTTTTTTCTTTAAAACTTCTAAATCTATTCAAATAGTCCACCCTTACTGGCAATTCTTTTAAACGATTGGAAAAAGTTTTGTAATGTTGAAATGTTAATATAGTAGTTGGAACTAAAACAGCTACTTGTTTGGAATTATCTACAGCTTTGAACGCCGATCTTATTGCAACTTCAGTTTTACCAAACCCTACATCTCCGCAAATTAGTCTATCCATAGTCCTTTCACTTTCCATATCAGATTTAATTTCTTGAGTTGCTTTACTTTGATCTGGTGTATCTTCATATAAAAAAGAAGCTTCTAATTCCCATTGCAAGTAGGTGTCAGGTTGACAAGGGTAACCTATCTTTTCTCTTCTTTTTGCATAAAGTTTAATAAGATCAAAGGCTATAGATTTAACTTTACTTTTAGTTTTTTGCTTAAGTGCTTTCCAGGACTTCGAGCCTAGTTTATATATTTTTGGCACATGCCCATCCTTACCATTAAATCTTGAAATTTTATGTAATGAATGAATGCTTAAATAAAGAATATCTCCTTCTGCATAAACAATCTTCATAACCTCTTGATTTGATTTCTCAACTTTAATTCTTTGCAAACCTCCAAAACGTCCAACCCCATGGTCCATATGAGTCACAAAGTCTCCAACTTGCATTGATGTTAGCTCTTTAAGGCTTAATGCGTTTTTTCTTGTGTTATCAGACTTTAATTTGTATTTATGATATCTTCCAAATATTTGATGGTCGGTAAAACAAGCTATTTTTGAGTCAAAATCCTCAAATCCTTCATGAATAGGACATTCCGAAATTTTGTAATGAACCGTATATTCCATTTCTTGAAAAATGTCATTTAAGCGTTTTACTTGCTGAATGTTTGTACAGAGAATATAATTAACAAATCCATTTTTATTATTTTGGTTAAGATGCTCAATAAGAAGATTAAATTGCTTGTTAAATATTGGTTGAGGAGACTGTTTAAAAACTAGTGAATCAGAAGTTTTTATTATGTCACTTTTATTTAATAATAAATGACAGTAATTATCAAAACTTTTAATTAACTGTTTTGAATCGACAAATAATTTTTCTGGAGGATACTGTAAAACAGTATCAGAATTCGCATAAAGTTTCTGGGCTTTTTTGAATAAAACATTTAGTCCATTTAAAGTATTATCAATATTTGAGCTGAGTACAATACTATTGTTAGGTAGAAGATCTATTATTGTTTTTCTTTTATCTGTAAATGAAATTTTCGAAGTATTAGGTAATAAGTCGATAATTTCAAGGATAGAAACAGAAAGTTGATTTTTAACATCAAAAGTTCTGAGACTTTGAACTTTATCACCAAAGAACTCTATTCTATATGGGTGATGATTTGAAAAAGAAAATACATCTATAATACCACCTCTAACTGAAAATTCCCCAGGAGCACTAACAAAATCTACTCTTTCAAAACCATATTCAAATAAACTTTCATTGACAAAATCTAAAGAAATATTCATCTCTTTTTTTATAGTCAAAGTATTTTTTTTCAATGTATACTCAGAGATTATTTTCTCTGAAATGGCGTCAGTATATGTAACTATTATTTTTGGTTTTTTATAAGAAAGTTGTTTTAAAACAGAAGATCTTAAAAGAACATTTGAGTTGTCAATGTCCTCAGTAGTATATGCTTTTCGATAGCTTGCTGGAAAAAACAACACATTTTTTTCACCAATTAAATATTCTATATCATTTAAATAATAAGCAGCCTCTTCAGCTTCTGAAAAAATTAATAAAAATGTTTGATCTGATTTAACAAATTCATTAACCAATCGAAAACTCAATCCAGAACCAACTAAACCTTTAATTAAAAAGCTTTGCTTATGTTTAAGCAAATTGCCAAGTAAAACTTGATTTTTGTCATCAAAGGATATTTTAAACAAAGCTTTAATAAAAATTTTATCAAAGATAGTTTGTTATTGTGGTTTTTCTAAAGCCTATTACAGCTCTATTTTATATATATATAATATTAGTTAATAAATGATGAAAACAAACTGAAGTTCCTTTATAATAATGATTTATTTTTAAGTTCCAAAACTGAAATATGTACCTCATTTTTGATACAGAAACTACTGGGCTACCTAAAAGATGGAATGCTCCTTTGTCTGATAGTGATAATTGGCCTAGGTGTGTCCAAATTGCATGGCAACTTCATGATAGCAATGGTGAATATATTTCCCATGAAAACTATATAATTAAGCCTGACGGATATGATATTCCTTATGATTCAGAAAAAATACATGGAATATCTACTGAATTGGCAGAACAAGATGGAATTGATCAAGCAGATGTTTTACAGAATTTTGAAACAGCTTTAAAAAAAGCAAAATTTATTTGTGGACATAATGTAAGTTTTGATTTAAATATTGTTGGAGCTGAATTTTTAAGATTAGGAATTCAAAATTTATTTGAGGGATTCCCTATAATTGATACATGTACTGAGGAAACTGCTAGTCTATGCAAACTTCCTGGAGGTAGAGGTGGAAAATTTAAGTTACCAACCCTTATTGAGCTAAATAAATTTTTATTTAATGAAAATTTTGATGAAGCGCATAATGCAACTGCTGACGTTGAAGCAACAACAAGGTGTCTTTTTGAATTAATTAGAAATGAATCAATAGTCCCGAATGCATTTAATGGTGACAAATCATATTATAAAAAAGTTCAAAATAATTTTCAATCTTCAGTTAAGACGATTGGACTAAGCCACATTAATTTAAAAAAGGCATCTGAAGCTTTAGTTAAAGAAGAAGTCTCCTCCGATATTGAAATTATTTCTAAGGACACTAAAGATGAGTTATTGGAAACTCCTTTTGTTCATTTACATGTTCATTCACAATTCTCTGTACTTCAATCAACTTCTCAAATTCCAATGCTAATAGAAGCAGCTCATAAAAATAATATGCCTGCTCTAGCTTTAACAGATAAAGGAAATCTTATGGGAGCTTTTCATTTTATAAAAGCTATTAAAAATCATAACAATCTTATAGAAGACAAGACAAAAGAAATTAAACCAATTATAGGTTGTGAATTTTATGTATGCGATGATCATAAAGATAAAACCAGAAGAGATGATGGATATCAAGTAGTTTTTCTTGCAAAAAATAAAAACGGATATCACAATTTATCTAAAATGAGCTCTTTAGCATACACTTCGGGATTTTATTATGTTCCAAGAATTGATAAAAATATAGTTAAACAATTCAAAGAAGACTTAATTGTTTTAACAGGCAATCTATATGGAGAGGTTCCATCAAAAATTTTAAATATTGGAGAACGTCAAGCTGAGGAAGCTCTATTATGGTGGAAAAATGAATTTAAAAGTGATCTCTACATTGAATTAATGCGCCACAATCAAGAAGATGAAAAAAGAGTAAATAAGGGGTTAATAGGTTTATCTGTAAAACATAAGATATCCATTGTTGCATCTAATAATACGTATTACACGAAGCAAGAAGATGCAAATGCACACGACATTTTATTATGTTTAAAAGATGGTGAGAAACAAATGACACCAATAGGAAAAGGAAGAGGGTTTCGTTATGGGCTTCCAAATCAAGAATATTATTTTAAATCTCAAGAGCAGATGAAAGAGATTTTCATGGATTTACCTGAGGCAATTTTTAATTGTTCAGAAATAATCTCTAAAATTTCTTCATTTGATTTAACTAATGAAGTCCTGCTTCCAAAATTTGAAATACCTGATGAATTTGAATCTAAATATAATGAAGGAATAGAAGGAGAGAATGCTTATCTAAAGCACTTAACATATAAAGGAGCAGAAAAAAGATATCCAAATATATCTAAAGAAACATCTAATCGGTTAGATTTTGAGTTAGAGGTAATATCTAACACAGGTTATCCAGGATATTTTCTTATAGTTCAAGATTTTATTTCAGCTGCAAAAGGGATGGGTGTTTCAGTTGGGCCAGGAAGAGGATCTGCTGCAGGATCTGCTGTTGCCTATTGTTTAGGAATCACCAATTTAGATCCAATCAAATATAATTTACTTTTTGAGAGATTTCTTAATCCAGATAGAGTTAGTCTTCCTGATATTGATATAGATTTTGATGATGAGGGTCGTTCAAAAGTAATTGATTATGTAATAAAAAAATATGGATCTAAACAAGTTGCTCAGATAATAACATATGGAAAAATGGCTGCAAAATCATCAATTAGAGACACCGCCAGAGTGTTGGATTTACCATTAGGAGATGCTGATCGAATTTCAAAATTAGTCCCTAATATGAAATTAGATCAAATTTTTGGAGGATCTGATAATTATATTAAAGAACAAGTTAGAGGAGGAGATGAATTTGCAAAAGTCAAAGAATTACAATCCTTGTATAAAGGAGATGATCTGGCGGGAAGAACTTTACAGCAGGCAAAAATATTGGAAGGATCTATAAGAAATACTGGGGTTCATGCCTGTGGGGTAATTATATCTCCTGATGATATAACTCAATTTGTTCCTGTTGCAACTGCAAAGGACTCTGATTTAGTTGTCACTCAATTTGATAACTCAGTGGTAGAGGATGCGGGATTATTAAAAATGGATTTTCTTGGATTGAAAACTTTAACTTTAATTAAGGATACAGTTAAGTTGGTAAAGTATAAGCACAATATTGATCTTAATCCGGATGAGTTCCCATTAGATGATGAAAAAACGTATTCTCTTTTTCAACGTGGTGATACTGTAGGAATTTTTCAATATGAGTCTTCGGGAATGAAAAAATATTTAAGAGATTTAAAACCAACAGTATTTGCAGATTTAATAGCGATGAACGCACTCTATAGACCTGGTCCACTTGAGTATATACCAAGTTTTGTTGCAAGAAAAAATGGAACCGAACAAATAAGTTTTGACTTACCTGAAATGGCTGAATATCTTGAAGAAACTTATGGCATTACTGTATACCAAGAACAGGTTATGCTTTTATCTCAGAAACTGGGTGGTTTTACAAAAGGCGAAGCAGATTTATTAAGAAAAGCAATGGGAAAGAAAATTTTTTCCTTGTTAGAAAAATTAAAACCTAAATTTATAAAAGGAGGAAAAAAACGGAATCACCCAGAGGATGTTTTAGAAAAAATATGGAAAGATTGGGAAGCTTTTGCTTCCTATGCATTTAATAAATCACATTCAACTTGTTATGCATGGATTGGTTTTCAAACGGCATATCTTAAAGCACATTATCCAGCTGAATATATGGCTGCAGTATTATCTAATAACATGAATGATATTAAACAGGTTTCTTTTTTTATGGAAGAATGTAAGCATATGGGACTAGAAGTTTTAGGACCTGACGTAAATGAATCTTTTTATAAATTCACTGTAAATGATAATCAAGCAATACGTTTTGGTATGGGAGCTATTAAGGGAGTTGGAAAAGGAGCAGTTGATACAATAATAAAAAATCGTGAAAAAGGACAATATGAATCAATTTTTGATATGTCAAAGAGAATAGATTTACGCGCTGCAAATAAAAAAACATTCGAAAATTTAACCTTAGCTGGAGGGTTTGATAGTTTTTCTCCTCACAGAGCACAATACTTTAACCCTGATGGAGATGGAATAATGTTTTTTGAAAAAGCGATGAGATTTGGAGCTAAATATCAAGAAAACTTAAACTCCTTGCAAATTAATTTATTCGGTGATGAAAATGACTCAACTTATCAAGAATTAAGTATACCTGAATGTGATGAGTGGGAAAAATTAGATTTACTAAAAAAAGAAAAGGAAGTAGTTGGGATTTATATATCTGCACATCCACTAGATGAGCATATAAAGGCTATTGAGCTTTTTTCTTCTTCACAACTTAGTGAGCTATATAGCATTGATTCATTGATAAATAAAGAACTCTATTTTACTGGAATTATTAATGATTTTGAAAAGCTAACTTCTAAAAATGGAAATGGATGGGGAAAATTTGTTTTAGAAGATTTTGAAGATCAGCATGAGTTTAGAATTTTTGGGGAAGAGTATCTTAAATTTGCTCACTTTATATCCCTAAATTCAATCGTTAGGTTCAGGGTCTCTATAAGAGAGGGATGGCGAAATAGAGAGACCGGAAAATTAGGCCCACCAAGAATGAAGTTTTTGCATTTTGAATTATTAAGTGATACAATTAAAAGTAATTCAAAAAAACTCATTATAAGTTCGGATCTGAGCTCCTTAGATCAGGAAAGAATTGATCAAATTAAGAATATTTTTAATCGATATAAAGGTGGTAAACCAATTGGTTTTGATATATATCACACGGAAGATAAAATGAAAATTACTCTAAATAGTCGTAAACAAAAAGTAGATGTTTGTAATGATCTTTTGGATGAATTAGATTTAGCTTCAGTAAAATATATAATAAAATGATCTAAATATTAATTTTTAATAATACTATTAGTAAAACCAATAAAGATTAAGGTTATTAAAAATAATTTTATCTAATTTCGTGTTAAATAAATTATTATGGCACTAGAAATTACAGATTCAACATTTAAAGAGATAGTATTAAAATCAGATAAGCCTGTTATGGTGGATTTTTGGGCCGAATGGTGTGGCCCGTGCAGAATGGTTGGACCAATTATTGATGAAATAAGTATTGATTTTGAAGGTAAGGCTATAGTTGGAAAATTGGATGTAGATTCAAATCAGGAATTTGCAGCTAAATATGGAGTTAGAAATATTCCAACAGTTTTAGTCTTTAAAGATGGTGAATTAGTTGGAAGACAAGTTGGAGTTGTTCCAAAAGCTTCATACACGGATGCATTAAACGCAGCAATGTAAATTATATATAAAAGCCAAGCTTAATTTATAATATAGATTTGGGGAATTCAAAATCCAGTGTATATTTGCAAACGCTAATCTTGGTCTGGTAGTTCAGCTG
>Ga0209089_10000377_pt1 | contig 41558 bp, 52 predicted proteins | sample ArcticOcean_MG_C_FD_187431 | JGI IMG/M metagenome (GOLD analysis project Ga0209089, IMG submission 187431) | Marine microbial communities from western Arctic Ocean - ArcticOcean_MG_CB2_150 (SPAdes) (version 2) | ecosystem: Environmental > Aquatic > Marine > Oceanic | place: Arctic Ocean: Canada...
CTTAAAGAGTGGCTAATGGCCGACACATTCTTTAATGCCACTGAAGCCGTAGAGTACGGCCTGGCAGATACCGAATCTAAGCAGTGGGTTGTTTAACATGGAGGTTTCATTATGAATCATTTTTACAGTAAACTGCCGGGACATTTCAATTTTGAGACACTGTACACAGAGATGGTCGGAAGGTTTCCAGATGGCGCCCGGTTCGTAGAGGTTGGGGTGTGGTGTGGAAGAAGTTTGTCGTACTTGTTGGTGGAAATCATCAACAGCGGAAAGTCCATAGCCTTATATGCTGTTGATCCCTGGGACGAAGACATGTATGAGGATGGGTGTAAGAAGCGCATAAATAACGCCGATCCATCCGAGAAGCTGGTGACGGCCTTGGAGGAAAATGGCGTTTCTGACCGCGTTCAATTGATGAGGATGACCAGCGAATTGGCGGTACCTCATTTCGAGAACGAGAGTCTGGACTTTGTTTTCATTGACGGGAGCCACAAATACGAGGATGTCCGCAATGACATTAGATGGTGGCTACCGAAGGTTAGGATCGGCGGGGTGATTGCCGGGCATGACTACCCGTATATGGATGTAAGGCGCGCCGTAAATGAAACGTTTGGACCAGAGAAGAAGATAATCAAGAGCAGTTGGGTACATGAGAAGGGTCTCCCGGCATGCGTTGAGATCATATAGTCCCCACGTGGCGGTGACATGCTCGTTTTACTCACAAGCTCTTAAGAACCCAATCATCTTATCGCCGTGCGTTTTGATCAGGGGTTGCATGTAGCTGTCTGGAGACGATTTCTCGATAGCCCGGATAAAGAATTCAGGATCAGTCTTACAGTCAACAAAGTGAGAATGGATAAAGAAAACAAACGATTCCAATTCTGGGCATGAAATGATTGTTTGTCTTTCGAAGCGAAGATACAGCTCACTCAGGTTGTCGTAATCAGATTCAACCATATCCTCGGTGTGTCGCTGCATTTGCATATTGTCCCGCAGTGAAAAGGCACCGACTCTTTCGAATGTATTGCCCGACATTATGATCCCCTGGATAAACGTGTCCCGCGTAGGTACTACGTGTTTATTGTCGGGGTACTTTACATCCGCGTGCATGTATTGATGTGATCTGCCGATAGCGTCTTCAGCCGACCAGCCGTTGGGAAAAACAAGGTGAACAAGCGATATGTAATTCTCCCCGTTGGGGCGCAGGGTGCATAGTACAACGTCGCATTCCATTTTCGCCAGTATTTCGTGCAGTACTGCTTGCTCTGGTCGACCGGGTAACTCCACGTTTATCCCGGTGACATCCATCAGCGTCTGGTTCAATTCATTGCCGTTGATGTCCTCCAGAATAGATCTGTGGAACTTGCCCTTCCTGCCGTGCTCCAGTATATCGTGCCTTGCTTTGAAGTAATCAAGGCCAGACAGCGCTTGTGGGTGAACCTGGTAGCATGAGTCTTTGCTATCGTTACCTTTGGCGGGTGTTATGATTTTCCGCATTCGAGAGGACATTGCGGGAAAACCATCTGATATAAGGTTAGCGAGATAACCATGTATATCCGTATTGATCATTTGAGTTTTATACGGGCCTTCGATAAAATAAACAAGTAGATTAGTCAGGAGAAGAGATGAATAACCAAAAGCAATTCGATGTGCAATATGACCGGTGTATTCGCGGTGCCACAGTTGATGTTTCAGGGGGCGATTTTACTGAAACTGAGGCGTCGTATTTGATGGGCGCGGCCAAAGAATATACAAGAGAGGGTGAGTTCTTTGAGTTATATGAGGCTGACGAAAAAGCAGCATGCCAGGCATATAAGCGTGCAGAAAGCCTTGAAAGGTTTGCGGCATCGATACGAGCGTCACTCCGGGGGCCGCACCTTCGCATTAAGTAGTTGCCCCGTTAGTTGGGGGCGTGGTAGGGTGCAGTTATGCTTCAATCACTGGTACATATTCTGGCCGGTCTTACGCAGATTGGAGCTAACATCACGTCCAATCAGCGTAAGTATTTGGAATGGCGTACAAGCCCAGCGGGTCAGCGTTACTTCGCCGCCGAGGATAACAACGAGTTTTACCGTGCGCTTGAACGCGGAGACACCGAGGTGATCGACATCGGTATTCATGCAAAGCAACAGCGTATTGATGCGCTGCGCAAGTATCTTGGGCTTATGTCTCTGTGCGTGTTGTTATGCAGTGGGTGCGCGCAGATGACCGGAAGCGTTATACCAACGCGGGATATGCCGTCAGCAGTTATTGAATCGCTCACCGAGGAAGAGCGCTCATATGTCGTGAAAGACATGACTGTCAAAGTCGCCGGGGATGTGAAGACCCTGGAGGGGCAGTACCACGTTGTGTCGCCGGACTTCATTCGTGTGTTTCGGCGAAACCAGGACGATACACTTGTAGCGCTGGAGCGCCTGATAAAGTATCAGAAGGCAGCCCCGTACGCACTTGGCGGCTCGATCCTTGTAGCGCTGATCATCGGTTTCCTTGTTGGCAGCCGTAAGCGTTGATTTAATATGGAGTTCTCTGACACGCCTACCTTTGTGGATTGGCGTGGTAAGACTTTCAGTGAGTCTGCCCGTGAACAAGGGCACTACATAGGCTCGACGAACATCCAAGCTGTACTCAACTACCTGTTGAGCATGGCGAAGATGTTCTCGGTTACGCCCGACCAGATGATCAATACTCTCTTGGTACAGATCGGACTGTCGTGGAAAAATGCATGGCCAATTGGGAAGCAGCGGGTTATCCGCCGCCGACTATTGTCTATTGGAATTTAGCAGGGTATGCAGGGAAACCAGCTACTTTGCAGACACCGAACACCGGGCTCGTGAGCGGTTATTCGCCAGCGATTCTGGAGTCGGTACTGGGGGGCGCGGACTTAGATCCCCTCAGTGTCATGCGCCGAGCCATCTCAAAATACGAGATCACGGCTCCGGCGTAGGGCCATGCAGGCTTGGTTTAACTGAAAAGGGGTAGAACCCCCTTTTCTTTATCTATCAGTTAATTACGGGGTATAGACGGGTATAACTCAATACCTAAGGGTAGTCTTCCGGTTTGATGTTTTTTAGTGTACTAACCAACAGGAGGTGCATATGTGGAATAGCGTGGATAGATTCAAGTTAACGGTCATTGTGTTGCTAGTCATGTTATCGTTTTCGAGCTGCCAGCGCGGTTGCGACCACGGGCAGGCGCACCGGGACTTGGGCTTTCTGGCACGTCAACTAGATGACGTAGTGGAAAAAATCGATGAACTCGACATGCTGATAAAGGAAGGACGCGACCAATGAATGAAGAAATGACACAAATTGAGCTACTTGAAGCGGCCATGAAGCGGGTTATACCGTTTCCCAAAGGAACCATCGAGGATGATGGGGACCACCGTCGGGTGGGGCAGTATTATCTCACCATACCGGAACCCACGTTTCCTGCAGGCCTCCCAAAGGAATGCAAGACGGACGATCCGGTGTGTGTCGTGATTATGGCGGAGAACACTATGGATATGGCGGGCCACGCAGTGCACCTCGTTGCTCCGGTGTTTCCCGGCGCCGAGAACGCAGGGCCGGAGGATATCATCCTGCCCCGTGAGGTGTTGCCTTATCGTCCCGCTATTGCCGTGGGCAGCTGTTTTTCCCTGCTCGACGATTCGTTGGGAGAATGCAAGGGCAGGCTGCCTGAAGCTACGATAGAGGGCCTGCAGAGCTTCCGGGCGTTTTTGGCAGGGGATATAGACACCTGCCCCGCGGTTGTAACGGGTCCGGACTATATCGACGAGAAAGATATCCGCTTCAAGTTTCACGAAGATCTTGTCGAGAGGATCGGATATCTTCAAGGTCCAGTTATGGCGTGGGCCGCGCAGAGTGGTATTCTCAAGAGTGGGGCTGTGGAGTATCAGCCCTTTAACCGTAATAAAGAGGTAGCTAAGATGACCGAAGAGGAACGAGAACAGATCATTGAGGTAGTGCGGGGCGCGGTGGCTTCCGGCAAGTTCCGGGAAGAGCTGAACCAGGAGTCGGCGGACTTGCTCCGCAAGGTGGCCGGGGGCATGTTCATACGGGGTGCGATACAGAGCCCCGGCGCCGCGGTCTGCTGGGTTGGGTCCAAGGTGGCGAAGGGAAGCGTCGCGGTGTACAAGCGCGTCACTGGCATGTTCCACAAGCGAGCGGCGGCACGCAAAGCCAAGGCCGATGCCACGGCCATTGCTATGGACATCATTGAGCATCAGGCGGCAGCGGCGGCAGCGGCGGCAGCGGCGGCGGCAGAGGTAGTGGATCCGTTGGGGGCGCATAATTGCCCCGCCGGCAGCACGGTACTGGACGCTGTCACGGGGAATTTGGAGCCCGACGTGGCGAAGGCGTAAAGAAATCCCACCCCGGGGTGAAAAAGGCAGCCGTTTTCAGGTTGCCTTTTTTTAGCCATTAGGGATATGATTGACATTGATGCGCCATTAGCGTTATTGTATTTGCGCATTCTTTCAAGAAGTCACACAATAAAGGAGAATAGGATGAATATATCAGAAGCTACACCTGAGCAGATCGCTGCGTTTGAAAAAGGCGCAGTGGCACGATATAAGGAACAAGGTGTTCCAGACAAGCTTGCTGAGGGACTTCTCGCAGCTGAGCTCGAAAAGATTGCGGCGGACCTGGGCGTTGCAGCGCAATCACCCACTGTGCGGGCTGTGGATAGCCGCGGGGACGTTGAGAAAGTAGCGAGTGAGCTAGCCAGCGCGCTTGGCCGCCCGCGCAATAATCAGTAATACTGTAATACGAATAACGAATTGGAGGTACGCCATGCGTATTGTCAACGTGACGGCGAGTCGACGTCATTTTTCGTATGCTACCGTGGCCCCGAATGGGCGAAGTCTGGACTCGGGGGCGGAGAGCGGCGAGGTCCCTTTGACCAATATGTTCGATGCACCCCACTTTTGGCGGGATATCGAACATAAACGTGTGCAGTTTATATTGTCAGATGCTGACAAAGAACTGCTTATGCGCATCCTAGATCACGGCGAGCGTAAGATTGTTGTGGCGAAACCGCCTAAAGCTGTTTCCGCCGCCCCGCCGAAAGCTGAAAGCGTTGCACCGCCTAAGAAGAAAAAGAGGGTGACGGCTACACCTGAACCTGTTACACAGGACAAGGTAGATACGGGCGAAGTTAATCTTGTTGATCTTCAACGTTCGAATACCGTAATAGCCGAGTCTACGCCTGAAGCAAAGCAGGCTGAGAGCAGCACGCCGACTAAGAAAAAGAAGGTGCCGGCTAAGCAAAAAAAGAAGGCGGCGCCTGAGCCAGTTACACAGGCTGCAGGCGGCGTTAATCTTGTTGATCTTCAACGTGCGAATACCATAACAGCCGAGTCTACCTCTGATGAGAAGCAGGCAAAGTTGTCCGAAATCGAAACATTCACCAACGGACCGTTGGGGGCTTAGGAGATGTTATGCCTACACCAAAATCGAAAAAGAAACCCACACAGAAGGCAGTAAAGAAGCAAGCGGTAAAGAAGACAGCGGAAGTAAAGCGGGGCCCAGGTAAGGGGCGGCAAGGCGCATCGAGCGCTTCACGTTATACTGCGGATAGTATGCCGGAGCGTGCTCTCGTTGATATGGCTGCTGTGCCTGTACCGCGTGCTACTGCGTCCGGTCAGCGAGCGGGTATTCCGCCCCCGAGTACCAGGAGTTACGGCGGTGACTATACGGGGGTAGACGCAACTACAGCAGTTAGCCGTGCGACAGCGCGGCAAAACGGCGAATTGGGGCCGATTTCTGGTGGTTTGGATGACGCGGAGGCGGAGAGTGAAATGCAAGTACAATCCGATTTTGATCCGCTTGGAGCTCCCGCACCGGTTGACGCCGAGATCGAGCCCGGCGACGCTATGTTACTCGCTGAAGAACAGGAACTAGGCCGGCGTAAACAGGGCACGGCACGGCATGACGGTGTAAGCGTGCCGACAGTCGACGCGCTCATGTCGACGGCCCTAGCTGCGCCAGAGGCTAGTGGGGTGCCGTATTCTCTGTTGGAGCCGAGCATCCGGGTTTCGCTTGAGTTGTCGGATGGAACAATGACAATGCCCGCTATTCGTGTACTACCGGGCGCATATGGCGTCACAATTCTGTTGCCCTTGAGCGATGACGGTGTTACCTTTATTCCCAAACCGGGATCGTCTGTTACGGTTGGGCATAACGATAAGCGGTGGCCGTGTTATTTCCCCGGCACATATTTTGAGTGGCCAGAGCTACAATGCATGGGGCTCGTCTTTGTTCGGCGAGATGATGATGACCCAGAAACTGCTTAGGAGGACATAATGATGGAGAAACGTAACGTCGTTGAGACTCGCAGAACTCCGGATCATGAGCTGCACAACTCCAAAGGTGATTGGGATAAAAATGCGGCGTCATCTTTCAATGTAGCCACGGCCGATGCGGCGGTTAAGGTGAAACAGAGCAAAGGACCGGTGGCTGATGGATTCTCAAAGTAATCCGGGGGGCTTCTTTTATGGCGGCTCTAGCGGTATCACACAATCTGGTGCTGGAAAATTCCCGAACCCGTTCTGCGACATCGCGTCGGAGTACGTGCCCCGGGACATTCATTGGGTGCTGGAGTGGTGTGAATACCTGTATCTGACGTTTGGCACCTATCGATCCGCTGCACGCCGGGTTGTTCGTTATTTCCTTACGGACTTAGTCTTGCATGGTGAAAGCGATGATGAACGGGAGGAGTACGAGAAGTTCCTTAAGAAAGACCTGCGCATCATGCAAACGCTTGCCGACGTCGGCGATGAGTACATGGTTTACGGTAATGTTTTTCTTAGCATCTTCTTCCCGTTTGATCGTTACCTGATTTGCCCGGGCTGTGGCACAGCGTATCGCTCAACCCAGATCGACTATAAGTTCGACCTCAAGGCGGGTAAGTTTTCTGGTAACTGTAAGAAGTGCCAAAAGGATGTAGAGTACACCCGAGAAGATCGGAGGTCCCCAGACCTGAGCCGTGTGCGCATTATTCGATGGAGCCCGAAACAGATCAAGATGCGGGTACACCCGATTAGCGCCAACACCGAGTATTATTTGGAATTTGATCAGGCATTCTTGGATCACCTGCGTAAGGGTGATCCGTTCTATCTGGATGATACGCCGTGGTCGATGATTGAGTGTGTGATTCAGCATGGGACGAAGGGGGATCGCCCGCTCTACAAGTTTAATCCCGATGCGATTTATCACCTTAAGGATTCCACATTGAGCGGCCTGCCCATTAAGGGCTGGGCTATTCCGCCGATCATGCCGAATTTCAAGTTGGCTTATTACATTCAGTTATTGCGTCGGTATGATGAAGCTATCGCGCTTGATTTCATCGTGCCGTTTCGCGTGATTTATCCGGATAACGCCGGCCCACAAGGCCAGGATCCGCTGTCACAGATGGGCATGGGTAATTTCACTGCGCAGATGCAGCATCTGGTTGAGTCGAAGCGCAAGAACATCACGGACTTGCAGATAGCTCCGTTCAGGATAGGCTATGAGATGCTTGGTGGTGAGGCAAAGCAGTTGGCGCCTAAAGAGAGTATCGCCGCGGCTTTGGACGAGTTGCTCAACGCTGTCGGCTTTCCGGCTGAGCTGTATAGGGGGAGCTTGAATATTCAGGCGTTCCCTGTTGCTCTTCGCATGTTCGAGAAGAGCTGGGGTGCGCTTGTTGATGGGATGAATGACTTTATAGGGTGGACGTTGCTCAAATTGTCACGGCACTACATGTGGGGCGATATTACTGGTGAGCTGCGTAGCGTTACGCTTGCGGATGATATTGAACGTAAGGCACTTGCGTTGCAGGCCGCGGCTGGGATGGACATTTCGAAGGAGACGGCATATCAACCATTAGGTATAGATTATCCAGAGGAGCAGCGCCGTATTATTGAGGAGCAGGAGCTGTTACAGACTCTTCAACAGGAAGCCATGGATAGGCAGCAGGCCGCACAAATGGGGATGGCAGATCCCGCGGCTGGTGGCCCGGGCGGCGGTGAACCACCTGGCGGTACACCGGGAGCTACACCAGGTGATGTGTACGAGCAGGGTAAGCAGATGGCTGAACAGTTGTTGCTCCAGACCCCGCCCACTTTGCGCCGTGGCGAGTTGATCAAGATTAAGCATAGCAATCCGACGTTGCACGCGATCGTTATGCAGGAAATGGACAACATGCGGCAGGAGATGGCGCGGCAGGGGCAGGCTATGATGATGGAGCAGGCGAAGACAGCCAGCGCTGAGGTGCCAGCTGCCGCGCATGAGATTCCGAGTCCGTTCTACGTGGGTTTGTTAATCGCAGACCAGATGGGGGAAATCAATCGAAACGATCTGCGTAAGATTGCTACGGATGTAAAGGCCGAGATTAAAGGCGCGAAAGAAGCATTTCACTTTATCTACCAGCATGTAGCTGGGGTGATGTAAGCCTATCCCCGGGTTACCCGCGTATTTAGGCTTTGTCAGCGACGGCGACATTAGCGTATACTATTCGAAAATAGGTGAATACGCGGTGTAAATCGCTTTGTGTTTTCTTATACTGGATTTCTGATAACCGGAGGTTTCAATGATAGCACTACGGGGCCAGTCACAAGTTGGGAATATGTTACACGTAATCATCGGACCTGAGACCGAGCTTTTCAGCGACATTCATGGGGCCACAATACTAGACGTTACGTCGTTGTTAATGGAGATGGACGGCAGCCGGCAAGTGTTCCTTACGCTAACGCGTTGTCGCTCTGAGCAGCTAACGACCGGCAATATGCAAGGCATGAGCATTAAATACGTAAATTCATTTCAAGGCACCGCACCTGGAAGTCCGGATCAGCCGGAGAACGGACAGCCGGAGGACGGACAGCCGCAATATGGCCAGGTACATTATGCGCAGCAATCTGCCGAGAAGTCGCTTAAGGACACTGCGCCGCACCAGACATCAGCCGCATCAGAGACAAGTACGCCCGCCGGAAAGTGTGGCTACTGTGATCAAGAGCGTCCGCTGCTAAAGGTTCCGGGGTTTTATATCTGCCAGGTATGTGCCCAGATTGAGTTGGGGCGTGCTGCGACTAATACAAATAATGCGGAGACGCCAGATGATTCCCAACCGGCCAAGTGAGTATGGGCGCTATGGCGGCGATACCCCATACCAGCCAAGTGTTTACGGGCAATATTTAAGCGATACTCCGTTCCAGGTGCAACCGTCGCTAACGCCTATTCACACAAATCCGTTAACAGCGGGCGTGCAGTTGGGTATGTTGGGGGCCGCCGCCGGTCTTGGCGTTGCGGGCGTGCAGCGTGCCATTAGGCTTAGAACGGCTGGGACTATTCCGCCTAATGTTATGCGATCAATGTTGGTGGGGTCGCTTATTGGCGCAGGCCTCGGGGTGGCTGGCTCGTTCGCGGTCAAACCGGAGCCACGACCCGTTAAATCCTGGTATGATCTTTCGGATAAAATCAATAATGACCTATACGGGATGCCGCTACATAAACGCGGAAGCTATAGCGGATTATCGCATGTTACAGACGGCTCCTTGGAGAAGCAGGCGATCCCGCTTGCTTTACCGGCCATCGGAAAAGCGTTAATATACGCTATGGCGGCGGCCGGCCTCTATGATGCCGGCAAACACGGGCGTAAAGCCATAGGCGCCGCCTCCAAGGGCAGCGGCAAGGCCGCGCTGGGACACGCTGGGCGTGCTGCTCTCGGGGCTGTATGGGCGCTTCCGGGAGCTGGCGCTGCGGGCGGGGCTACCAAAGCATTGGCTATCGGCGGCCGCTTGGCCCGTGGTGGTCGTTCCATTAAGACTTTGAAGAATACAGTTCCACTGTGGCGTAGGATACCCGGCATACGTGGACGTGTCGCACAGACCGCGACCGCGCCGGGTTGGAGCCGTCAGTTGGCACAGTCCGGCATTAATCGAGTAGCTGGGTCGAGTGTGGGTCAGCGTATCGCAGCGGATCCCGCACTACAGCGGAGATTGTATGCTGCGGGTAGTCGCATGCAGGGTATCGATAAGCGCATGAGTAAATTTTACTTACCCGCGACGGCCGCAGAGATGGCGATCGGCCCTGTTGCGCCCACCCGCCCGATTATTAAACCGCGCCGCGCCGTACAAAGTCAGCCGCCCCTTTTCACCCGACTTTTAGGTAATCGCCCTGCCCTCCCGCAGATAGTAGCACCGGTGTTGTAATGCAGAAGCAGGGATACTCTAGTCTGTATAATCCAGCCTTACAGGGTCGGACCCTGTCTGATTTGCTCCTGGCCGTTCGGCGGGACGCGGGACTAGCTCCCGGCGAAAAAGCACAGCTGTTGCAGCAGATTCAGGGGATGACGGGGCACGCCCATGCAAATACGCCATTATCAGCGCTGACTTACGGTGGTTTAGGCGGTGTACTGGGTTGGCTCATTTCTAAGTATTTCGGTATGGGAGGCACGGGCCAGGTTGTTTCAACTGCTCTTGGCTTTGGTATTGGGAAGCGATTAAACAAACAACTCAACCGACCACCGGATCCATATCCCGGTTACAGGCTACTGTAGCTTGACCGGTAACCTAGGATAGGGTATAAGGGGTAATGGTAAACAGCATAGGAGATATGACGATGGATACGCAATTTAATCAGTTTGATGAGGCATACGCCCAGGGCTTTAGTGCAAAGTGCGCGGAGCTCGGCGTGGATCCCGAGGCGGTCGCTAAGGTGGCAGAGTGTGTGACGAGCGGCGAAGCATACAAGGATATTGAAGCCACAAAGGGTAAGTCTAAGACGGTTAAGGCCAAGAAGGTAAAAGAGGCCTTTGATAAGTTGTCTGAAGCCCGCAAAGTTGCGGAGCTCCGCGAACCGTATCCCGAGGAGTACGCTAAGTTGAAATCAAGCCTCAAAATGCTAGCGGGCGAAGCATACAAGGATATTAAAGCCGCAGTAGGCCGGACACATTCACACACTAAGAAGGTTAAGGTAGAGAAGATCAAAAAAGTTCAGGAATAATGATGAGCGCTGCATACACACAGTATCTTTCACCCGAAGAGCGAGCCGCAGGGCTACGTGCCGGCGCATCGCTTATGGTTAAGCGCGGCTTCGAGATCCCAGATGTTCTCGGCGGGGCGACGAGTATCGCGAAGGTCATTGCGGGAACTGCGTTGCTCACGGGCATACCATTAGGCGTCGCCGCGCACTTGGTTGGTCGACATGTTACCGCAGAGCGACTTAAAGAACGAGAGCTGAAGAAAAAGATTCGATATTACCGTGATGCCACTTCCGGTCTGGAGCGTGGTTTAGCGAGTACTACTGTATAAATACGAATAAGATAAACGTAAGGAGATCAAAATGAAGAACATAATTCGTATAGGCGCCTGTGTGTGTTTGCTGGCGCTGGTCTGGGGTTGCGCCTCGCCGGGTGGCTACGTCATCGGCCCGGTTTCGAGTTATACCTCTAAGTCGAATGAGAAGTCCTTGGTACGCCGTGCGGCAGTATCAAATGCCAAGATTACACCGGCCCAGAAGAATAAGATCTTTAAGGCCACCGTATCGTATTCGGACACGGGTGAGATCGCAGCGATGGCTGGTGTAGATATACTTGAGTTGCGCGGTTCGAAGTTGTCCAAGGGGGAGATCCTCAAGCAGGGCGTCGGGGTCATCTGTGATGCCGTGATATACGGCGGAATTGTATCTGCGCTTGATGGTGCCAATATCGTGGGCGGAGGCGATAGCAGCAGCAAGAGCACTTCACGAGACATTAGCGTGGATGTGAGTAACAGCCAAGACACGACGGTCGTGATCGATGGCGATACGACTACTCAAGAGCAAGTCCAAAACTAGGGTGTCGAAAATGACTAAATTACGAATTACCCAGGGACTCACGCTGTTTGCCGGATTAGTGGTGCTTGCGGGTTGCGAGCATGACGGCGGCAGTAGTGGGAGCGTTTCGGCGCAGAGTAACCCGAACTTGTTTCACGAGGATTCAGTTGTGAGTGGCGTTAACAACGGTGCTCCGGGTGTTATTCCAGATGTTATAACCGCTGATGGTGATTGGCTTTTTACGGACAACGCAGTTGTGTCGTTTCTGCGAGCAAGTTGCAGTGGCTTTTCTGGCGGCCCTATCGATGGGACAGCCGTGGGTTTGAATGTCCGGTACTACTACAATCCGGAAAAGGTTAACTTCGGACAAAATCCGCCGCAGTTCTTCCCGGTCGAACTTTACTTGTGGGATACGGCGTGTGGTAATCCGTTTGGTACGCCGCCAAGCCACGATGATACCAATCACACGTGCAATGCAACTTGCCCGTTTTCTATCCTAGATTAGGGACGAATATGTTTAACGAAAGCGAAGGACTATCCGGCCAAGGCGGGATGTCTGAGTCAATGTTTCCGCACATGACGGCAAGCGCGGACCGCCCGCCTACTCCAGAAGAGGTGGAGAAGGCGATGGCGGCTGTGCAGTATAATAAGGTCGTCACGGTGAAGAAGGTTGAGGTGTGCACCTACAATCTCAGTAAGCCGGACGAAGTTAAGTCGTACGTCAAAACACGAAAGCGGATAATGGGCGGCATGCAGACGAACACGATCGCGCTGGTGTTCGCCGACCGGAAATTTGTGGAAGCTATTCCGGGCTATATTGCCCACATGGAGTGGATTGAGTACGATTTAAAGGTGGACCCAATTGCGCCAGCGAGCGGGGCACTAAAAGGAGATACAGATAATGGACAAGCTAGCACTTGATGACGACCCGCCTGCTACCCCGTACCGCGTCGGGCCCTTTGAGTTCGACCCATCGGCCATTGGCCGGTTGGCACTAGGCGGGGGGCTTGTTGGCGCCTCGTCTGTGGCGTTGCTTAATCTGGCACGTATGTTGCGAGATATGCGACAGGAGCAGGTAGAGGCCAACAAGCCTGAAGACACGGACGAAAACACCATCGTACTGACATTACCGCGTAAAGCAGCAGAGGTTGTTACGGATAAGCCGACTACTGTGACAGCTACTAAGTCAGCAGTGACTACGTCGACCTCTACAGGGCCGGGCAGCCAGTATCGGCGGCCAGCGGGTACCTTCGGCAATAAGACGGCTACGGCTTGGCCTACGCTGACTGTGGGTGTTTTGGCGGGGCTGGGCGCTATGGCCGGTGGCGCGCACCTTGTAAATCGCATTTATCAGGACCGCCGTGAACGTGAGCTTCAGGGCGACCTGGAAGCGGCGCGACAGGAATACCTGGACGCTTTGACCGGGGGTAAGACAGCCGAGGCGGTTGATCAACTTCTGGGGTTGGATGGCTTTAGTAAGGAAGCCGGTATAACCGGTATGCTCAATGTGCCGCTGGCCTCGTTCGCCATCATGACGATCCTCGGCGCGGGCGGTGCCGGGTATATTACAAAGCGTATTCTAGATGAAAAGTTGCGTGAGACGCAGGAGAAGGGCGTGGACATTCCGCGTGTTGAACGTATCGTGTTTCGGTCCCAGCCTCAACTCGCAGAGGGTGTGCCGATCAGTTCCGACGAGGAAGAGAAAGAGGTGAGCGCTGAGGATATCACCATGATCAAGGCAGCGGTGTGCGTTATGGTCGATGCGTTGGATGCGGAGCCGCGCATCCTCAACACCCCTTACGTAAAGGATGCTTGTGCCAAAGCCGGTTTAGATAAAGAATCGTTACTTAAAGCTGCGCAGGACGTTGACTCGTTGGTGCAGTACCTACAACAGCTGCGTGAGACGAATCCGGAGCTGCAGAGGATGATTGTTCGTGCCGGCATGGAGAATCACCCTACGCTTAAACACTTTCGCTGGGCCACGAACATCCCCGGCGTGACTAATTGGGCGTACAACAGGGCCGGCACCCGGGCAATGAACAACCCAGCGACCTTTGCGGAAAAACTACTCCCCAGAATATTTGGTGGTGCCCCGGAGAAGGTTGCCGCCTTTCCGTTACTTTCAAGCATCGTAGGTAGTTCGATCGCTGAAAACGCGGGGCGTGATGACACGGCTGAGCGAGTAGTCGCGTTGCAGGAAGCAAAGTCCCGACAGAAACAGCCAAAGGAAGAGGCAGAAACTATTGATATTCTTGGTGATGATCCCGCCGCCGAGGAATATGTGGACGAGAACCGGGAGCGCATTATAGCGTTATTGGAGCAATTGGTACGCCAAGGAAAGCTGTAACATGTCAGCTAATCTGCCTGAAGATTTGCGTGAATTCGATGACACGGATAAGACACGAAAGCTCATCTACGACAACGCGCTCAATGCAGTTAAGCGCCGTTTCCCCGTAGAGGATAATGATTATCGTCTCGAATTACACGACGCCCGTTACGACGGCCCGCAGCACTTTTCCTGGGAGCAGCAGAAGCAAGCGCTCTTAAGGGATCGGCAGCTGCGTACTCCAATCAAGGGTACATGGCGCCTCACGCATAAAGAGACGGGCGCCAAGATTGACGAGCGCGAAGACGTCGTGCTGCATGTGCCCTACTACACCCCCCGCGGTACATTTATCTATAACGGTAACGAGTACACCGTGTCCAATCAATCGCGCCTTAAGCCCGGCCCGTATGTACGTCGCCGTCGCACAGGTGAGGTAGAGACCCAGTTTAACGTACGGCCCGGTACTGGTAAGAGTTTCCATATTCGCCTAGAGCCAGAGACGGGGATATTTCGTATGAATTTGGATCAGTCCAACATCCCGTTATACCCTTTTTTGAAGGCGATGGGTGTCGATGACAAAGCGTTACAGCGGGCGTGGGGTGCGAAATTACTTCAGACTAATATTGAGAAAAGCGACCCGCGTGCGGTTCAGAAAATCTATAAGCGCATGTCAGGCTACAAGTATGATCCGGAGTTGGACGATGCGGCGCAGGTTAAGTACCTACAAGAGAACGTACCAGCTTTTCAGTTAGACCCACAGATCACTGCCCGCACAATGGGCGTTATGGATACCGAGGGCGTCACTCCGGAATTACTACTGCGGGCTACGCAGAAGATGTTGAACGTAAGTCGTGCTGAGGAAGAAGAAGACGATCGTGATAATCCGATGTTCAGCAATGTTCTTTCTGTTGAAGATTTCGTTGAAGAGCGTATTGATAAAGATGCTGGGCGCTTAGCTCGCAATTTGCTTTTTAAGGCACGCAGGGGGCGAAACCTGAAGCCTATACAGCGTGGTGCTTTGAATCCGTATATGTCAGGGCTACTCCTGAATTCCGGTTTGGCTATGCCTCTCGAAGAAACAAACCCATTGAGCACGTTGGAACAGTTGAGCCGTGTGACGAAACTCGGCGAAGGCGGGATCAGCAGTGCCGAGTCTATCACTGATACTGCGCGTAATGTTAACAATGGTCAGTTTGGATTCATTGACCCGATCGCTGGGCCGGAAGGTCTTAACATCGGAATTGATGTACGCGCCGCATACAAGACGTTTAAAGGTAAGGATAAACATCTCTATGGAGAATTCAAGGACACCAACGGAAAAATCGTATATCTCCGGCCCGATCAAGTCGCAGATGCTATTGTCGCTTTCCCGGGGCAACTGGCTAAAGATGGCGTACAAGCAGTTGCAATGGTCCGCGGGCAACCACGGCGCGTTAACAAAAAAGACGTTGACTATGAGGTGCCCTCTTTCGCACACCTCATGTCCGCCAACGCTAACCTGAACCCGGTACCTACTGGTGTGCAGGCCGGGCGTCAGTTTTACGGAGCTAAGTTCTGGAGTCAGTACTTGCCCCAGGTAAAAGGTGAGGTGCCGCTTGTGGACAGCCTCGTCCCGGGCACGGATCAGACGTTTTCCGAGCACTATGGTCGGCGTATCGGCAGTATTACGGCTAAAAAGGCTGGTGAAGTGACCCGGGTCACGGACAAGGGTGTGACGGTGACCGACGAGAACGGGAAGAAGAATACGATTGAGTTGATTAAGGACTTTCCGTTCAATCGGCTTACGGGCATTAGCTTTTTGCCGGCGGTTAAGGTTGGGGACCAGGTTAATGTAGGCGACATGCTAGCGCACTCTAACTTTACAGATTCCAAGAGTGGCGCACTAACGATGGGCATTAATCTCAAGACCGCGGTTATTCCAGCCCGCGGTATGAGTTACGAGGATGCGTATGTTATCAGCGAGAGTGCGGCGAAGAAGCTATCTACGGAGCGGTTGTATGGTTATGACCAGGATGCGCGGAAGGGCGTGACTATCGGGCGTAACAACTATATTTCGCAGTACCCAAGCGTGTTTACGAAGCAGCAAGTGGAGCGTGTAGACAGCGACGGACTGGTGAAGCCCGGCACTGTAGTGAACTTTGGTGATCCGCTCATTTTAGCGACGGGCCCGAAGCTGCTTTCTGCGGAAGACGCGCAATTCGGTAGGCTGCATAAGGTACTCCGACAGGCGGTTACCGATAAGTCGGTCACCTGGGATCACCATTATCCCGGCACAGTCACAGATATTGCGATGACCCAACGGGGTGGCAAGGTCAATGTAAAGGCCGGACCGCCCGTAAGCACAGGTGATAAACTATCTACGCGTTATGGCTTGAAGGGCGTTGTAGGCCATATACTCAAGGACGACGAGATGCCACGGGATCCCGCGACGAATGAGCCGTACGAGATGCTGTTGAATCCAATGGGTGTGTTGTCCCGTGTGGCTCCCGCCCAGTTGATCGAGCTGGCACTGGGTAAGTTGGCCAAGCATACCGGACAACCCATGCGCATTCCACAAGAGCGACCACCGGGCGGATGGCAGAAATGGACACAGAAGCTATTGGCTGAGGCTGGTATCAGTGCGACGGATCCGATTTTCGATCCAGTCAAAGGTCGAACGCTCAAACCGGTGGGTACAGGTTACACATATACTGCTGCATTCCACCACTTGGCGGACAAGAAACTGTCGAGCCGAGGTGAGCAGGGTTCGTACACGCTGGATGAGCAGCCCGCTAAGGGCGGACCGACTGGCGCAAAGCGATTTAGTACTATGGACGTGAATGCGACGCTGGCTCACGGCGCACCCGAAATTGTGCGGGATGCGCTGCTGATCCGGGGTACCAAGGACGAGGCGTACTGGAAGGCGCTCAAGATGGGGCGGCCGTTGCCAGAGCCCCGGGTGCCGTTTATCTATGACAAGTTTATAAACACGCTCCGGGCAGGCGGTATCAATGTTGTCGATAAGGGTGACACAGTGAGTATCTTGCCTATGATTGATGATGACGTGACTCGGCTATCCCGCGGTGAGATTAAGAGCCCGAAGCTGCTCACGGGTAAGTATGAAGCGGAGCCGGGCGGCCTATTTGACCTAGGCAAAACTGGTGGTACTGCGGGTAATCGTTGGACGCATATTACGCTTCCAGAACCTTTGCCGAACCCAGTGATGGAAGAACCCATTCGCCGACTGCTGGGGCTTAAGAAGCAGGAAATACGAGACATCATTGCGGGACGGCAAGACTTGAACGGTCGTACTGGTGGCGCCGCATTGAAAGCGGAGCTGGGGGCCATTGATATTGACGCACAGATCGAGTATCACACTGGGCGGGCGAAACGATTGCGTGGCGCTAACCGGGACAATTCTGTTAAGGCCCTGGGTTATCTGTCCGCGGCGAAAGAGCAGGGGCTACATCCACGACAGTGGATGATTACCCGCGTGCCCGTTATTCCGCCCATGTTCCGGCCGATCACACGTATGGGAGAGGTATCGCTGGTGCCGGGGATCAATAATTTGTATCAGCATTTGATTAAGCATAAGGCTAACCTGGCGCAGAATAAGCTGGACCTGCCGCGCAGTGCGTTGACAGACGATTACGAGATGATGTATGACGCGGTATCCGCTGTCTATGGCCTGGGTGACCCGATTACGCCTGAAGGTAAAGCGCATAATCTGAAGGGCGCTATTCGTCAGGTGATTGGCAGTAAACCAAAATCTGGGTTATTCCAGTCCAAGGTGATCTCCAAGAACGTCGGCGGCGTAGGTCGAGGTGTTGTTACACCGGATCCGAACCTGGACATGGATTCTATCGGCATTCCGGCGGACAGCGCGTGGACGCTTTATAAGGATTTCGTCATGCGTCGGATGGTGCAGAACGGGTATCCGCCGCTGAAAGCTATGGAGCTTCTCGACGAACGGCATCCGATTGCGTTAGAGCTGTTGACTGAAGAGATGAAGCGGCGTCCGGTGTTAGTGAACAGGGCGCCGGTGTGGCATAAGTTTAACCTTATGGCGTTCCACCCCCACATTGTTGACGGCGACACGATTCGGGTAAGCCCGTTGATCACACAGGGTTTTACCATGGACTTTGACGGGGACCAGGCTAATTTCCATGTGCCGATCTCGGAGAAAGCGGTTAAGCAGGCGAAGAGCAAGATGCTACCGTCTAGGAATCTATTGAGTTTGACGGATCTTAGATCGGTGCGGCACAGCCCTACCATGGAAATGACTATGGGTCTTTACTGGTTGACACAACAGGCGAAGAAAGGGCGGCCCGTTGAGTTTGCTACCTTGAAAGACGCTAAGGAGGCGTATCGTCAGGGCCAGATTGACGTGAATACGCCGATCTTCATCCAGGGTTAATGTAGTTCGTACTTGATTTGATGTTGTGCTGCGTGATACCGTTGGCGGGGAACAAGGAAAATACGCTATAAAAGGAAAGTATGTTATGAATTCGGACTACGTACAAGGGTTTCAACATAAATGCGCAGAGCTTAACGTGTCTCCAGATGAGTTAATGAAGTCTGCTGGGCCAGCCGCGAAGGCATTAGGGATTGGTAGTGGAGTGGCGGCCCTGACCGGCGGAGGCTACGCGGTCGGACGACACCAGCAAGGAGAAGCCGACAAAGAGAAGTACGGTATCATCATAAGTAAGCTTCTCCGGCGGCGCCAAAAAATGACTGAGAGCAACTTGGTGCAGCGCCTGTTGACTGCACCAGCTAAGGAGTAGGAGCGATACAATGCATAAATTAAATAAAGAGCTATTGACACTTGTTAAGCAAAGCTTCGTTCCCATGCCCGGAGGCATGGCTGAACCCGTTGCTGGTGCCAGTCAGATGACCGCTGGAATGGTCGCACCTATGGGCGGTGCTCCGATGGATCCGTCTATGGGTGGCGGAATGCCTCCCGGTGGTGACCCTTCGATGGGCGGAATGCCTCCCGGTGCTCCGATGGGCGGAATGCCTCCCGGTGCTCCGATGGATCCGGCTATGGGTGGAATGCCTCCCGGTGCTCCGATGGACCCTTCGATGGGCGGAATGCCTCCCGGTGCTCCGATGGACCCTTCGATGGGTGGAATGCCTCCCGGTGATCCCGCCGCTGCTGGCGGTGCGCCCGGTCAAATTGTAATGTCTCCTGAAGAGTTCGCACGCGTACTTCAAGTCGTGGCGGGCGTAGGCGGTGGTGGTGGTGGTGGTGAGGCAGGTGCCCCGCCTGTTGGTGCAGGGGCTAAGCCTAAGAAGGTTAGTACGGATGCGAAGCTTGACGCTTTGATTCAGGCACTTGGATTCCAAGTTCCTGGAGAAGAAGGCGCAGCGCCCGGCGTGTAAGATGCTTTGGCCATTTGATTTGTGTGCATCTTCAGAGCCGTTCAAATATACGAAGCTTATCCCTGGAATCGAAACAGTAGTTGATATTGCGTGGTATCAACTAAAGTAAAGGCTTAATTATGGCTGAGCGAACCGGACTGCCGTCAATTGTAGTTCGTGGTAATAACATTTTGGCGCCGCCAATGTTAGCGACGACCGATGCGCAGACAATCGAATTTCGTGACGGGTTTGGTGATTTGACAGCCTTGTTCGTACGTGTCTTTGGTTCTACAGGTATGTGGGGATTGGTCACTAAAGACGACGAGGATTGGACAGAAACGTTAATCCGTTTTGGATATTTAGATGTAACCGGCACAGCTAAAGAAGTGACGGTCAGTCAGTAGCTAAGCGGCACATGTACTGGTTTAGGAGTTTAATCGATGTCTACGGAAGAGCAGTTACAGCGTGAATGGCGCGATAGTATACGAGCACAGCTATCAAAAATAGACGCTGACGTGGAAGTTATTAAAGCGAGTGTGGCTGAGATTAAGGGCGCGAATGTGGTCAATAAACTTGGAACGCTAGAGGATCGCGTACATCTGCTTGAGCTGCATCGCGCTAAAGCTATAGGTATAATCGTAGCTGGTGTATTTGTATTTAATGTTCTATTCGCCTGGGCCTTAAAACTGATTGCATCGTAAGGGTATAACAATGACGAACACGGAGTGTACGCGGCTAGATGAGATCGAAGCGATCTTGGAGCATAGGGAGACTACGCGTTCGTTAGCATTAGCAGGAAACGGTGTCGGGCTTTGGGATTGGCAGGTGGATCGCGATATTTTGTGGTGGGACGAGAACATGTTCGCCCTGTACGGGAATCATGAGCATGAGTTTAAAGGCACATATGCTGATTTCATTGATCGTGTACATCCCGATGATACGGCGCGTGTAGATGAAGCAGTGAAGTTGGCGCTCAGGAACCAGACACACTATTTCGTAAGCTACCGGGTTGTTGCGAGTGAGATTACTCGAACGATCATTTCCCGTGGCGCGGTCAGGTTCAACGCAGCTGGAGATGCGGTGCGTATGGCCGGGATCTGTATTCATCAAGAGGGCTTCATACCCCTGACGCCCCAGCATCGCCGGCAGACTGATATAGCTGCTGTGTCTGATAATACCGTTGAGGTTTAACCGTGCCTGGTATCACCACAATCGGTTCTGCGCTTGTGAATGCAGCTCTTCCCCCCGAGTATCAAGCAGAGGGCCGTACGCTGGGTAAGAAAGAAGCTGATGACATGTTAGCCGAAATCGCAAAGACACACCCGGAGCAGTACCGGTCAATTTCTTGGCAGCTTATGCAGCTTGGACGAAACGCCGCGTTTGACGAAGGTACTACCCTTTCTATAGATGACCTTGATACTCCTTTTGACAAATCCGAGATGCTGGCCCATGTCGCGAAACAAGAGGAACGCATCCAAGCAGATAAGTCTTTAACTCCGGCAGCGCGCCAACAAGCACTGGAGAGCGTGTATGCTGCGGTGCAGAAATATTTTACAGATCAAACCATGGATTCAGCATTGGCTGCTGGAAACCCGCTGGCGCTACAGGTAAAGTCTAAAGCCCGCGGTAACCCAAGTCAGTTGGCTGCCTTGCTTACTTCGCCATCTATATACCAAGATGCGTATGACAACACAATTCCGGTGTTCATACGTAATAGTTATGCGGAGGGGTTAGAGCCCCATGAGTACTGGGCGGCCACATATGGCGCTCGCAAAGGTGTTATCAGTACGAAGTTCGCTACACGCGACGCGGGATATCTTGGCAAGCAATTTGGCGCTGCAGTACAGCCTGTGCTAGTAGCAGAGTCAGATTGTGGTACGCCTTTCGGTATACCGGTGAAATCTGATGACGACGATAACCTGGGCTCGGTATTAGCCCGCCCGGTCGGTGATTTTCCGGCAGGAACTGTCGTTAATCGACAGGTGATCGCAGAGGCAAATAAGCTAAAGCAGGATGAGATGGTTGTGCGTTCGCCTATCTCGTGTGCCGCTAAGCAGGGTGTGTGTAAGCATTGCGTCGGTATCCGAGACAATGGCGACTTCCCTGAGATTGGGCACCACATTGGCCTCAATGCGGCGTCCGCACTGGCTGAACGTATTGCGCAGAGTTCGCTTAACGTAAAGCATTCTGGTGGTCAGGGTGATGATACCGAAGAAGTGTATGCCGGGTTTGACGTAATCCGGGACTTGGCTGAGATCCCCTCAACTTTCCCGCATCGGGCTTCTGTAGCGGAGCAAGACGGAAAGATTACTAGTATCGCAGAGGCGCCGCAGGGCGGGTACAACATTATGGTCGATGATACGCTGCATTATGTCGGGCCTAACATCACATTACGTGTGAATGAGGGTGACGAGGTAGAGGCCGGTGATCAGCTTACCGGCGGCATTCTCAACCCGGCAGATGCGGTACGGCTTAAGGGCATTGGCGAGGGCCGGCGTTATTTTGCTGAGCGTATGACCAAGGCATTCCGCGATTCGGGGCTTGCGGTCAACCGTAGAAATGTGGAAGTATTATCTCGTGCTTTGATTGATCATGTGGCTGTGAGCGAGACAGACGGCGTCGGGCACCATCTGCCCGGAGATATTGTTTCTTACTCTAATATGGCCTACACCTATAAGCCACGGAAGGACGCCAAGCATATAGGGCCTAAACAGGCTGTAGGAATGTACTTGGAATCCCCTGCACTTCATCATACACTGGGTACACGTATTACTAAAAAGATGGCAACGCAGTTTGGAAAACACGGCGTAGAGCGTGTAACCGCGCACCAGGAGCCGCCGGGTTTCGTAAGTAACATGGTAAGCTTGGTCAAGGTTCCCCAGCATACAGACGACTGGATGGCTCGATTGAGCTCGAATTACTTGCAGACACGGCTGCTTCAGGACGTACAACGTGGTTCGACGTCGAACATTCACGGACTACATCCTGTACCGGGATTAGCTAAAGCTGTCGAGTTTGGCCGCCCAAAAGGAAACCAGGTTGGTTACTAAAGCTTGCCTTCTGGGCATAGGTTAATGTATAACTAGCCAGTAATAAGAGCATACAAGGAGAAACAGATGTCTGAATTTACAAAGCTTTTGGCGAACCTGCCGGGCCTAGATAAGCAAGCTGATATAGAGCGTCCCGATGAAGCTCAAATGGAGATGGACTTTGGGCGGTTGGCTTATAGTTTCATTACTGATCGTGCCGCCGGCCTGATGCCTTATCTGTTGGGTTTCGAAGTAGTCGAGCGTGATGAAGACGGCTCCAGCGCTGTGGGTATTTTTGGATTCAAGGTTGGTAAGGATTACTACTATGCCCCTTCATTTTTCGTGAACAACCAAGTTCGTGGCATGGACTTACTGTTTTCGAAGCGGACTAATATGTTTGTTCCGCTTCAAGAACAATGGATTAATTATATCGCCAACCGGCACAGCATCCAACTCGGCGAAGGTGTCGAAGGTAACCAAGGCGATTTGCGCGCAGACTTTGAGCAACCTCGATTTGACTTTCTTGCTGCACCGCCCACGGGTTCTGGCTTCCCTAAACTCGGAGAAAGCAACACCCCTGATTCAGAAGAGGGCTTAGGCTTTGCTAAAGCTGCTGCCGAAGTATGGAATCAGATGCAGCATGAGATGGCTGTGCTTATGGGCAAGGACGCTGAGATGCAAGAAGCGTGGGCCGGATTCGTCGGAGCTGTGACTCATGAGCCTGTGCTTGAAAAGACGTCTGAGGACTCTGTACTGCGCAAGTTCCTGGGATCACATGGCGGTGTACCGTGCGTGAATGCAGTACTATCGACCATCACGGACAATTATGGTTTTGCAAAGGCCGCGTTGGCGCTCTATCCGGGTGTTGATTCGTTTATGGTAACAGAGTTTGACTCACAGCTGCGTCCAGAGAAGCAGGCAGCTAAGGTCACAGTGGTCACCGAGAAGACCGAATACCTTGACGGAAAAGAGAAGAAGCGGCTTGTCCGGGATGGATTTACTATCCACGACACCCGCGACGATGAGGAGAAATCTGAAACATATGACGTAGATTACGAAAAGCGTTATTGCAATCCTGACCATCCCGGCCTTTATAACATGCTGCTGCGTAGCGGTAGTACAACGAAGGTTTGGGTGTTGACGCCCGCAAAGGAAACAGGCTGTCAGGAATGCGTCGTTGTAGAGACAAGTGGCAAGAATCACTTTCTCGCCGAGACCGGTGCGGTTTTCGTACGGGACGACGAGTTAGCACAGGATTCTAGCGATAATAAGCCGGACGCTTACGCCACTGCTGTCCCGTTATCCAAGTTGGCCCCAGGCAAGAAGTATGTACTAATCGACCAGAATCTGTGCTCTACCGTACCATTCACCGTTCGAAGCACTATTGCTGAAGACGGTAAGCGAATGCGTTTCCGAGTCGATTGGCGCAAGTACCCGACCCACAAACGTCCAACGTACGGGCGGGACTTCGAAAACTTTGGGCGCAACAGAAATTATCCGGTGGGGTTATCATGTAGTGAGTGCGATTATATTGAGCTTGCTGATCATCGGGGCGGTTTATCTTCTAAGGGGGACAACAGTATGGTTGTACCGTCCAACTGGAAGGCATTACCGCTTGCAGATTCTCAAGGGACAAACATGGCGTCGCATGAGGCAGAAAAGATTATGGAGGATCTGTTTCAGCCTGGAACGCTAGTAGACGTAATGGACGTTTTGACGAAACACGCCGATGTGCATAAGTTAACAATCGGGTGTGACGAAGGCGCAGAGTTTTACATGCAGCTTGATGACGCGACCGACGGCCCGGCCGTGGGTTATAAGTCGGCCATGTGTCGGTTGGTGGGTCGCTACGGATTGGCGGTGGATGATGCCGAAGTGATGTTGAAGGAGGCGAGTACGCATTTCAAGTCGCGGCGCCTCGTGAAGCTGGGGCAGATGGTCGGCGTAGGTATGCCACCGCCGCCTGAGCAGGCGTACGGCCAAGATTCGCATACGGGTCAGATGGTAGCATCCCCCCAGAACGATATGGTTCAGGGACAGACATTGAGCGGATACGCGCAGCCTGATGCCGCAGCGCCTGGCTTCAACCTAGGCGGCGAGGCGCAGGTTGATATGCAAGCGGCAGGCCTGGCACAGCAAGCGGCAGCTGCAGGGCAGAAGAAGGTCTTTGACCACGCAACGATCGGCGGGCTTGCTAAGCTCTACGACGTAGGCGCTGTGATCGATAGTTATGTGCCTGAGCTGATGAAGGCACTAGATAGGCTGGGCCGTGTCCTCTTTCTATTCTATTGGAAGAATGAGGAATTCGCGGACCGGTATGGTGAAGGTGACCTGAGCGAGATGGAAGACTCCCTGCGTGGAATCTTCAAAGGCTTCGGGGATCTGGTATTGCAACTGCGCCAAAAGGCGATTGATCAAGAAGACGCGCAAGACGCTGTCGTATAAGGACAATAAAATGAACGGGGATTATGTAGCAGGATTTATGGCTAAAGCAGCCGAGCTAGGTGTAGCCCCAGAGGCACTAGCTAAGACAGCGGCGCGTGGGGATCAGCTAATTAAGTTGATTAATCGTATGAGTGAGCATTTCGCCCCCCTCCCGGGGCCGCGCATACAGCTCCCTGCCTCCTTCCCTCCGCGACGCCCAGCCCCATTGCGCCACGGTGAGCTGGACTTTAATAAGCTTAAGGAAATCGCCTACGGGCTAGATGAGTTTGATTTAGCACCCGCGGCCCTTCGACAACATCCGCGATCATTCGCAGGGTCACCTCCCCGATCCTCTTCACCGCGAACGCAAGGGGACCTGCCTGCGCAAATGCGCTCCCTCCTAAACATCGAACGCGATTCTGCCCACACTAAGAGGATTACAGATGCAGGTGGCCCGCAGAGGGACAAGTTGTGGGATGCGCTTCGCGGCCCTAACATGTTTCGCCCCTAGGAGCGTAAAATGAATAAGGAGAGTAAAATGAATGAAGATTACGTAGCAGGATTTATGGCTAAAGCAGCCGAACTAGGCGTAGACCCGGAAGCGTTGGCAAAGAGGGCGGGATTCTTCAAAGGCATCGGCCAGGGGTTCATGGCGCCTTACAGTTTAGGTGCTGGGAATCCCATCTATTCTGATGCTGCTCCTTCAGATTCAAGGGTGAAACGACTCTTGCGTCTGCTCGGTGCTGGTATCGGCACGGCGGCGAGTGCACCCGTATCCCCGGTATTGGCGATAGCTGGATTGGCGCGCAGCCAGAATAGGCAAGTTGGGAAGTAATGGACGCGGATTACGTAAAGGGATTTATGGCTAACGCAGCCGAACTGGGTGTTGATCCGCAAGCGTTGGTGAAGTCAGCGAAAGAGTTAACTAGCGACTCTGAGCGTGCAAACACGATCGCTGGCCGTATCGGCCTGGTCTACGGTGCGCTGACGGCTGCCGGCGTGGGTTTGCCTCTCGCAGTCACCGGAGCCTTGGTGCGATCGCCCAAACTTATAGCCGCCGGTCTTGGGACTACCGGAGCGGGTGGCTTAGCGGGGCGCGGCATTGGCCGTGCGTTTGTGCCAAACGAGTACGTGACTGACCAGCCGGAAGCGCTACTCGGTAAGGAATCACACTTCGGCCGCGACAATGAAAAGGAGCGTAAAATGAATAAGGAGAGTAAAATGAATGAAGATTATGTAGCAGGCTTTATGGCTAAAGCGGCGGAACTAGGTGTAGACCCGGAAGTGTTACTCGGTAAGGAAGCGTTTTTAGGGAGCGCGATCCGCGGCATAAAAGAGATGGGTATGACTACAGAAGATATCGCTAAGGGCCGGCAGGGTAAAGTAGACGCATATGGCAAGAAAGGGTTCTGGGGACGTCTCGGTCAGGGTCTGTGGGATCCAAATCAGGCGGAGCGTTCCAGGGACGCATATGGCACGCTTAAACCCGGATTGGGCAAAGAACTATCAGATGCAGACGATATCCGAGGAGCCCACCAGCGCGCTCTCTACGCCAAGGCGTGGGCCGGGCTGCCAAGTACGTAAAGAGATAGTAGCTGGGTGTGACAAGGAGAGTAAAATGAATGAAGATTATGTAGCAGGCTTTATGGCTAAAGCAGCCGAGCTAGGTGTAGACCCGGAAGGGCTGGTTAAGCATGCACAGCAGGTCCCTAATTTCAGGGCCCGGCCCGGCGAAAAGGGCCCACCGCCCTACTCGCCTCTCGGACACGGTGCCCGCCTTGGTAGCGCAGCGGGGATCGACTTTCGAAAGTTGATACAGGATCATCAAGACATGTTTGGTAGCACAGATGAAGGGGGCGGCAAGCACATGTTTAAGCGTCCGTTACAATTAAACTTCCCGACTGCAGAGGCTAAGGCTAGGTTCTTGCAAAATACGCAGGGGCTCGACGACCTGGCGCGGGGGAAGCAGTTTCAGCGGGACTTCGGGCGTGTTCCCCATGCTGGCGCAAGCATAAGTGGTAATAGAGAAGCTGGGCGGCGAGCTAAGGCCCGCGCTTGGGAGCCGAACGCTAATTTTGGTATCAAATCTCCTTTCGGGCGTGAAGAGGCGATTAGTCGCTTCCGGGACGCGATAGCGGAAGGTAAACTGTTGGGGTAGGAGCATAAAATGAATAAAGATTATGTAGCAGGGTTTATGGCTAAAGCAGCCGCTCTAGGTGTAGACCCGGAAGCGCTAGCTAACCAGCAGTCGGAACAGGGGAAGTTGGGTTTGGCCGATAAGCTGTCGCTGATGTTGACAGGCAGTAAGTATAACATGTCACAAGGTGATACGTTCAGAGAGCGCATGAAGAATTCGATGGAAGGAATGAGCGACATGGCGCTGCATCACGCCTCCGGTGGGTACCACGGTTTGTCACGAGCACATGGTGGTAAGGGTATTACACTCCCTGGGTTTAAGAGGGACACTTTCGTGTCCGACAACCGCTATAAGGCAGCCAACTAAAAAGCTATTAAAATGCATGAAGATTATGTAGCAGGGTTTATGGCTAAAGCAGCCGAACTAGGTGTAGCCCCGGAAGCGTTGGCGAAGTCAGCGGAAGATGATCCTCTTGCTGCCACTAAGATCTTGGGTGGCACTGGAGCCGCCCTGGGCGGTGCTGCAGGCGGCCGGAGTGGTTTTGCCGTCAGCGAACTGTTGCGTCCCCCGGTTAGAGGCTACACTATGCCGTCGGGCGTCATTGTCCCGGAGGTGGTGGGGGTTAAAAAACCTAGAAACCTGAAGTTTGCTATTTTGGCAGCGCTAGTTGGAGCCGCAGCTGGGGCCACGGGCGTTGGTGTGCCGGCTACGGCGCTTGGTGGATTGGTTGATGTAGCCCGGTCGTAAAGTAATAATGCGAATCAAGGACACACATATCATCGTACCGCAGGACGAGACGGGTGATTACCCGGGGAGTTGGCGGCACAAGGTGGCGGTGGCCCTCGTGGACAACCCGGGCGTTATGCCCGAGTATCCTGAGCTTTTGTCCGATGATTTTGTACAGGACCACATGGCTTATTTACAGTTAGACACGGATGCGCAAGGCGGTACGCCGTTGAGTTCCACGCTGCGGGCGCATCATGTGGCGTCTACCTGGCATATGAACGATGATCTTAATTCGCCGCGATTCCGGATCGAGCCCATGCTGCTTACTGGTGCTGGATACGACGTCATTGCTTCGGATATTGGTAACATCTCTGCGGCGTCTGTTGAAGCGTACGAGAAGCTTTTCTTCAATACTAGGGCGGCTGACGGTACGCTGGGCCAGGGTTGCTATACACGGCAGCGGCTCGCCATCGATGAGACAGTTCCTATTGGGGCCGCAACACCTACAGATGTAATCTGGCGTATGTGTGCGTTTAGTATGGGATATGAGGGGCTTGTATCTTTATGGCATTGGGAGAAGCATGCGACTGGACTAGATGGTAGGAAACCTGATATTCTAAGTGAAGTAATGCGGGAGTTCCAGGTCACGATGTTGAACAGTGTTCTACGCCGTGATATAAATGCGTTTGACCTGAACAACGTATTCGGTAATTATATTCAACATCAGCGGATGTTATTTGACACCAAGCAAGAGGTTGGCGGCGTAAGGGAGTTATCTTCGATGATGCTTGGTTTTTTGCAGGTGATTCAGCCTAAATTAGCGCCTGCAGCACGCAAGGTCGACGATGAGATTGGAGACATGGTGGCCAATGCGGCTATTCAGGAGCGTTTGCAAGCGCAACGGAATATCTCGCAGACGAAGTTGCAGGGAACGCCGGGCGCAGGCCACGAGGCGATTACAGAAATGTTGGTAGAGAGTGCTGGTCAGAAGTTCGACCTACCGTCGTAAGTAACCAGGAGACAAGATATGCCAATCAACAGTATTAAAGATAAGCTGATGGGGGCGCTGCATGACGCTGTCTCGAACTTTAATGACGGGGGCGATCCAAACGCTGCTGTGGTTAAAGCGGCGCAGGCGCACGACTTCAACACGGACCAGACAACGCGCTTGATCGAGATGTTTAACTCAGCGCGTACGATCTACCATTACAAGACTGCATCAGATCGCACAAGCGCATTTGCATTGGCTGATCCTGCTGTGGTTATTCCTGCGTACTACGAAGAGCCGGAGAAGAAAGCGGCAGCACATAGCGGTTTGCAGCCAGACTATGCGTGGTACGGCACACCGGAAGTGGATTATCGAGATAACATGATGGTCAAGGCTGGCGGTGCACATAATGACGTGGCGCTTGGGCAGCCTGTGGAGCATCGCGATATGTCACTCGATACGCTCGGGAAACGCGCACACGATTTGATGCATGTTCAGCGTGACCTCGCAGAGACGGCGCGAACAGAGGCCGGCGTAGCTGGCACACAGGCGGGCATACTTCTTACGAAGTTGGCAGCTGCGCTTTCCCTCGGCTATGAAGAGCAGTGCGTAGATCGTTGGCGTCGGCTGTCTGGTGCTCACATGCAGGCATCCAGCGAGTATGCACCTGTATTGCATAAGCTGGCTGAATTCTTACCGGAGTGGCTTAACAAGCAGGCGCTGACGATTAAGCACGCAGAGTCAACTGAGCTGATCGACGACCGTGGCCTGGAAGACTACGAGGCGCAGTTGAAGGAAGCTAAGTTCTGGATGGAGTCGGAAGCAGAGATGCTCGCCTACTGCGGGGAAATTTCAAAAGAAGCCGATGCATTCAACGTCGATTTTACGACGATGGTTGTAAACGAGTTTCCGGAGGCGCGGGCGCAGAGCCTGTCGGATTTTTTGAAGGTCGGAGCGACAACAACCACCATATCGCGTAGGAAGACCGACGCGGAGCCTATAACGCAAAAGTTATTCGGCTTTGGTGAGCCCTTCGACCAGGACACTAAAACGGTCAATGAGCCTGTTATCGGTAAGGCGATTAACGAGGCTCTCGGTGAGAGCGTCAAGAAGCCCGCCGGCGAGTGGGCGGCCTCGGGTGTGACCTCAATGCTTACCGGCCCGGCCGAGCGTGCGAATGTGGACATGAGTGACCGCCTACGGAACGTACAGCGGCAGGTCATGCTGGAAGAGCTGATGACCAACGATCCGGTACTCGCTGACGAGGACCCTGAGATCGTGGCCAGCGCATACTCTACAATTTTGAAGATTGCCCCAGAGGTTGCGAACAATAAGGAAGTCGTGCGTGCGATACTCAGAGAGTCGGTTCATTCGCTTGCAATAAGCCCGCTCACTGCACAGTCTTGGGCGGATTTGGAGAAGACTTTATTAACCGTCACAGGCCGTCTGCCGTCGTCGGTCAACCCTACGTCAGGCACGCCAGGAGGTATTAAGAAATGAAGCTGCGTAAGCATTTCAAGTTAGAGGGTGATATATACAAGGTCACCCTTGTCACAGAAGATTGGAGTGAGCTGGATATGGAGCTTATGGCGAAGTACGGCGAGCCCGAGATCGATCTCGGGGGTGACTTTACAGTCCCCACTTTCTCCCTGCCCAATGATTTGCGTAGTGTTATGTCTGCGTCCCCGTTCACGGAGCGATTCGACAAGGACGATAACGCGGATGCTGAAGATCGAGCTGGTTCGTGGGAGACTGCGATAAGCGCTAGGATCACCACGGCCATGGCGACGCTTCGTGCTAACACGGACTCTTTCACGAAGGAAGAAGTGGAGACGATCTAATGTCACAGTTTGGCGGATTATTTAACGTGGTAAGCCAAGTTAAGCAGGCTGATTTGCAGGATACACTGAGCCGGTTTGGCAGTACGTTATCTCGTGGCGCATCAGACGCGGGTGGGCGGATGAGTGATTGGTACGGTTCCCTTCCGCCAGAGGCGCGTGCGGCGCTTATGCGCGGTGCTGGTGGCGCGGCCCTGGGTGGTTTGGCTGCGGGCGGTATGGCGGCAATGACTCCGCGTGACCCCGAAGGTAAGCGGGGTATATTGGGACCGACGCTGCTGGGCGCCCTGCTTGGCGGCGCTGGCGCTGCGGGTCTACCGGCGGGACTCAAAATGCTTTCCGGAAAAACGCGACTTCCGGGCGAGGAAGCGGCTATAGCCGACAGTGTGCTGAGTAGCACGTTGCATCCAGTAACCAGTAACCTGGGCGCCACTATCGGTGGCGTGGCTGGCGCCCATTATGCCGGCGGCAGTAAGCCGTTGCAGGGGGCAATGGCGTCCGGCTGGAAAGCGAATGCGCCTAAAAAGCATCATCGCTACTGGGCTCCGACAATGTTGGAACGCTTACGGGGGGACATCGCACGGCCGTTCAAGACGTGGGGCGGTGCCTGGGGCCGTATGCCGGCCGCATTCGACGCAGCCTATGCTCCGCTGATGGACCCTAAGCTAGTCGCGAAAGAGGGGCCCGAGGCCGCGCTAGCCTATCGTAAACTAGTTAACGCCCGACACGCGGGTGTTTTCCGAGGTAGGCTGGGACTGGTTTCAGTACCTGTCGGGATAGTGCTCGGAGCGTTAGTGGATGCCGGGCTAAAAGGACAAATAAACTAATGATCAAACTTTTATACTCTTCCGCGTTTCCAGATACTGTTGATGTACGTATGTCGATCGTCGAAGATCCGGCTGCGCTGACAAAGAGCGCATCAACAATTTTCGGTTGTGATTATGCGGAGATGCTTCCAGATCAGGATCATGTTGGAATGCATGTTGTGGCATTAGGCGATTTCGAGCACTACGGGTCCAACCGTAACGGTGACGGGTTTCCGAAGAAGGCCAATGTCGCGTATCACCACACGTTCGTCAAACACGGTAACTTGTATCGTCATCATAAGAACAAGGACCCGGAAAAGCGCCTCGGCCAGATCGTCAAGTCAGCCCACTGCGGAGACATGGGTCGCGTAGAGCTGTTCGTTCATGCGCACAAGGAGAAGGCGCGGGATGAGTTGCATAAGCTGGCTACTGACGGCGAGATCCCTTTCAGCATGGCCTGTAAGGTGCCGTTTGATCGTTGCAGCGTTTGCGGTACCCTGCGCAAGAGTGCTTCGGATTCGAACCAGTGTGAGCACGTTCTCACGAAGCTCGGCGAGGTTCTCGATGACGGCAAGATAATTTGCACGCATAACGACACTCCTCGTTTCTTCGATATTAGTTTTGTAAGCCGTCCGGCTGATCGCATTGCATGGAATCTCAAGGTTGCGGAGGGCGAGTGCGTCGATAGCGTTAAGCTGGCTGAGGCTGCAGACTTATGGATCCCCGACGGGATTGCGATCGAGTCACCCCTGGCCCTCAAGAAGTTGGATTTGCTGAATAAGATGGCCGCGTCGGAGCGAGAATTACAGCGCCTTGCTGCAACGCTACTCCACACTTCGGATGAGCGATATATGTGGGAGCTGCGTAAGGCGGCGAGCGCAAAGCTGTCGAATGAGGTCGTGGAGCGGCTTCGTAACTTTGAACCACAGGAGGTTTTTTACGCATTGGCGAAAAAGGCCGTGGTTTTAGATGTTGATACGTTTTTCAAGTATGCAATGGGCATGGACTACGGCGATGCAGCGCCATTCGTGCCTGGCGTGCGTGAGTTGGTCCCGGGCATCTTCACTCGAATCGAGAAGGAAGGCCGGTGTCAGCGGGCCTGTAATGACACGACGTTTGACGTGGATACCCGAACGACGCGCTATGGCTCATCCCCGCTTTCCGGGTATGAGAAAGCGGCACACGATACCGGTTTCTTTCCGCTGGCTGTGGATGGGCGTATCATTAGTGCTACGTTAGACGGCATAAACCCTGAAATACGACTTGACAAGTTAGAACGTATAAGTTCTAATATCGATAATACTACGGTTGCGTTGGCTGAGAAGTATGCCGCATATAAGCTGGCTGCTGTAACCGCCATCGTAGAGCTAAACGAGAATACAGACAATAATGCGTTGCTGATGTTATCAGCGACGCAGAACTTCGTTAACACCTGAAAAACAGGAGCAAGAATATGGCAACGCCCACAATGAAACGCATCTTGGCCGAGACCCAGTCTCTAATCCAAGAGAAGCGTGCTGAGTACAAAAGCTCTGTCGAGGATGAGAAGCAGGCGAAGGGTCTGGACATGTCCGGCGCTGGCGATGACAGCCCCAAGACGCGTGGTCAAGCCCTGGACGCTGATCAAGCTGCATTAGCGCCCCAGAAGAAACCGCTTATTAGTGATGATGCTGATGCCGAGCCGCCTTCTGACGGTAGCGGTACGCCTAGTCAGGCCAAAAACCCTGGCGGCGGCGACGACAGTCCTATGACGCGTGAACATGCCTTGGAAGCCGACGAGTCTGCTCTTGAGCCGATTAAGAAGCCACTCCTCTCCGCTGATATCGATGCAAAGGAAGCGGCGGATCAGCCTACAGCCAAATTGGCCAACGATATCCTCGGGGATATCCGTGTGTTCCAGAACGAGCAGCAGATTCCGATTGCGCAGCCCGCTGAAGCGACTGAGAAGGTTGCTGATGAGAAGCCCGCTACCGCCTTACAGCCCGCTGATGCGGTAGCCGCTCCGGCGAAACAGGCTGAGGGTTTGAATCTTGAGCTGACGACAGATGTCCTGGCAAAGATCGCAGCGCATATCCTGTCTACTACGGAAGGTGCTGAGTACGTCGAGGGTGTCCTGGCAAAGGAAGCCGGTGCTACCGAGTGCCGTGAGATTCTTTCTTTCCTGGCCGACCAGTCCGAAATCGCTGAGAAGCAGGCGGCTTTTGATGCCGGCTCAGCTGATGCTGAGGCGCTCCACGAGCAGGCAATCTACCAGCAAGGCGTGACCGACGGTACGCAGTCAGACGAGAAGCAGGCGTCTTTTGAGGCCGGTGCAGCTGACGCCGCGGCGCTCTACGAGCAAAGCCAGCAGCCAGCCAATGCCACGGCGAAGCAGGCAGAGGCAGAGACCGCGTTTTACGCGAAGCTCGGTCAGTCTGTTGCTGACGCCAGTATCGAAGGCCTGATGGGCGAAGCGCCCGGCGCTGACATGGGTGGCGAGGCAGTTTCCCCGGAAATGCTTGGGGCCGAAGAAGGCGGCGAGGAAGTTCCCCCGGAAATGCTTGCGGCTGAAGAAGGCGGCGATGTTGGGGCCGAAGAAGGCGGCGATGTTTCTCCGGAAGAGCTAATGGCTGCTCTGGAAACGTTAGTGGCCGAAGGCACGATCAGCGAGGAAGAGGCAATGCAGGTCCTGGAGTATATTAGTGGCGGTGCAGAAGAAGGTGGCGTAGAAGAAGGTGGCGTAGAAGAAGCCGGCGTAGAAGAAGCCGGCGCGCTTCCGGAAGATCTTCAGGCAGCGGAAGCTGCTCCTCCGGCAAGTGGCGGTGAAGCTGATGAGGGTATGCAGGTGGAAGCCAGCGATGCCCTCCAAAGTAAAGCTACTGCTCTTCTGACTGCGATCAAGGCTGCTAAGGCGAGTAAATAAAGCTTGCTTTGTTGCAAAGGAGGACGATATTATGGATGCCAACGTAGAACAACTTTTGACGAAGACTGCGACTTACATAGGTGAGACGCAAACAGTCATCGATCAACATAACGAAAACCGAGCGCAGTTTGTAAAGCGTGCAACGCAAGTTGCCGGCGTTCTGGCGAACCGTGGCCTCATTGCCCGCGATAAGGTTGATTCCTTCGTGGACAAGGTTGCGGCCGACGAAAGCGGGACCGAAGTTTGGGCCCTGGTTGAAAAGCTGGCCGAGTTTATCTCGTCCGACGACCTGGGAACAGCATCGGAAAAAACTGCGTCCGATGGTGGGCGTGAACTTGATCCGTTCGAGCGGTGGGCGCTTTATGGTTCCCCCGATGCGGACACCCGGACACCCGGGATGATTGAGTAATTGAAAATGCTAGTAAATAAGGAGAGATACAATGGGTTGGTTTAATCCAATTAAAGGTGCGTATCCGTCGTTGCAGCAGATCAGCACGACCAAAGCAGTCGATTCCGCTGCAACTGGTATCGTTCGCGGTACTATGTTGTATGAAGATGGTGCTACATGGAAGGTCGTAACCACGTTGCTCAATTCGGACGCAAGTGTATATCCACACTTCGCCCTTCAGGCTCAGGATGACCTGACGGCTGGTATGGCGGGTACTAAAGGACAGGGTCCTGCAAAGCACTGGAATGGGTCTGCAATGGTGACTGGTACGCCTAGTATCGCAGCGTTGGCCGTTGGTCAGCCGTTCGAGTTCGAGACAGATCAGTTCGATGCCACCGGTACATACGTCGTAGGTACGTTACTCACGTTCCTTGATGACGGTAAAATCGGTGTACATACCGCGGGTGATAACTGCGTGGGGCAAGTTACGAAAGTCGTGACTACCCGCTGGGTTAACAACGCGGTTGCAGTGACTGGTTTTCGTACTGGTGATAACGTCAGTGTTTTAACGGCGCGGACATTATGGGTTCCGAAACTTACGAACTAGTTCGTAATATCGTAACGCCTTAAAGGAGAAAGACAATGGATACGCAAAATGTACCAACATCCGTAATCAATGCCCGCATTCTAGAAGACCTGGAACGTGGCGAGACTAAGACAGCTCAAGACGCAGGATCCGAGTACACACGTACTTCGATTCGCGAAGAGTCATTCGCATTCCAACTGCTCCCGCCTGAGAAGGCGACGAACGACATGTTGGATCGAGCCCTCGATGAGCGCCTCCAGATTATCTGGGAGTTGGAACCTGATAGCCCTGGTGCTAAGTGGGTTCCTCTTCAGGAAATTCCGGACGGCGAATACATCACCGGCTCACGCTATGTGATTCCGTTCGCACGTGTTCTGACGCCCAAGAATTATAAGGACGTCGACGAGCTTCGCACCTACCGACAGGATCTGCGTAAGATCCTCACGGACAACAACATCAAGGACGGTCTGGCGACTATCGATGGCAAGTTCATCGAAACGGTCAACAGCATTGTTTTCGATGCGTCCGGCGGTGAAGGCACCGAGCACAATGAGACCGGTAAAGTTCAGTGGCTCGAAACGTCCGAAGAACTGAATCGTTCGAGTTTTGCCGAAGCTAAAAAGCTGTTGCCCCGTGGCAATTCGTCTGGCCAGTTCCGTTGCAGGAACTATGCTTGCCTGATGAACGACACGACGGCGCAGAACTGGCTGAAGCTTGATCGCGCAGCTGTTGGTGGTGACCTTGCTGAAGACTTCTTCAAGAACGGTCTCACCACGGATACATTCATGGGTGTGAAGTCTATCTTTACGGTCAAGGATGATCTGGTTCCGGATAACTGGGTGTACTTCTTCGCAGCACCAGAGTACCTCGGTAAGTGCTTCTACTTCACTGATTGGACTATGTTCATGAAGAAAGAAGCCTACTTCATCGAGTGGTTCAGCTACTGGTTCGGCGGCTTCGCAATTGGTAACATCGCAGGTGTTGCTCTTTGCAAGTTCGGAGTGTAAGTACACGCTGACTAGGCATGCACAATGTGTGTGTTAACTTTGAGGGGGGTCGGGGTCCTACGATCCTGACCCCCCTTCTTTTTTAAGGAAGGTCCAGATAATGTACGAAGCACAGACAAGTCAACAGTGGGTAGAGGGTTTCGTTAAGGCGGCTAATGATAGCGGGATTACAGATCCTGAGCAGATCAGCGCGCTGATGGCGAAAGCAAATCGTTTAAATTTGGCTGACAAACACGCGGAAGAGTTTGAGGCCGGGTTCTGTGCGGCTGCAGAAGAGGCTGGATTGGACAAGGACGCCATAGCACCCCTACTTATCGCAGGCGGCGTCGGCTTGGGCGCTGGCCTTTTGAATCGCTTTCGTAATTCAAGTAACCGGTGGAATACACTATCACCGGAGGACGCCGCGGCTGCATCCAAGCAGCACCGGGGCAGTAACATTATTAGCCGTGGGTGGAATCGACTCACCAACCCTGCCCTGATGCGGGGGGTTAAGCAGCATCAGACCCGCTCTGATCGTGCCGTTGAGCGGGAAGACGATCCACACGCATATAATGCGTTTAAAGATAAGCAGCAGCAAGAAGCCCAGAACAAGGCTAAAGCCTGGGGTGGCGGTAGTTCCGGCAGCGGCGCGCCTGGTCGGTGGCGCCCCAACCCTTATCGTAATTACTACCGCAATCCGTAGTAGCTGTGGCCGGTAGCCTAAGGGAGGTATTATGCCTAACGAAGGTACAGGTAACGATGCGTTCCTGTCCGAACTAGATATTCGTATCTGGATGCGGGATAATAATCCGGAAGCGAATATCCTACTACAGGATTACGAGTTTACGCCGGAGGAGATTCGCACTTGTATGACGTTGGCCGTCGACAAGTGGAACGAAACACCCCCAGCTATAGCACGGCATAGCCACACTATAGCTGACTTCCCGTATCGCGGGGAGCTACTGCGCGGGACTTGTGGTAATCTCCTGTTCGCTGCGGCCATGCGCTTCCGGCGTAACGAGCTCCAGGTATCCATCCCCGGCGGTGTTGTATCTGACCAGAGTAAGTATAACCAGTATGATGCGGCAGGTGATCGCTTGTGGCGCGAATTTGTAAGCTGGATCCATATGAAGAAACGTGCTATCAACATGGAAGAAGGCTGGGCACTAATTAGCTAAAGGGGTTATGATGTTTGAACAAGAATATGTTGATGGCTTTGCTGAGAAGTGCGCGGAACTCGGACTAGATCCGGCTAACTTTGGTTTTGAGAAAAAGAGCGAGCTACAGTTGTTGACAGAAGCGCTTCCGCGCATGGACTCGACTGATCTCGCCATCATCGAAGGTTTTGCAAAAGAGTGCGCGGCCAATAACCAGGACCCTGAGCCGCTACTCAAGCTGGCAATACAAGGCGGCCTCAGGCTGCCCGGCGGCGCATATGGCGCGGCCGGCCTACTGCGCCGTGATGCGGCACAAGGACCCGAGCCCCACAAGCCGAAGGGCTTTGCCAGTGGGATTAAAGGCGTATGGAATAAACATGTAGGCAGTCGTGGTTCTGGCGTGGGTAGATGGGCAGCCGGTGTCGGCAGCGGACTAAAGGGCGCATTCAAGGGCCTTAATGAAGGTGGTGTGGGGAACATGCGTAGCGGTTATCAGCAAGGTGCCGCCCCGGCCCAGCAGCAATACGATGCTGCGAACGCACAACAGCGACAGCGGGGCGAGGCCCAATTGGGTGTAGCAGGGGCACAATGGAATCGAAATGTCGCGGCGCCTGTACGCGCTGCAGGACAGAAGGCGATCTCGCCGATCAGTGTTGGGGCCGCTTATTTGGGCGGGGGCGCTCAGGCTGGTGCGAACGTATATGACGCTCCGCAGCGCACGATGGACCAGGCCAACCAACGTTTAACTCAGGCGCAAACGACGCTCGCCGGTCTTCCGGGTGCTCCTCAGCCAGCGCAACAGGCACAGCAACCCCAGAATTACATGGCGATGCGACAAGCGCGGCAGGCACAGCAGCAAGGTAATCCTGCCAACCAGACAGAAAACCGATTGCAGGGCATGGCCTCACAATTGCCAGGGCAAACAACAACGTCGCCGTTACCCGGGGGCGGAACCCGAACCACGACACAGCGCAGCGGTACGTTTGTAGCTGGTCAGCCGTATGATCCGCAGAACCCGACAGCGCAGCAGCGAGCGGTGCAACAAATAAGAGGGCAGGCAGCAGGTCAGCAGCAACCCAACGCCGAGGCGAACCGGCGATACAATGCCGGCGTGCGTCACCATAACGAGCTGACGATGCAGAGCCCGATGTTCCAGCCCACATTTGATCAGTGGAACGCCACGCAGCCAGGTGGTAGTTACCCCAAGGGAGAAGACGGCCGTATCTTGCCGTACTAGATTAAGGAACACAAAATGCGTCAACGAACTGAATATATGCAAGGTTTCCTTCGGTGAAGGCTGGAATGTTCAATGAAGCATACGTACACGGTTTCATCGAGAAATGTGCCAGTCTTGGCGTCGACCCTGAAACCCTGATCAAACAAGGCGGACTTGCGGATCTGTTTCGCGGCGTCGACCCGGCGTGGTATGGTTCCGAGACATCCAACTACATCCCCTACTCTGAAGAGGATGAGCCTAAGGATGCGGACGTTGAGGTACCCAAGGGCGTATACCACGGAATCAAGATCCGGGAGAACGACGAGCAGAATCTCTTTAATCGGGTTATTGGTAGTTCAAAAGGTAGTATTCCTCGTTCCCGCGTCGCAGAAATTGTAAAGGCCCTCAAAGCGGCTAGAGTCGACGTGAAACCTGTGAGCGTAGATGACACGCACCTGGAGTTTGGCTACCCCGTAGGGGCCGGGTATGCTGGTTCTCGTCTCTCGCCCTCCGGGCGGCGCGAAGCTTCGTATCTGCCCTATGAGCTACGAAACACTATTGACGATATCCTTTACGGGGCGAAGTAGATGAGCTCGCCGTTTGACACTATTACAATCCTACCTAGTTACGAGGTGGGGTTTACGTTTCTGTGGACCATATCACCTGGGTTCGATGACCCGTTCCCGTGGAAGTTCCACGTCGAAGAGGGACATACAGATACTGGCCCGTGGGAGGATATCAGCGGAGAGCTGGAAGATGTGTACGCATACATGGAAACACGGAAGCGTGTACTCTCTACAAAAGACGCCATTCTATTTTACCGGGTTACACTCACCACGCCTGACGGTACATACGAGTCTCACGTCAAGACGCCGTATGGGGATCTCAATCGCCGGGAATACCTGATTGTGCAGGACTTGATGCGCAGAGTGGTGCTGGAGCAGCGCGTGTTAGCCGGTGTACCTGTTGACCTTTATATAAAGGCGGCCTGGGGTTCCACTTGTGTGGAGTGCCGGGATCCTATCTCCGGGGATATTCTTGATTCGAAATGTGACTATTGTATGGGTACAGGGCGCAGGCCCCCATATCACGGACCATACAGCGTGTATGGGACACTATCTACGGTTACCCGGGATAAGCAAGCGGCGAAGACCGGGCCCAAGCAGCAGTACACACGCCAGATTCGGATGACGGGGTTTCCTTCGGCTAAGGACGACGACATCGTTGTTGATCCGGCCACGGATAAACGGTACATTGTGGATGGCGTACAGCAGGTTACAGAGATTCGTACGATTCCGGTTATCCAGTCTTTGCAGGTGCACGAGCTGCCGGTTAGTGACATAGCGTATAAGTTAGGAGCATAAAATGAATGAAGATTACGTAGCAGGATTTATGGCTAAAGCGGCGGAACTAGGTGTTGACCCGGAAGGGCTGGTTAAGACCGCTATAGATCCCATGTTGTTCGCTAAGATGCTATCAGCAGCTGGGGTCGGCACAGCTGCCCTTGCTGCAACTGGGGCTGTACCAGGCGCGCTTATGGGTTTAGCCAAAGGTAAGGGGTTACTTAAAACCGTCGGCGGCGCTAAAGTCTTTAAGAATAAGCTACGCAGCGCAGGTGGCGCTAATATTGACGACTATAACAAGTTAAAGGGCCGGCTGTTAGACGGCCCTGCAATAGCGGTCCGAGATGCTGCCAGAGGGGCCAGATGGCGTGACCCGAATTCTGGTAAGCCGATGGGTTCATTAGGAGACCAGGCGAACGTGGCGATGGCGGCCGGCAATGCGACGGCTGGTGCCGCGCTGATGCCTAGCGTCGTTGCTACGTTGCGCCGGCTTGCGGAGCTCGGGCTGTAGATCTTAACGCGTACGATCACTAATGAACGATCAAGCATACGTAGCGGGATTTATGTCTAAAGCAGCCGATCTAGGTGTAGATCCGGAAGCGTTGGTGAAGACGGCGCAGCAGCAAGGTCTTTTCAGTAACGCGTTACAGTCCCCCGCCGGACAGGGCGCACTGCAGTTTGCAGGCGGGATGTATCAACAGCTTCCTCAAGGCGTACGGGGTAGGGTCAGTAACTGGGCGTCAGGTAAGGAGCTTGCTGCAATGGGGAATCTTACGGATCAGGCGCCGGGGGGTTATGCTGGCTCGGGCATGAATCGAGATCCTGACGGCCAGCATCTTATAGCCACCGATTCTCGGGTAGAGAACGATGAAATCGTTAAAGATAGAATCACCTCGTACAGCCCCGGAACTGCGGCAGGCTATGGACGCCAGTTTATGGGCGCGTTATCACAAGGGAAACTCCCTACTCAGACATTTAAGCCAACGACGCCGGTGTATAACCGCACCGTTGTCAACAACGAGAACATCACTGATGACAACTTGGTTCCTCGCATAAGGCCGATATCGTCGATAGGGGCCAATGGGTGACCATCCGCCATCAAGATTAGCTACCGACGTTCCACGGGAGGTTGTTGATGGCCGCCTTATGGATCTGGATACTGCTAATCGTTTGGAGTTGCTCTGCCACATTCGGAAGACGCCAAATGTACTGTATGGTATGTTTTCGGAGATTATAAAGCAGTTCTACTCTAATGAAGATAATTTACCAATTGAGTTACCGTCTGACAGCATATGGGATCCAGACCCCGCGAAAACTCAAATTTGGATAGATACGGAGTTAAAATGGGATCCGGAAAGTATTGAACATCGCCCTGCTATTTATGTAGAATTGTCCCAGATCACATACAAGCCCACAGCGGGCCGGCACGATGGTGCTATTGGGATGGACCTGGAACAGGGTGAATACCACTTTTCCCGCACAGGTAATGGAACAGTATCATTCAACCATGTGGGTAACACGAAAGGCGAAAGCGCGGCGCTTGCGGGCGCAACCGCAGACTTCCTCGATGGGTTCGGGAA